>Ga0114923_10001701_pt1 | contig 15109 bp, 12 predicted proteins | sample SumtaG_FD_89578 | JGI IMG/M metagenome (GOLD analysis project Ga0114923, IMG submission 89578) | Deep subsurface microbial communities from Indian Ocean to uncover new lineages of life (NeLLi) - Sumatra_00157 metaG | ecosystem: Environmental > Aquatic > Marine > Oceanic > Sediment | place: near...
GCTTTTTAAGCTGCCCGATGAGTGGGAGCGGATATTCTACTATTCCAATAACCGGGATATTTTCCTTCTGTTTGTCTTTAACCCTGACTTTGATCTCTGGTGTGATTTTATCGGCATCTTTGTGGAGCGTTTCAGCTTCCTGCTGGGTTTCTCTCTTCATGAGATTGATGTTCCCTTCCCCGCGGTGCTGGAGCCGGCGGCTCCATAAGCTCTTCTAAAATAGCGCCTGTATTTACCGATTATATAAAAGACAATGAAAAACCCTTTTTCAGCAACCCCGATCCTGCTGCTGATCTTCTGCCTCGGGCCAGTAATCTCCCTGTTCCCGGAAAGCGATCTACGGCTATCAGGACCTGACTTAAGGATCAAGCAGAGCCTCGAGGGCGGCTACCATCTCTGGATCCGCAAGCGGGGAGATATTAATTCGGTGCTGCTCACCGAATCTACGGCTGATCCTGACAAAAAAGCACATTCCTATACCCTCAGGAACCCTGTGTACCATCCGGTAAATGGCGACGAAAAGCGCATATTGGATGGCAAAATGATGGATTCCGGGAAGCTCTCCTTTCTCCTGGATTCCACTCCGGAGATACATGAGGAGCTTGGCAGGGCTTTTCATATTTTTATTCCCTATGTGGTGATCTATGGCTATCCCTGGAGCCGGGAGGGAGAGACCCAGGTGCTTGACGGCGCTTTTCTAAACATCAGGGCCTTTGCCAAAGACTATGCCGACTACAGCGGTCCTTATAAGGACAATCCCTATGTGCTGCGGGTCACCCAACTGCCTGCAGAGATTGTCGAAGAGGCGGATACCACCTTCATGGAAGCTGCTGTGATAAGCTTCAGCGGGATTGCCGAAGAGGGAGGGGGTAAAGCGCTCCGTTCAGCCGGCGGCGAGGATTTGATTGAAAAGATAGATCAGGTGTTGGGCGAAGCTGAAGGGAGCTCCCTGGACCTGGTGCTGGCCCTGGATACCACCAGAAGCATGAAAAATGACATGCCGGACTTAAGAAAGCAGATAGTGCCTTTAATCTCCAAACATTCGTCGCGTTTCAGCCATTACCGCCTGGGCCTTTTATTCTATCGTGATTATTTTGAGGAATACCTGGTTAAACCCTTTCCCTTTGTAACCAGCCTGGAGGATATCCAGAAAAGCATTGACCGGGTAAGGGTTGCCGGGGGCAGGGATATTCCCGAGGCGGTATTTGAGGCGCTGTACAATTCTATTCATTACTACAACTGGCAGGCTGAATCACGGCTGATCATTCTAATTGGGGATGCCCCGCCCCATCCGCGGCCGCGGGGAAAGATAACCCCGGAGATGGTTTATAAAGCCGCCGAGGCTGCGGGGATCACTATCAATACCATTATTCTGCCGCAGTAGTTTGTTTTTCCAGGATAGTAGCTCTTACCTTCAAAGCCAGGATTTTGGGAGCCTGGACCATGACTGCGGTCTCTTCAGTGGTGTAGAGCTCAATCAGCTCGTCGAAGAGTTCAACAGCCCGGTCATATTCACCCAGCTTATAATATAGAAAAGCGATCTCATAAGAGGACCAGAGATTTCGTTCCACCTCTTCAGGATAGCGCTCCTGAAATGTCTGGTAGTACAGAAGGGCCTGGTTGTAGCGCTCGCTGTCCGCTGCCTCCTGGGCCCGCTGAAAGATTTCAGCAGGTAGCAGGTCAGGTTCGAGGGTTTTAGTGGCTGACCGGCAGGAGATCAGGAAAAGGGCTAAAGCCGCCATTAAAAAAGCAATTATAATTCTACGGTTAATTAATCTGGCAAAATACATCAGTAGCTGTAAATCTCATCCTTTATTGGCAGGTTCTTCTTAAGTTCTTTTAAGAAATCCTTTATATCACCCATGGGCCCATAGTATTCACATACATCCAGGGTTCTGCGGGCTACAGTGAAATATTTGTATACCTTCTCTTCACCCAATTTCTTTTTCCACATTCCTGCATCGCAGCGGACCCTTAGGTAATACTGGCTTCCATTTCCGGCAGACATTCTGATAAGTTTGCAGTGCGTGCAATTTGCACAGTAAACCTTATCCATAGTAAATTCATCAACCGCTGTTATAGCTACTGCGGCGGTACGGCTGCCTGCCATAATTACCCCCTATATTTATTAGGTATACACTATCATATTCGACTTTTTAACGTCAATATTTAGGGTGACTTAATCATTTCTCCGGCTAGATCAGTTGACCACAAAGGGCTGCAGCGATTCTCTTACCATATAGTAGCGGTTGGAGGCATTCCAGAGGGTAAAGCCGGAGGATGGCGCTGCCTTAGTTCCGGCAAGCTGCTGCTTCAAATAGGTTGAATATTCTGAAGTGGACATCTCCAGTTCCCGGCCGATAAGAAAGGCCTGGATATAGGGCCGGATAATAGCCCGCTCACCGGTAATAGAGGCGGCGCGGAAAGTGCCCTGATCATAGATTATCTTTGCTCTCTCCAGGTAATCTATTTCGGCAATGAAATCTATGGGAAAATGAGAGGGATAGAACATGGGACAGATCACGTCAACATAATCAGCCAGCAGTTCAATGGACTGACCGATCCAGCGCCCCATTCTGTGCCAGGAATTGAAACCGTAAAGATCGGTACTGATGGGAATGTGGATAGCTTCCCTGCTCAGAGCTAAAAAAGATTCCAGGGCATCGATTTTGGTCATGCCCGGCTGCTGATACCTGTAATCAATTGTAGAGAGGGGACCGTCAGAGGGAAAGCGGATATAGTCGAACTGGATCTCGTCAACTCCTCTCTCCTGCAGCTCACGCGCTATGGCAGTGTTATACTCCCAGACAAATCGGGAGAAGGGATCAACCCAGTATTCCCGCTGCACATAGGTGGTTTCACCTGTTTCTTCATTTTCCACTTCAACCAGGTAGCGCCAGGGTTCATTGCTGTTGCGCTTTTTCAGAGCGTACTTATAGTTGTCATAGTTGAAAAGCTGTCTGTCTTTGAAAACCACCAGGCGGGCGATTACATAGATGTTGTTGGCGTGCGCCTTCTCAAGCAGCTCCTCCAGGTCTATACGTAAAGAGACGGCGCCGATCTTCCCGGGTAGATCGAGCCTGGTATTATAGGTGACCCAGCCAAAATCTTCCTTAAAGTCGACTACCATGGAATTCAGACCATGGGCATTGAGAAATCTTATATGTTTATCGAGCTGCTCTCCCCGGGCATTGTAGGAGGAGATATAGATGCCGAATTTATTCAGAGCATCGGGGTTCGCCTTTGCCACGTCTCTTTCCTGTACAGCGGCGGCTACGCTCGGCTCGTTTTTCCGCCATTTATTACGGCTGGGGTAGTAGTTCCAGAACCAGGCGTCTGTGCGCGCTTCCAGGAACCATTCAGCTTCAGGCGCAAGCCTTTTATAGTTAAGGGATTGAACGATCTCATTATTCAGGGCGCCGGGAAAATTAAGGTTCTGCCAACTTTTTTGATTGTCGGAAGATATATATATATCGCCGCCAAAACCGCAGGCAAAGACGATGGTCTGCGGATCGGTTGGAGAGTAAGCAACTGCGGCGATCTCTTCGTAAAAACCGGCGCCGCGGTATAGAAAAGGGGCGTTCTCTGAGGGGTCCTGCCAGCTTTTGCCCAGGTTCCGGGTTTGGAAAAATCCGTTGAATGAGGTTCCCACCAGGATCGTCTCTCTGTCGTCGGGCGAGAGCGCGCTTGAGGTGAGATAATAATTCTTACGCAGTGGCTTGCCAATGGGAATCTGCTGCCAGCTTAAGCCATAATCTTCGGAGAGAAAAAGCTCACTGGCAGTGGTCACCACAACCCGGTTGACATTTACCGGATCCGCGGCCAGTGAGGTCAGTATGCGTACCCGGGCTGAATCAAAGGGATAAACCAATCTGAGAGGGAGTCCCTGATTACGCTCTGTCCAGCTCTTTCCTGAATCAAAAGAGACCAGAAAGCCCTGCTGATTGGAAATAGTGTAGATAATGTCCTTCCGGGCAGCTTCAGTATTGTCGGGCTGCCCTTGAGGAGCGGCTGTAGCTTGCTGATCGGGGTTAGATTTTTCAATCTCGGAATAGAGATCTGTATCGGAATAGAGATCTGTTTCCTCCTCCTGCGCCTGCAGCATAGCGGCCATTCCCAATGAAGAGAGAAGTATTACTGCTGAAATGAAAAGAATAGAGTAGCGTCCGGTCATATCTATTTAGTCGGTTTTTTTCTGATTATTAATGAAATGATTAATGATAAACCGGCAATTATCAGCAGTAGGGGCCACCATTTGAGCACGAACTGAAAAAAGGTAATACCGGTACGCTTGAGGCTGAAGGGCAGGAACATCAGGGATAGAAGCACAATAAAAATAGAAGAGATTAAAAGATCGATCCGGTGGCGGCGTCTTCTTTTTAAAGCATAGGGTATCAGGGAGAGTCCGGTTATGGCCATAAAAACCGGCCAGATCATAATCAGGCTGCTCCTCTGCATAAGCGTGTTTAATAAGATAAAGAAGATGCCTGCCAGTGAGAAGATCATGCCGGGGAAAATGTACCAGTCCCCCTTTTTTTTAACAAAGACCTGGTAAAGCAGGAAAATACCAACAACCATAAAAGGCAGCGGCCAGAGCAGACCAAGAAAGGGTAAATAGCCCAGATTCCAGAGAAGCAGGAGCCCGCCGATGATTATCAGAGAGATCCCGGCAATCAGCATTTTAAGTGGAAATTTAATAGTCCTTGGTTGCTTTCGCTTCATACTTAGGGCTATAGTAGCAAATAGCGGCCTTCTTGCCAACCTCAGGTTTATATGCTAATTTGGTTTTCAAGGGGATGGGAAAGGTCAAAAACAATAAATTTTTAAGAATCATAATAGCACTTGCTTTACTCTTTTACCTTTCAGGATGCCGGGATAGCTATTCCTATTACCTGCGGGGGAACCTGGAACAGAAACAGGTGCTGCGCAGGCTCTTTAAACTACTTGAGCAGCAGGAGGAGGTTGGTGAAAACCGCTTTATCCTGGTGCAGCAGATTGCTAACCGCCTGTTAGGCACTGGCGAACGGGAAAAAGCCATTCTCTTTCTCACCACCTATGTAGAGCAAAACCCAAAGGATCCCTATAATGGCTATTACCTGGGAGTTGTAGCCCAGTGTTATAAGGAATTGGCAGCTTTGCCGCTGGCAATTCATTACTATGAACGTATTCTGCTGAATTATCCCGATCTGGCGGTAAATGGCGGCTCTATACACTTCAGCTGTCTCCAGGAAATGATAAGCCTGGTTGATAAGCCGGAATATAAAATCGAATATTATAAAGAACTTATTTCCCGTTTCAGTGAAAATATTGATCTGGGTGTGGCCTACTATTTCCTGGCCAGTGCTTATGAAGAGGTGGGGCAATGGGAACAAGCCATCCGTACCTTTCAGAAATTTTTAAAGCATCCGGGAACAAAGATACCTGGAACTGCCAATGCCTATCCCAGTATCAGGGAAAAGGTTGATTTTTATTATTCAGATAAATCGTGGGCTGCGGAAAATCTGCAGACCCTTGTGGAGGAAATAAAAAGGGCTATCAGGACCCGCAATACCCGCCGCCTGCTCAAGTACCAGGCTAAAGTCAATTTCTTCACCATGTCCTGGTCACAGGCGGAAAGCGATGAGCATGGGGCTTTGATCTTCGATATAGGTTCATTCCTCCATACCTCCAGGGTTACTGCGGACCCGGAGCTGGATATAGACTCCAATGCGGGTGAAGCATTCCTGCGCACAACCCGTTGGTCTTACCGGATTCCAACCTGGTATCTTTATTTTCGAAAAGTAAACTTCAAGCCTGATCCGGAGATCAATGGAAAATGGGAATGGGCCGGAATATACCTGGGCGAAAAACTTTAATCCTTCTCTTCTTTCTGGCCGCCGGAATGGTTCTCTCGGAGCCCTTAAGCCTTTCGGCGCCGGTTAAGGGACCCAGGCGCACCCTCTTTCAGGAAGCAGTATCACAATCATTGCCACCTCTGCAGGGTCACGAGGGACCCCTGCTTTTTTCTATTGATATACCTGACAACGAGATTGTGGCCGGATATATAAGCTATTACCTGACCGAAGGCAGAAGGGTTGTTGAGCTGAACCTGAAACGCTCCGTACTCTACCGGCGCTTCATTGCCGCCCGGATAGATTTTCTGACTCTGCCGGGGGAGCTCTTCTTTGTTCCGGCGGTGGAGTCGACCTTTTATAACCGCGCGGTTTCCAGGTCAGGGGCGGTAGGTCTATGGCAGTTTATGCAGAATACCGCGGTTCATTTCAATCTGCTCAATAATAACTGGATCGATGAGCGGCGGGATTTCTGGAAAGCCAGTATAGCTGCCCTGAAAAAGCTTGAAGAAAACTATGAGTACTTCGCGGAGTGGTGCCTGGCCCTGGCCGCTTACAACTGCGGCAATGGTAAGCTCCGGCGGCTTATAAGGGACAGCGGTATCAGTGATTTCTGGATCTTAAGGGAGAAAGGTCTTCTGCCTGTGGAAACGGCTGATTATGTTCCTAAATTCCTGGCTTTAGCCCATATCTGTTCTTATCCGGGGCGCTACGGCTTCAAACGGAATTGGGAACCATCGCCGCTCTGGGAGCGGACCCTGTTAAAGCGCAGCATAGATCTGCGGCTTTTAGCCGGGGCTGCCGGCGTTGGCCTTGAGTATTTAAAAGAGGCGAATGCAGAATTGAAGCATAGTGTGACCCCTGCTTACCCGGCAGGCTACTGGCTGAAATATCCCGAAAAATATAAAGATGTTATATTAAAAGCGCTGAATGATCCGAAAATAGAATTGATGGAATTTCATTTGCATACTATTCATTCGGGAGATACTCTTTACGGCCTCTCTCTCTATTACCAGGCTACGGTAGCAATGATAATGTCCTGCAATCCCGGCATGGATCCTTTAAGGATGCCGCTTGGCGGTGCTCTATTAATTCCTGCAATGCCGGGGGTCTCGTTAAAGCACTATTCGGAGAAGAGGGCAAGGGGCGAGAGTTTGACCGGTGCTTATGAGATCAAAAAAGGCGATACTCTCTGGTCTATTGCCAGATTCTTCCGGATGACTCCGGAAGAGCTGGCCCTGCAGAATGGATTGAGACTTAAAGCTATTATCCTGCCCGGACAGATCATAAAAGTACCCGGCAAAAAAGAAAGGAAAGAGTAAATATGGAAATAAAAAACAGGTTCTCCGTATCCGCCAGGAGAATGGGGCGTTCCATTATCAGAGAATTGCTCAAACTGGCCAATAAGCCGGAAATTATTTCTTTTGCCGGCGGGCTTCCCTGCCCTGGTACTTTCCCTGCCGCAGAACTCACCGGCATCTGTACTGATATATTAATAGAAAAACCCCATGTTTCCCTTCAGTACAGCGCCACAGAGGGCCTGTCTGAACTCCGTGAACTTCTGATTGCTTTTCTAAAAAAAGGTAGTGGTCTTGCGGTAAAGATGGAGGAACTGCTGGTTACCACCGCCTCACAGCAGTCTCTGGACCTGCTGGGAAAGATCTTCATTGACCGGGGCGACACAGTTGTCGTAGAAAGCCCGAGCTACCTGGGGGCGATAAGCGCTTTCAAAGCCTATGGTGTACGTTTTGCCACCATCGATATGGATAATGAGGGGCTGATAACCACAGATCTGAAAAAGGTATTGGCTGAGCTGAAGAAATCCGCCGGCGGTGCCGCCGAATACTATCAGAATATGCCTAAATTTATCTATACAATCCCGGATTTCCAGAATCCTTCAGGAGTAACAATGTCTTTGAAGCGCCGCCTGGAGCTGCTGGAACTGGCGGAGGAATATGATCTGGTTATAGTTGAAGATGTGCCCTACAGGTGGCTGCGCTATGAAGGTAAAGAGATCCCTCTTATCTCGGCGCTTGACAAAGGGCGCAGGGTGATCAGTCTTTTTACCTTCTCCAAGATTCTCTCCCCCGGCATGCGGCTGGGCTGGGTAACCGCGACTCCAATGATTATCGATAAGCTGGTACAGGCAAAGCAGGGTACCGATCTCTGCACTTCAGCCTTCAGTCAGGCAATAGCTGCCGAATATATAAAAAGGGGTCTCCTGAATCTCGGTATTGAAGCTAACATCAAGTTCTACCGTGATAAATTGGCAACTATGACCGGGGCGCTGGAGAAATATATGCCCAGGCTGCCGGAACTTAAATGGATAGTGCCTGAAGGTGGATTATTCCTCTGGATTATACTGCCCCGGAATATGGATGCTGATGAGATGTTTAAAAGAGCAATTGACCATAATGTTGCCTATGTAATCGGTTCCGCCTTTTTCCCCAATGGCGGGGGGCATAATACCATGCGTCTTAACTTTTCTTATCCGTCAGATGAGGAGATAGTTGAAGGGGTCAGGCGGTTGGCGGCTTTAATTAAAGAGCAGCTATGAAAAACTACACAATTCGTTTTATTTGCCTGTCATTGCTTTTCTTTTCTCTTCAATGGCCCCTGCCGGCTTTCGATCAAAAGGTGAAAACCATGGTTGAGGTGGACTGGCAGCGGGGGGTTTTAATATTGGAATGTTCGTCAGGGCTCGATCCGCAGATCAGCAATCTGTCCAGGGCCCGTTTTTTGGCCGAGGAGCAAATTCAGCTACAGCTTCCGGCTGTTTTTCTGGACTCGCTTTTCCCGGTCACCCTGGATTCTTTTTACAGTGTGGGAGAATACATTAAGGAGAATCCAAAAGCGGCTTTATGGCTAAGTGAAGCTGCCCAGGTAACTGGTAAAACCCATACCCATCTTTCCACTGATCTAAGGGAAGTGGTTGTACGCTATGATTTCCCCTTTTTTGGAAAATCAGGGGTTATTCTTCCCTTACTCACTCATACCGGCAGCTTTCCAATGGAGAGGTATTTGGGTTATGTGCCTGTCAGGGATTTTCCAGGATTGGTTATTTATGCCAGGGGCAGCTATCCCTCTTATGGTAAAGAAGGTGAAGAAAAAGTAAAGCCCGCTCTATTCTTTCGTATCTTTGATGAACAGCTGAACCTGGTTTTGGAAAGGGAGATGTGCGATCCCCGGAGCCTGAAGAAGTGGGGCATGGCTGCTTACAGCTATTCGCTGGATGAAACACCTTTCCTGCCGCGGATCGGCCCCAATCCTTTAAGAACTATGGCTCGCGGGGTATTTGGAAAGAATGGGACTGATATTATTATTCCCAATAAAACAGCCAGGCAGCTTTTAGCAGAAGAGAGCAATCACCGGCTTTTAAGAGAAGGAAGGATCCTTATTATACTTGATCAGCCCTGAAAGCTATACAGCCCTGAAAGTTATAGTTAAGATTCAATCGCCGGCCTTTTAAGCCTCAGGAAAGAGCATTATATAGGCCATTACCCCGGCATCACCTACCATATTATCAATAAGCGAATATTCATTAGGCATATGAGCTGTTTCAGCAATTCTTGACCAGACTATGGTATCATACCCTGCCTGGCGCAGATGACCGCCCACAGTGCCGCCGCCTATGCCAATGGGTACACCTTCCAAATTATATACCTCTGCCAGCGCCTTTTTCAGGGAAGAAACCAGCGGGGTATCCACCGGAGTAGGAGGAGAAGATACACGCTGAACAGTAGAGATAGTAATGGTAACCCCGTGTTTTTTTTCTACCCCTTCAGTTATTTCTTTGACCCGGCTCAGGAACTGCTCAAGATCAATTGACGGCAAAATCCGGCAGTCGAGGTAGAAAACATCATCTCCGGGAATAGTATTGATATTGGGGATATTAGCTTCTTTTTTGGTCGGTGAAAAGGTTGATACCGGTGGATCAAAAAGCTTATTTCTTTCCGTATAGGTGTGGTTCAATTTGTTTAATTCCAGCACCAGCTCGGAAGCAGCCACGAAAGCATTTATTCCCTTGGCCGGGGTAGAGGCGTGGCACTGCTTGCCTTTAGTCTCAAACTTAAGCCAGAGAGCGGATTTTTCAGCAATTTCAATCTGGCTGCCGTCAACACTGCCGCCGTCGGGCACCAGGATGAGGTCTCCTTTTTTAAAAAGGTTGTGTTTATCCAGAAGGTATTGGATGCCGTATTCGGAGCCGGTTTCCTCATCAGCCACAAAGAGAAGCTTGACCGTATAACGAGGGGTAAGGCCGGCCTTGAGCAGGGAAAGCGCGGCAAAAATAGAAGCTACCAGGTCCTGCTGGTTATCTTCCACTCCCCTGCCGATTATCCGGTCCTCCCGGGTAACCATTGTGTAGGGATCGCTTTGCCATAATGATTCCTCGCCCGGAGGAACTATGTCAAGATGGGTCATAATCCAGAAGCGTTTATCATCTGATTTTCCCGGTATGGTGGCTATAATATTGGGACGCCCACCTGAAGCCACCCTCTCATCCGGGGCTCGGATAACTTCAAGGTCATTAATGCCGAGTTCGGAGAGGCGCTCCATGAGTACTCCGGCTTTTTCTTCTTCACCCTGGCCGCCGCTCCCCGGGGCTAATGCGGGGACCGCTGTAAGATCTTTCTGTAAAGAAATCATCGCAGACCGGTACTCTTCGATATTCCGGAAAACTCTTTTTAGATCATTACCAGCGTAGATTACATCCATAATTTAAGTCCTTAAAGCAAAAGTCCAACACAATATATATTCGGGCGCTGGACTTGATTATTTTTTGCGCTAAACGCGCAGCTAAACGCGCAGCTAAACACTCAGCTAAGCACGCAAAATCTTAAAGGTAATAGCATAACTGAATCTTATATACTGTTCTCAATATCAGGGCAAGTACCCCGGTTTAAAGCTTTACAATTTCTTTAATATACTCTAGTCTTGCCTGTCAGTTAATTGTTATCAGGAGGGCGGCTGTTGTTCATCAGAAAATATCTTTACCGGCTTATACTTTTACTTTTTTGCAGTTTGATTTTGAGCTTTCTGTCCTGTTCAGCAAAACCGGTCGGTTATGCTGTTGTGCTCTGGGATGAGAGTGAAGAGTTCAAAACAGGTGAGCTGTTAGAGGTAATGGAGGAATCAAAGATACGAAAAACTTATTTGGTGGTTGCCGAGGGAGAAAAAGATCTTCGGGATATTGACGCATTCAGAACCCGTTTCTTTGAACTAAAGGCAGATGCAGATGCTTTTATCCGTGATTATGAACCCTATTTTAATCAATTCGCTTTTTCAGAGAAGGACGGGCTTCCTGTTCGTGAAGAGGCGCAACAGGAGGCTAAAAGGATATATAAGCTGAAAGCGGGCCAGTTGGTCAAGATACTTAAGCGCGAAACGGAGCTGGTTGCCATTGGCAGTTATCAGGATTACTGGTATCGGGTGCTCACCGACGATGGTTATGAAGGATTCTGTTTCGGCTATTATTTGTCCGGCTTTGAAAGCCGGGGGAAGCCGCGGGAAGAGGCGCAAATCCTGATGGGCCAGGATCCGCTGCTCGATAAACTCCTTTCGGAAATCTGGCGGCCTGAATATTTTGCGGAAATGATTGATAAAGAGCGGATCGATCTTTTTCGCCTACGTCAGGATATAGGGCTATTTCCGGCAACGGGCATCAGAGCTATCAGGATGGTTACCGCAAAATATGCCATTAACTTCACCTATGAGAAAATAGAAAAAATGGGCATCGGCCGTTATCATTTTCAAAGCGGGGACCAGCAGAATGATCTGCGTATAAGTATTGTGCGGGATGACAGGATCATTCTCAGCTATTATTTAGCCGGCCGGGCCGTGAGTGTAGCTTATATACTGCTTGAGGAAAACCTGGAAGAGATAATTGAGCAGGAGCTGTCGCGGCGTCTGAAGATATTCAGCACAATTACCAACAGGGGAAGGGTGCTTGAGAGCAGCGGTTATGGAAATATCCGGCTGATAGAGGGGTTGTCCTTTGAATGGACGAATTTCGGCGGGCTTGGTTCGCAAATTTTCTTAAAAGAGGTAAAAGGAAGCGGCAGTGTTGATTTTCTCTTCTTTTTGTCGGCAGAGCTGGCCGGGGAATTCGATGGAATTATTACCTTCCGCTTTGACGAATATCAGGCTGAAGAGGGAACCAGTTTTTTGTATAAAATCGATCAGAATGGGATCAGGATGGTCTTCATCCGCTCCGAGAAGATAGATGATCTGGAAGTAGGAAGAACAGGACTTTCGCCGCTGGTACTCTATTTTACCTTTGGCCGCAGTTGATGCCTCCGATTATTTTAAGCAATATATCCCACACCTTTGCCGACCACCAGTTACTCACTGATGTCAATTTTACTCTGCCCACGGGCAGCCGCATTGCTCTTACCGGAGCAAACGGCAGCGGTAAAACCACACTTATGCGTATAATTTTCGGGGCCTTAATACCCGATTCCGGTAAGGTTGTCTGTGATAAGAATGCGCCCATATCCTACCTGCCCCAATCGGGGTTGGTTCACTCAGGTTCTACTCTCTACCGGGAGGTGGAGAAGGCCTTTGCCTGGGCCGATGATCTAATACGAGAAAAGGAAAAGCTGGAGGAAGAGCTGGCCGCCCTTACCTCTGAATCAACTTCCAGTGCACAACTGCTTGAGCGCCACCATGACTTATCAGAAAAATTGATCTTAAGCGACTATTACAGGCGGGAAGAGGCTATCGGCAGGGTGCTTTCCGGTTTGGGTTTCAAAAAAGAAGAGTACTCTGAAAATACCGCCTCCTTCTCCGGTGGCTGGCAGATGAGAATAGCTCTGGCAAAAGTTCTATTGGAAAATCCCGATACCCTTTTACTGGATGAACCTACGAATTACCTTGATCTGGAGGCGCGCAACTGGCTCGAGAATTTTTTAACTGATTTCCGGGGAAGCGTGCTGGTGGTTTCTCATGACCGCTACTTTCTTGATGTAACGGTGGATTCAGTGGCTGAGCTTTATTCGGGTAAGCTCAGCCTTTATACGGGCAATTACAGCGAATATGAAAGAGTGAGCGCGAAAAAACTGGCGGAGATTGAACGCAGCTACAACCACCAGCAGGAAGAGATTGCCCGTTTGCAGGGTTTTATCCGTCGTTTCCGTTACCAGGCTACAAAGGCCAGACAGGTACAGAGCAGGGTTAAACTGCTTGAGCGTATGGAGAGAATAGAATTGCCGCCGGTGCTTAAGAATGTGCACTTTGCCTTTTCTGAAGCGCCCCGTTCAGCAAAGCTGGTATTGGAGCTTGATGGTATCGGTAAAGCCTATGGTGACAATAATGTTTTCCGGGAGGTAAGCTTGCAGCTCACTGCGGGGCAGAGACTGGCTTTGGTGGGAATAAATGGCGCCGGTAAATCCACCCTCATGCGGTTGATGGCCGGAGTTGAAAAGCCGGACAACGGGATAGTGCGCTACGGCAAGAATGTTTCGGCAGGCTATTTCTCCCAGGAGCAGACAGATAAGCTTGATTATGAGGGAAGTGTGCTGGAAACTGTTGAATCATGGGCTGCGGTTGAAGATATTCCCAATCTGCGGCACCTTCTGGGTGCTTTTCTCTTTCGCGGTAATGATATCTACAAATCAGTGCGCATCTTAAGCGGTGGAGAAAAGTCCAGGCTGGCAATTTTAAGGCTGCTTCTTCAGCCGGCTAATCTGCTGTTTTTGGATGAGCCCACCAATCACCTGGATATGGCTTCTAAGGATATTCTGCTCTCGGCTCTGGAGAAGTACAGCGGCGCTTTGATTTTTGTCTCTCATGACCGCTACTTCATTGAATCTCTGGCAAACAGGGTTTTAGAGCTTAACCGGGGTAGAGCACAATATTATTATGGTGATTACCGCTATTATCTCTGGAAGAAAGAGGGGGAGCAAGAGGAAAAAATTCCGGATAAGGCAGGGAAGCGCGCGAAGTGCGTGAAGCGCATGGAGCGAGCGGCAGAGAGTGACGGGAAAAAAGGGGAGGCTTATGCGCGGCGCCTGAAGGGGAAGCAGATGAAAAGCGCCTTAAGAAAGCTGACCAGAGAAGAGGAAGAAGAAATAGCCGGGCTGGAAGAGCTGCAGCAGGAGGCTGCTATGTTGGAAGAGACCATGTCCTATGAGGAAGCATACAGGGACGGCGGTAAAATGCGTGAGCTTAAGCAAAGGCTTGAGGAAAACCAGCGCCTTCAACAAGAATCCCTCAGGCGCTGGGAGATTATTGATAGAGAGCTTAAGGAGCTTAAGTTGTTAGAAGGGCTCTAAAGAGGCCGGCTCTCTGCCGGATTCTTAATACTAAATTTAGAAAAAGTCTTGATTAATTTAATTTACAGTACTACAAATAAACTTCATACATGAAAAAAAGGCAAGAAAGGCGGAGCAGTAATGGGCAAAAATATAGGTTTTATCTCTTTCCGGATTTCAGGCACGGACGGCGTTTCGCTGGAAACCATGAAATGGTCTGAAGTTTTGGGGAAAATGGGCCATAATAGTTATTTCATGGCGGGAGAGCTGGAAACACCGGTGGAAAGATCCATGATTGTTGAAGAGGCTCATTTCACCCATCCCAGGATCAGGGAACTCTATCTGGAGAGTTTCAATAACCTTAACCGACCCACTGCTCTGACTGTAGGCCTTCATGAATATCGCGAGATCTTAAAGAAAAGTGTCTATGAGTTCATCAGGAAATTTAATATTGACATTTTAATTCCGCAGAATGTGCTCACCATCCCCTTGAATATTCCCCTGGGCATGGCCATTACCGAGGTGATCGCAGAAAGCGGGATCAAAGCTATAGCCCACCACCACGACTTTTTCTGGGAGAGGAAGAGATTCCTGCGCAACTGTGTCTGGGATTATTTCAATTCCTGCTACCCGCCCCATCTTAATTCCATTCACCACGTGGTAATCAATTCTTCCGCCCAGAACCAGCTGGCTCTGCGCTATGGCATCTCTTCCACTCTGATACCCAATGTGATGGATTTTGAGAAACCGCCGGAGCCTATGGACGAATATGCCAAAGATGTACGACACTCTCTGGGTATAGCGACAGATGAGCTCCTGGTGCTGCAGCCCACTAGGGTGGTGCAACGCAAGGGGATCGAACATGCCATTGAACTGGTGGCGCGCCTGGGCCTGAAGGCCGCTCTGGTGATTTCCCACGCCTCGGGAGATGAAGGCTATGAATACCAGCAGCGGGTAAAGGAATTTGCCGAGCTTTTGAATATAAAAGCCCTCTTTGTACAAGATATAATCGATGACACGCGGGGA
>Ga0114923_10001702_pt1 | contig 15108 bp, 14 predicted proteins | sample SumtaG_FD_89578 | JGI IMG/M metagenome (GOLD analysis project Ga0114923, IMG submission 89578) | Deep subsurface microbial communities from Indian Ocean to uncover new lineages of life (NeLLi) - Sumatra_00157 metaG | ecosystem: Environmental > Aquatic > Marine > Oceanic > Sediment | place: near...
CCGCGAACAATTTCCCGTTTGGCAGGTCAGCCATGCGTTTTTCGTCGATCTTGCGGCGAGACTCTGGCATCGAACTTGCTACAGCCAACGTCGAACAGGGCGGGGGAAGCCTCTCGAATTTTTCTATAGTTCGCTGAGCTGTAGCAATTGGGGCCTCTGCGACGGTCCTGCGGCTGAAGGAGGCCTGAGGATGCAGCAACTTCGTCCGACCGTGCTGATCGCCGTTCTGGTGCTTTCGCTTGGGATGCTTACGCCTGCCGCCGGTCAGGCGAAGGAGGCCGATGCCGGCGCCTTCCTGCTGTCGCTTAGCCCGGACGCCTCCGGCAAGCTCGGCAGCGAGTAATTGAGCAAGGCCGAGCAAGAGGAGAATTTCCGCCGATTGTTTCGCTCCGCCTTCGACGTTCCGGTGATCAGCCGCTTCGTGCTCGGCAAGTATTGGCGGCGAGCCTCGGAAACTCAGCGTCAGGACTTCATAGCGGCTTTCGAAGAGCTGCATATGCGCCGCTTCCTTCCGCTGTTCGCGAAGTACGACGACGAGGCGATCACGGTGGAATCCGTTCGGGCGGAAGAGGCGAAACCCAACTTCTTTAGGGTGAGCAGTCGGATCGATCGCGCCGAAGGCGAGCCCATTGCCGTTCTATGGCGCATCCGTGACACCGGTGAGGCCTACAAGATTCTCGACATCGTGGCCGAGGGGGTCAGCATGGCGATCTCTCTGCGTCACGAGTACGGTGCGGTCGCCAAGGCCCAAGGGTTCGACAGCCTGCTCGAGCAGATGCGCGACAAGAGCGCGGAACTGGCGGCGGAGTAAGTCTCGGTCAGTTGTCAATCGGCCGATTTCGGAACGCGTCGGCGGCTTAGCTCCAATCCCGTCTGGCCTCGCCCAAGATCCAGTTTCGGAAGGCGCGAACACGCCGGTCCTCTCTCCTGGTTTCCGGAATTAACAGAACATAGTCGTTATTCGGCGTCACGTTCGCCGAGGTCACCTGCATCAATCGTCCGTCGCTTAACTGCGGTGCGATCAGCCGGCGCCAGCCGAGCGCTAGGCCCTGGCCATCCAGCGCCGCCTGAATTGCGATCATGTAGTTGTTGAAGCGGGGGCCACGCGGATCGCGGCGCAGGGGCGCGGCGTTACGGGCGAACCAATCGGGCCAGCTGAACCAGGAAATATAGGGCGACTCGATCTGCAGAAGGGTCTCCTCCCGCAGCTCCGCAACCGACTGAGGTAGGCCGCGGGCGCCGAAGTAATCCGGCCGGCAGACGGCGATCACTTGGTCGCCGAACAGCGCCTCGGAAAACCATCCCGCGCCAACCTGCGGGCCGAAAACCACCGCGACATCGACATCATCGGCGTACCAGTCAGCTTCGGAATCGCTGGTCGAGAGTCTGAGCTCCAAGGTGGGGTAAGCGGCGTGAAAGGCCGGCAGGCGCGGCATCAGCCAAAAGGCCGAAAAGGCGAGGGAGGTGGCAACCGTGAGGGCCCGACCGCGTCGCTCCTGGCGCAACCCGTCGGCGACGCTCGCGATGTGGCCGAAGCCCATGGCGACGGCCTGCAGGAGCTGCTGGCCGGCGGGCGTCAGGCGCACGCGCTTGCGGGCGCGATTGAACAGCACGACACCCAAATGATCTTCCAGCAAACGGACCTGGCGGCTCGTGGCCGCTTGGCTGACCCCCAGTTCGCGCGCGGCCTGGGTGAAGCTGACATGGCGGGCGACCGCCTCGAAGGTGACGAGTGCGTTGGTCGGGGGCAGTCTATTACGCAAGGATTTCATACGGTGAGGTTATGACGTTATGAGAATTATTGTAGTATTTTTATGCTGGAGCATAACTTATAGAAATAATAGGCCGATGGTAGGAGAGACCGTGGCAAAGGGACCGGAACGGCCCCTTCCGGTGGCATCGGACGGGACAACAAAGGGCTGTGAGACAAGATGGGTAACGTACAAGCTACACAAGACATCGAGCCGGCATTACGGAGGGTCGATCGGCCGATCCAAGAGGCGAGCGGCCTGCCCAACCAAGCCTATACCTCCGAAGACTTCGCCAGCTACGAACGCGACCAGTTGCTGGCCAAGACCTGGATGTGCGTGGGCGTCGGCCATCACCTGCCCAATCCCGGCGACCTTCGTCCCGTCAAGATTCTGGGCTTGCCGCTGCTGCTGCTGCGCGACCGCGCCGGCGAGGTCCGCGTCTTCCACAACGTCTGCAGCCACCGCGGCGTCGAGTTGGTCGCCGAGCCCTGCAGCGTGAAGCGGCGCATCTGCTGCCCCTATCATTCCTGGACCTATGACTTGGACGGTAGCCTGGCTGCGACGCCGTCGATCGGCGGGCCGGGCGAGAACGATTGTCCGGGCTTCGATCGCGCCCGGCACGGACTGAAGCCGGTGCGTACTGCGGTCTGGGCCGACGTGGTTTTCGTCAACCTCTCCGGCGACGCGCCGCCGTTCGGGGATTTCATCGCGCCCGTGGCCGAGCGCTGGCGCGACTTCGACCTCAGCCTGCTTCGCCACGGCGGACCGGACTCCTCCCTCAGCTTCGATATCGCGTGCAACTGGAAGCTGGCGGTCGAGAACTTTTGCGAGGCCTACCATCTGCCGTGGGTGCATCCGGGCCTGAACAGTTACTCGCGCTTGGAGGACCACTACGACATTGCGGATGACGGCCTCTATGCCGGACAGGGGAGCCTGGTCTTTACGCCACGCCTCAGCGAGGACGGCGGGGAATTCCCGAAGTTTCCGAACCTGCCGGACAAATGGTTGAACGGCGCGGAGTACATCGCCCTATTCCCGAATGTGTTGCTAGGTATCCACGCCGACCATTTATTTGTGGTTTATGTTGAGCCGGTCAGCGCTAGCCACACGCGCGAGCATTTCGAGATCTATTATGTCGGCGACGAACCCCTGGGCGACGACTATGCCGCGTTGAGAGCGGCAAATAGCCGCGGCTGGCGGTCGATCTTCAACGAGGACCAGGACATCGTCGAACGCCTGCAGCGCGGCCGTGCCTCGCCGGCCTTTCAAGGCGGCGTCTTTTCTCCGGTCATGGACGGCCCGACCCATTGCTTCCACAAGTGGGCGGCCCGGGGTTTGACAAACGGGACCTGATCCGAGGGAGTTCACCGACAGCTTCGACGCCGCCAGCCCTATTTCGAGCTCTCCGGATGGGCTAAAACGCGCGTTGCCGAATTTGGCTTCCGGCGACGGGCAGAGCGGATGGACGAGGCACAAGACCAGGAGGACGCAGCGGCGAAGGGCGCCGCCACGGACGTTGCGATTATCGGTGCCGGCCCGGTGGGTCTGTTCGCCGTTTTCGAATGCGGCATGTTGGGGCTCGCTTGCCAGGTGATCGACACCCTTGGCGTGCCGGGCGGCCAGCTGGCTGCCCTCTATCCCGAAAAACCGATCTACGACATTCCGGGCATCCCGCACATTCTAGCCGGCGAGCTGGTAGCAAAGCTGCAAGATCAGGCGGCGCCCTTCGCGCCCATTTATCACCTGGGACAGCAGGTGACCGAATTGTCGCCGGGGAGCGCGGGCGCCTGGCGCCTCACGACCTCGGCGGACACCAGGATCGAGGCCAAGGCGATTGTCATCGCTGCCGGCTGCGGCGCCTTCGGGCCGAACCGGCCGCCTCTGCCGGGGATCGACACCTACGAGGGAAAATCCGTCTTCTATCTCGTGGAGCGGCGCGAGGACTTCCGCGGCAAGCGGCTGGTCATCGCCGGCGGTGGGGACTCGGCCGTCGATTGGGCGCTCAGCCTGGCAGAGGTGGCGGACAAGATCTTTATGGTCCACCGCCGAGGCAAGTTTCGCGCGGCGCCAGATTCGGTCGAGCGCCTGCATGACCTCGCCCGCCAGGGGCACGACAAGCTGGAGCTTGTGGCGCCTTATCAGTTGCAGGGGCTGGAGGGGCGAGACGGCCGGCTCGAGGCGGTCTTGGTGGCGAATCTCGAGGGCGAAACCCGGCGGCTCGAGGCCGACGCCCTGCTGCCCTTCTACGGCTTGTCGATGAAGCTGGGGCCGATCGCCGATTGGGGCCTCAACCTGGATCGCGACCTGATCACCGTCGATCCCGCCACGGCGGAGACCAACCGGCCGGGTATCTTCGCCATCGGCGATATCGCGAGCTATCCGGGCAAGTTGAAACTGATCCTATCGGGATTCGCCGAGGCTGCCTTGGCGGCACACGCCATCTATCCCCTGGTACATCCGGAGAAAGAACTGCACTGGGAATACTCTACCACCAAGGGCTTGCCGGGTCAGGAGCAGCGCTAAACGCATCCCTTCAGTGCTCTTCTTATCTGAGACAGTTTATAGACCATGGCGCACGCCGGTACAGCTACCATGAACTGCGATGAGCTTACTCCTATGGGTCGGGACAATCTTGGGCGCGGGCGTTGGCGTGGCGCACGCCGTTTACCTGTGGCGCGCGTCACTGCAAGAATCCGAAAGCCGCAGCACGGCGATCTACCGCGGCGCCTGGGCGATAGGGCTTTGGACGCTCTTCGGCACATACGTCCTGGTGCTTTGGATCGTTGGCGTGATCGCCTATGGAATGGTCGGCTTTCTGCCGGCCCGGCGCGAAGCTTGAGCGCTCGGCGGCAAGCCGGACACTGATTTGCCCGGGGACCCCAGGGATCCGGTGCGAGAAACGTGATAAGTGCGGCCGGTCCGCGCGATCGAGGGGGACGCGCAGGCATGGACCTGAGGGGAATCAAGACCGTCGGCATCATCGGTGCCGGCGTTTCCGGGCTGGTCACGGCCAAGACCTTGATGGCGGAAGGCCTCGACTGCACCTTGTTCGAGCGCAACGCCGCCCTCGGCGGAGTTTGGGCCGACGGTTACGTCAATTTCGGCGTCCAGGTGCAAAAGGAACTCTACGAGTTTCCCGACTGGCCTTTGCCCGAAAGCACGCCGGACTTCACGCCCGGGCCACTTTTCCGGCAATATTTGCAGGACTATGCCCACCACTTCGGTCTGACGCCGCATATCCGATTGGATAGCGAAGTCACGGCCATCCGGTCGCGCGAGGACGGGAAGCCCGGCTGGTCGCTCGCGGTCCGGGACAGAGAGGGCGAGCGCCAGGACGACTTCGACCTGATCGCGGTCTGCGTCGGGCTTTATTCCAACGAGCCCTACCGGCCGGAGTTCCCCGGCCAGGAGGGCTTTGGTGGCGAGATTCTGCATATCTCCCAATTGAAATCGAGCGCGCCGCTGGAAGGCAAGCGCGTGGCGGTCTTGGGTTTCGGCAAGAGCGCGACCGATGCGGCCCTGGAATCGGCGGCGGTTGCCGAGCAAACGCACCTCGTCGTGCGCGAACCCCACTGGCCGGTGCCGCGCAAGCTGGCCGGCGTTCTGCCGTTCAAGTGGGGCTTGGTGAACCGCATGACCAGCACGCTGCTGCCGCTCTATCTACACCCGTCATCGTTGGAGCGCGCCGTGCACGGCCTCGGCGGGCCGCTGGTCTGGCTGTGGTGGCGTCTGGTCGAGTGTCTGTTGCGGGCCCAACATGGTCTGGGACGCAAGATCGAGGGTGGCGACAACCTGGTGCCGGCGAAACCGGTCGACATCGACGCCTTCGGTGAGTCGACAATGGTGCCGCGGCCGGCACTCTACCGAGCGATCGGGCAGGGACGAATTCGCGCCCATCGCAGCAGGATCGAAAAGTTCAACCCGGAGGGCCCGAGACTGGAGAACGGCCGGCAGTTGGAGATCGATCTACTGGTGCTCGGCACCGGCTGGCGAACCGGCTTTGCTTTCCTGCCGGCCGACTTGCGCGAGGCGCTGGGTTTCGAAGACGATGGCCTCTATCTCTACCGCCACATGCTCCAACCCAATGCGCCGAACCTGGTGTTCATCGGCCGGGCCTCGACCATCTGCAGCGTGTTGACCTACAGCCTGCAGGCGCGCTGGTTGGCCGAGTTGATCGCCGGGCGGCACTGGCTGCCTGACAGCGAGGCGATGCTGAGGGAGATCGAGGATATGAAGGCCTGGAAGCGCGCCTGGATGCCATTCAGCGCATCGCGCGGCGCCCGCCTGATCGTGCACATGCAGCATTATCACGACGAGCTGCTGCGCGACTTCGGCGCCAACCCTTTGCGCAAGCGCGGCCTCTGGGCACCTCTCAAAGAGGTCATCGAAGCTTACGAGCCCGCCGACTATCGGGACATCGTCTCGGGCGACTGGGTGCGGGGGTGAGGCCCAAGGCCTACCGGCATGTCCGAGGGCGTTCTCCGATGGTGAGAAAGTCGCAGTGTTGCAAGGCCCGTGACCCCTGTGCTGTTGCCTCCCCGGGCCAAGCCATGTCATTCAAGGAGGCTGTCTCGTCCGAGTCGCAGGCCGCCGCGGCCCGCGGCAGCCGACAAAAATATGACGCGGGAGAGATTCCGGTCGGTCCATGGGATCTATGGAGCTGTTCATCAAAGGGATCGTAATCGGTCTCGTGATCGCCGCGCCGGTTGGTCCGATCGGGTTCCTGTGCATCAGCCGCACCTTGGAGTACGGCGCAGTCATCGGGCTTGCCACGGGACTCGGAGCGGCGACGGCCGATGCGGTATACGGCGCGGTCGCGGCGTTTGGTCTGATGCAGGTCGCCGTCACCCTATCCGAGCAGGATACGGTGCTGCGGGTCGTTGGCGGGTTGGCGCTCTGCCTTATCGGTTTGCGCACTCTCTTCCTGGCCGATCGAAAACAGCGGGAGTTCGCGGCGAAAGAGGCTGGCTCCGGGCCAACGCTCAAACTCGCCGGCCGGATAGCGGGACGAGGCGTGACGGGCTATTTCGGATCTTCCTTCCTGCTGACTCTGGCGAACCCGGCGACGATCTTGGGCTTTCTGGCGTTTTTCGCCGCGGTGGGCTGGGCGCGCGACCTGGACTCCCGCGCCGGCGCGACGATCCTGGTGATCGGGGTCTTCCTGGGTTCCGCGGTCTGGTGGCTCGGCCTTGCCGCGGCGACGTCGCTGCTCAGCAGCCGCATGGGAGATCGGCAACGAATCTGGATTCAACGCCTGTCCGGCATGGTTATCTGCGGCTTCGGTATCTTCGCCCTCTTGTCGGTCTTAGTATAGGCGCAGTTTATGAGCGAGCGCAGGCCTTTAAGTAACGGGCGACGGCGCCTTCCATGCCGTAGATCAAGGCATCCGCCGTCAGGCAGTGACCGATTGAAACTTCCTCAAGATTGGGCAAGGCGGCAACCAGTGGCGGAAGGTTCTTGAGTGTCAGATCATGCCCGGCGTTCAGGCCGATTCCTTCGGTTTCCGCCGCCCGGCCGGTGGCGACGACACAGTCGAGTTCTCGGCGCTGAACGTCCGGCTCCAAGGCGCCGCCATAGGGGCCCGTATAGATCTCGATACGGTCCGCGCCGACCTCGCGGGCCAGGGTCGCCGAGCTAGGCTCCGGGTCGACAAAGACAGAAACGCGCATGCCGTTATCTCTAAGGCGAGCGATGATGTCGGTGAGGAAGTCCCGGTGATGGCCGATATCCCACCCATGATCAGAGGTTGCCTGGCGGATGTCGTCGGGAACCAGGGTAACCTGGTTGGGGTGAACGCGTTCGACCAGCTCGATGAAGCGGGCGTCCGGGTTTCCTTCGATGTTGTATTCCCGGTCAGGAAACTCAGCCGCGATCATTTCTGCGACCTCAGTCACATCCGATGGCCGAATATGACGCTCATCCGGTCGGGGATGAACCGTGATCCCCGCTGCGCCCGCTGAAAGCGCAATTCGCGAGAGATCGACGACCGATGGCCAGGGCAGGTTCCGCCGGTTCCGCAACTCGGCGATCGCATTGACATTTGCAGACAGGTTGACTGGCATCGAATGTCCCATCCTCGAGTCTTCCATTGACATCGAAACCCATGAGGCGGGCTTCGATCGTCATATGATTCCGCATCCAGCGGCCTAAAAGAAAGCTTTTAGTCCGGTTTTCATACGTCGCGCCCTCTTGCCAAGCGCGGACCCTCGCCGCCGCAATCCTAGAGTCGGGCCGGGCTAGTCGCCGCTGCGCACCCGAGCGACCGCGTCCTGCCAGCCGGCGTAGCGGCGGTCACGTTCATCGGCGGCCATGACCGGATCGAATTGACCGGCCGACTGCCAGGTGCGGGAGATGTCATCCAGGCTGCTCATCAGGCCGACACCCAAGCCGGCCAGGGCGGCCGCGCCCAGCGCCGTGGTCTCGGCCACCACCGGGCGTTCCACCGTGCAGCCATTGAGGTCGGCGAGGCGCTGCATGAGCCAGTCGTTGGCGACCATGCCGCCGTCGACACGCAGCGTGTTGGGCGGCTGGGCGCCGTCGGCGGTCATGGCCTGCAGCAGGTCGCGGGTCTGGTAGCAGACCGCATCGAGCGCGGCGCGGGCGATTTCCGGCGGACCGCTGGCACGGGTGAGGCCGAGAATGGCGCCGCGGGCATGGGCGTCCCAATAGGGCGCGCCGAGCCCGGTGAAGGCGGGGACCAGATAGACCGCCTGATCGGGATCGGCGTCTCGGGCCAGGGATTCGCTCTCCGTCGCCGCGGTGATGATTTTGAGCCCGTCGCGCAGCCATTGGATAGCGGCCCCGGCGGCGAAGATCGAGCCTTCGAGGGCATAGGTCGTTTTGCCTGACAGGCGGTAGGCGATCGTGGTGAGCAGACGATTGGTGGAGGTCACGGCCTCGTCGCCGGTGTTCATCAGGGCAAAACAGCCGGTGCCGTAGGTCGACTTGGTCATGCCGGCGGTGAAGCAGGCCTGCCCGACGGTCGCCGCCTGCTGATCGCCGGCGATTCCGGTGATCGGCAGGGGTACGCCGAACAGCCTGGCGGGCGTGGCGCCGAAGTCCGCATTGCTGTCGCGGACCTCCGGCAAGATCGCCGCGGGAATGTCGAACAGATCCAGCAGCTCCTGGTCCCAGGCCTGACGATGGATATCGAAGATCATGGTCCGCGCGGCATTGGTCGCGTCGGTCGCGTGCACCTGGCCGCCCGTGAGGCGCCACAGCAGGAACGTGTCGATGGTGCCGAAGGCGATCTCGCCGCGCTCGGCCCGCGCTCGGGCTTCGGGAACTTGATCGAGCAGCCAAGCGATCTTGGTGGCCGAGAAATAGGGATCGAGCAGCAAGCCGGTGCGCGCCTGCACCAGTTTCTCATGCCCGTCGCGGCGCAGGCTGTCGCAGAGATCGGCGGTGCGCCGGTCCTGCCAGACGATCGCCCTGTGGAGGGCTTCGCCGCTCTCCCGGTCCCACAGCAGGCTGGTCTCGCGCTGGTTGGCGATGCCGACCGCCGCCACCCGGCCCGCCGCGATGCCGGCCCCGGCGAGCGCGCCCTCGACCACGGAACAGGTATCGCGCCAAATGTCTTCAGGCTCGTGCTCGACCCAACCGGGCTGCGGGAAGTGCTGTGGAAACTCTTTCTGCGCCTGGCCGGCCGGCCGGCCTTCCCGGTCGAAAACCATGGCCCGCGTGCTCGTCGTGCCTTGGTCGATAGCCAGCAGATGGTCCGGCGTGGTCATGTGCGGTCTCTCCCCTCGGCCGGTGGTGCGCGCGCGCTGTTCAATACCTCGGCACCACCGGCTTGCGCCGCCTGAGCGGACAACAAACCGCAGACATCGTGAGAGGGGCCGGGCCGAAGATCAAGCGCCTGGCCTATGCGAAGAAAGTTCTGCGTTTTGATATAGATCAAAGTGGCAGTGCCCACGCGCTCTTATGTTGGGCTTGTCAGATCCGTACCCCGATCTCGACCTCAGAGGCATCACTTCCTGCCCCCGGCGCGGTCCTCCCGATTTCGCCGGGGGCCCTGTTTTTGCGCTCCCTCGGGTCGCGGCTCAGAAATCTTCGTCGGCCAAGGCCAGAGTGCTGTCGGCGCCGGTCATCACCACGGCGGCCTCGGCGGCGGCCTGGGGCAGCAGGTTCTCGGCGTAGAACCGGGCCGTCTTTATCTTGGCCGCGAGAAATCGAGGATCGTCATTTCCGGTATCGAGCCGCGCCCGGGCGGCCAGCGCCCCGCGGCCGAGCAGCCAGCCGCCCGCCACCGTGCCGAAGAGATTGAGGTAGGGGGTCGCGACCGCCGCCGCCCTGGACGGATCGCCCGTGAGCGCCTCAGACAGCCAATCGGTGGCGGCGTCGAGCACGAAGCGGGCCTCGCCGAGGGCGCTTCCGACCGCCTTGAGATCGGGTTCGGTCGAGCGCTGCAGGACCTCGTCGGTCGCGGTGATGTCGGCGATCAGCTCGCGCGCCGCAGCTCCGCCGTCCCGCGCCAGCTTGCGGGTCGCCAGATCGAGCGCCTGTATGCCGTTGGTGCCCTCGTAGATCGGATTGATGCGCGAATCCCGAAAATGTTGGGCGGCGCCGGTTGCTTCGATGAAACCCATGCCGCCGTGCACTTGAACGCCGAGGGACGCGACCTCGACGCCGCGATCCGTACACCAGGCCTTGGCAACCGGGGTTATCAGCTCCAGCCGGGCCTGGGACTGGCCCCGCGCAGTCTCGTCCGGCGCCGACTTGGCGCGGTCGAGCTGGCCGGCGGAATAGTAGATGAGCCCGCGCATGGCCTCGGTCAGCGCCTTCATGGTCGCGAGATTGCGGCGCACGTCGGGATGACGAATGATCGCGGCGGGTCCGCTCTCGGGGTCGTCCAGCGCCCGGCTTTGAACCCGCTCGCGGGCATAGGCGAGCGCCCGCTGATAGGCCCGTTCGGCGATGCCCAGGCCCTGGGTGCCGACGGCGAGGCGGGCATTGTTCATCATGGTGAACATGCCGGCGAGGCCTCGGTTCTCCTCGCCGAGCAGGAAGCCGAGCGCACCCCCGTCGTCGCCATAGGACATGACGCAGGTCGGCGAGGCATGGATGCCCAGCTTGCTTTCGATGGAGACGCAGCGCAGGTCGTTGCGCCGACCGGGATTGCCGTTTTCGTCGGGCAGGAATTTGGGCACGATGAAGAGCGACAGGCCCTTGGTCCCGGGCGGCCCCTCGGGCGAGCGGGCGAGCACCATGTGGACGATGTTTTCCGCCAGCTCGTGTTCGCCGTAGGTGATGAAAATCTTCTGGCCGGTGATGCGGTATGCCCCGCCGCCATTCGCATCGTCGCGCCGGGCGCTGGTTGTAATGGCGCCCAGGTCGGACCCGGCCTGGGCCTCCGTCAGGTTCATGGTGCCGGACCAGGTGCCGGAGATCAGCTTGCCGAGATAGGTATCCTTCTGCTCCGCGGTGCCGTGGGCCTGCAGCACCTCGGCCGCCCCCTGGGTGAGCAGCGGCATGAGGCCGAAGCTCATGTTGGCGGCGTGCCAGGTCTCCTGCACCGCCATCGCGATGGTCCAGGGCAGGCCTTGGCCGCCATAGGCCGGATCGAACGGCAGTGAGATCCAGCCGCCCGCGACCAGCTCGTCGTACGCCCCTTGGAAGCCCGCCGGCATTCGCACCACGCCGTTCTCGAATTGGCAGCCCTCTCTGTCGCCGGACTGGTTGATTGGCGCCAGGACCTCGCCGGCCAGTTTCCCGGCTTCCTGGAGGATCGCGTCCACCAAGTCCGGTTCGACCGACTCGAAGGTAGGTAGCGAGGAGAGGTCCGAGAGGCTTGCGGCCTCTTCGAGGGCGAAGCGCATGTCGGCGAGTGGGGCGCTATAGTCGCTCATGTCGGAAGGTCGTACGTGCGTGAAAAGGGGCAGCGATTGCGCGCGCAGGATAACGCGCTCGAGAAGGTTCGAAAAATCAAATCTGGACAGGCGCGGCTCTATGCCGCTTGCGCAGTGGCCCGGATCAGTTGACGTCCGGCTGCCACTCGCCGCACCACTCGTCGGACGCGACCTTGGGCCAGGGGCTGTCCTCGCCGTTTCCCGCGCCGCTTCCATTCAAGGCAGTGCCGGGCTGGGGCGCATAGCGGCGACAGAGCCCGAATTCGACTTTCTGTCCCATAATGGCCGGATCGTCACGGTCGAGTTGCTGACCGGTGCCCTGCCAGTAGGTGCATCTGCGGCAGCCTTTCATGATGCTGATCTCCTGTGGCTTGTCCGGCGTGGTCCCCACCGGCCCGGTCTCTCGCCATGCAATCCGGCAAGTCGGCCGGCAGTATGCCCTTCCAGGCCTTTCCGGTCGGTTAAGGCGTGAAATCCCCTCCGCTCTGACCCGGCGATGCCCGATTTTGCCTCAGATCACCTTGCCCGGATTCATGAGATTGTCCGGATCGAGGGCGCCCTTGACCCGCGCCATCAGCTCAATCTCGACCGCCGATTTGAAGTGCTTCAGCTCCTCGACTTTCATGCGGCCGATGCCGTGCTCCGCGCTGATCGATCCGGCCATCTCCACCACCAGCTCGTGGACGGCTCGGTTGACGTCCTCCCATTGGTCGAGAAAGGCCTCACGGTCGCCGCCTTCCGGCTGCGTCAGGTTGAAGTGCAAGTTGCCGTCGCCCAAGTGGCCGAAGGGCACGGGACGCACGCCGGGGATCATTTCTTCCACTAGTGGGATGGCGCGGGCGAAAAATTCCGGAATCCGTGAGACCGGCACCGAGATATCGTGCTTGATCGATCCGCCTTCGGGCTTCTGCGCCTCCGATATGCCCTCGCGCAGGCGCCAGAAGGCCGCCCTATGGGCCGCGCTGGCGGCGAGGGCGGCATCGCCGATCAAACCGTCGTCGTAGGCCTCGGCCAACAAAGCCTCCAGGGTCTCCGCCAAGTGGTCGCCGGCTTTGCCGCTCGCCAACTCCAGCAGCAGGTACCAGGGGTGCGGGTTGCCGAGCGGGTCGGTCGTATCGGGGATGTGCCGCAGGGTGAACTCCAGGCCGAGGCGCGGCATGAGCTCGACGCAATCGAGCTGGTCGCCGGCCACGGCGCGGGCCCGCTCGAGGATCGCCATGGCATGTTCGACCTGCGTCAGGCCGATGAAGGCCGTGGCTTTCTGGACCGGCGCCGGAAACAGGCGCAGAACCGCGGCGGTGATGATGCCGAGCGTGCCTTCGGCGCCGATGAAGAGCTGCTTCAGGTCGTAGCCCGTGTTGTCCTTGCGGAGGCGCCGCAGGCCGTCCCACACGCGGCCGTCGGGCAGCACCACCTCGAGGCCGAGCACCAATTCGCGCATGTTGCCGTAGCGCAGCACGTGGATGCCGCCGGCATTGGTCGACAGATTGCCGCCGATCTGACAACTGCCCTCGGCCGCCAGGCTGAGCGGGAACAGGCGCTCGGCCTCCGCGGCGGCGGCCTGGACGCTGGCCAGCAGGCAGCCCGCCTCTACCGTGATCGTGTTGTCGACCGGATCGAGGCTGCGGACGCGGTTCATCCGCGACAGGTTGACCAATAGCGCGCGCCCGTGCTCGGGCGGCACTTGGCCGCCGACCAGGCCCGTGTTGCCGCCCTGGGGCACGATCGGCATTTTGGCCGCGGCCGCGAGGCGGATGACCTCCGCCACCTCCGCCGTGGAAGCTGGCTTAACCAGGGCCAGCGCGGCGCCCCGGTAGCGCCCGCGCAGCTCCTCCAGATGCGGCGCCATCTCGCCGGGGTCGGTGACCAGCCCGTTCTCGCCGACCGCCTTGGCGATCGCGCCGATGAGGGCGCCGTCGCCGTCGCGCCCGGTTTTGGAGGTTTTGGCCATATCCCGAATCTAAGAGTTGGACACGGCCTTGGCCAGTCGTGGCTTTAAAGCCTTATTCATGCGGTGCGGCGGCGCGCCGGAGCCGGTCGTTGATGGCGGCGCCGAGGCCGCGTCGAGGTATCGGCATCACGGCGATGGCGGCATGATGCGGATCGTCGAGGGCATGCAGCATGGCAAAGAGGTTGGCGGCCGCCTCCACGAGATCGCCGCGTTCGCTCAGATTGAGTGTCGTCCTGGCGCCGGTGGGCGGCGACGGACCGAAGGCCAGCAAGGCCTCGTCCGGGTTGGCGTCGCGGGCCGCCAGCCTGAGCGGCCGCCCCGGCGCATAATGATTGGCCAGACGGCCGGGCGAACGCGGGGCATGATCTTCACTGCTGTCTTCTTCAATGGTCCCCAGCGCAGCTTCGAGCGCTTCCTTGGGGATGCCGCCAGGGCGCAATAGCACAGGGCGATCGCCTGTCAGATCCAGTACGCTCGATTCGACGCCGACCGTGCAAGGGCCGCCGTCTAGAATCAGATCGACGCGTCCGTCCAGGCTGTCGGCGACATGGGCCGCGGTGGTCGGGCTCACGCTGCCCGAGGCATTGGCGCTGGGCGCCGCGAGGGGCCGGCCGGTGGCGGCCAACAGGGCCTGGGCGACGGGATGGCCCGGCACCCGGACCGCCAGGCTGTCGAGGCCGGCACTGCAGAGATAGGAGATCCCCGTCTCCGCGCGTCGGGGCAAGACGAGGGTGAGCGGCCCCGGCCAGAAGCGCTCTGCCGCCGTCCGTGCCAGCTCGTCGATCTCGACGCAGTCGGCCGCTTGCTGGAAGTTCGGCAGATGCACGATGAGGGGATTGAAGCGGGGCCGGCCCTTGGCCTCGAAGATGGCCGCGACCGCCCGGTCGTCCGTCGCGTCGGCGCCCAGGCCGTAAACGGTCTCGGTGGGGAAGGCGACCAGGCCGCCGGCGCGCAAGGTCTCTGCCGCCCGCGCGATCGATGCCTCCCCGGCCGGGACGATGTTGGCGACAGCGCCGCCGTCGCGCCTCATGTCTTCTGCACGCATGATGGCGCATTAAAGCCTAAGGGATCCGTCGCGGGAAAGGCGTGGTTTGGATCCCGTTCAGGCGGCCGGACCGGCGACGGCCCGCTCCAAGCGCGGAAAGTAGAGGCCGAGGGTGATCATGCGCGCCGCCATGAAGACCATCAGCGAGAGCCACAGGCCGTGATTTCCCAAAGCCGGGATAAGCAACCAGCACGCGGCCAGATAGACCAAGAGCGAGGCGATCATGGCGTTGCGCATCTCGGCGCTTCGAGTCGTGCCGACGAAAATGCCGTCGAGTTGAAAGCTCCAGACCGATATCAGCGGCGAGACGATCATCCACGGCAGATACTCGATCGCTGTGAGGCGGACCTCCGCAATATTCGAGAACAAGGCGATGATCTGCTCTCCTATCAGCCAGAAGATCAGCGCCGACAGGATCGCGAAGATCAGGGCCCAGAGTGTCGAAACCTGCACGGCTCGCCGAAAATCCGCGCGCGAGCGCCGGCCCACGGCATTGCCGGCCAGGACTTCCAC
>Ga0114923_10001703_pt1 | contig 15100 bp, 14 predicted proteins | sample SumtaG_FD_89578 | JGI IMG/M metagenome (GOLD analysis project Ga0114923, IMG submission 89578) | Deep subsurface microbial communities from Indian Ocean to uncover new lineages of life (NeLLi) - Sumatra_00157 metaG | ecosystem: Environmental > Aquatic > Marine > Oceanic > Sediment | place: near...
ACGCCTTCTGTGGCTTCACATGTTAATGGGCTTCTAACGGGGAGAGTTTTAAGTCCAGCTTTTTTAGCTTTTAAAAGTACTTCTGAATCTACTAATTCATTTCTTCGCGCAATTCCTTTTATTGTTTGACCTATGAAACGATCCATGACATTTTTATCATCCAGAGGAAGGTTTAATTCTTTAAATGTATTACAATCCCCAATTGTAACAATAAGCCTTCTATTAACATTCATGAGCACTTTGTTAAGAGCTCCTGATTTCTCAGTTTTTACTGAGCGATCAACCGTGCCTTTTCGTACACCGTACATGGATGAGAAATAACTTGAAACATCGAGGCCTTCTCCATAAGATTTTAAAACCGGGTATGAAATAGGTTCATCGTTTATGTCTTTCAAGACCCCCGGCATAGATAAAATTTGTCTAGCACTATCTTTTTTGGTAAATGACCCTGATCTGAGCATTGCATAAATGTTACTCAATTTCCCTTTAAATGAGGCGTCTTGAGCCTTCTGTACATCCAATGTTAGTTTGTTCAGGGCATCAATTTTCTTTGTGCCTTTTAGTTTATTTATATCAGGGAGTCTTTTCTTTAACAAGTCATCTCTATACGACTTATCATGGATAAAATCTTTGATCGAAATTGTATTACCCTCAAGGTAGGCATAATTATAACCTAAATTTTTCCATTTATTGATAACTTCAGTAAACCTATTTGGATGTTTTCTCCCAATAATAGTAAGCATTTCTTCTATCTTATCACCTGTCATTACTCGTTTATAATCTTTTAACTTATCAGGAAGCTCGTCATTGATCATGTACTGGCCTATAGTAGTTTTGAGACTCCCTATGGTTACTTCAGTAGTCCAATCAATTTTTGATTTCTTTGCTTCATTTATATCTTTAAAAGTTTTTGCAGTTTTGCCAGTAATTTTACTTAATTGCCATAAGCCTAGGACATAGTCTTGTCCGAGGCTTGGGACTATTCTTTGGTTACCGTGCTGAAAAAGAATCTTGCTTGGAAACATGTTATTAGCTTCTTCTACAGCTTCTTTTTCGAAGGGGACCATTACCGAAATTGTGTCGCCGTCGAAATCGGCACCAAACCCCTTAACTACTAAAGGATTAAGTCTTATAGATTTACCCTCTGTCAACATCGGTTTGAAAGCCTGAACTGCATGTTTATGGAGCGACGGTGCTCTATTAAGAAGTACTGGACGATTTTTTATTACATTATCTAACGCACTAAGAGCAAATTCAGATTCATCATTATATTCCTTTAAAGCTGTGGTAGCTTTAAAACCCGATTCTTTCAAGTCCCTTAAAATAAATGGTTCAAACAATTGGTAAGCCATTTTCTTTGGAATACCAACTTCATCGAGACCTAAGTCAGGCTCAACAGTGATCGTGCTTCTAGCTGAAAAGTCCTGACGCTTAGCCCATGCTTTACCATGAATAAGGCCAGTTTTCATTGTACCTATTTCTTTAAGGATACCTTTGTACTTTTCTTTACCATAAGTTACTGGTTCAATAAAACCTTGAAGAGCTTTCACGGACTGGTAAAGATCATAGTTATATTTCTTTTTCTCATCTTCTGAAACGATGTCTAAATCTAAATTAGCTTTGTACCTCTTGTTAATATTACCAACTGCGGCATAATGTTTATTAATGTCATTTACAGCTAAGTCCCCGCTAGGCAACGAATAAATCGGCCTGAAAACCGGAGGTATAATAGGTAACATCTTCATTGTGTAGGCTTTAACAGGCGACATTTTAAAATCTTTTAACGCCGCTAAATACTTTATTTTACGATTTAACTTATTTACATTAGTCGGCGGTGCATCTTTTAATTCGGTTTTTAACGCGGTTAATTTCTCTCCAACATCTATCTCATCCAAAGCTGCAATTATAGCAGGCATGCCAGTTAAGCCGTTTAATTCCTCTTTGCCTTGTACAACTCCTTGGTACCCCTTTTCCGTTAAATCCAAAGCTTTCATAATAGCGTCTTCAAACATCGGGTTAGGAATCCTGATTGCTAATTTTATATGAGCCCACTGAGTACCTTTAATTCCACCAGTTATCTCAGGATCAAATAACCCGTCTTTTTTTGTTGCTAAATCTTTTCCACGAAGCATTGTACCAGGATCAGTAATTTCTCCGCTAGACATTCCTTTAACATCATCATCTGTTAAAGGCAAAATTCTAAGTTTATTGCCTTTCTTTTCTGTGTTAATTCCTGCGCCTTTTAAGAAGTTCACAACTCTATCAAACACGAAATTACGTTCTGGCTTTACTGGAGGCAAGCCTAATTGAATGGCTTTATAGTATTCTTCGTTTTTTCGCCCCTTGATTTCTCCAAATTCGCGTAAAATGTTTTTCGCGCCATGAGCTAAATAGGCGTATGTTTCCATAGTACCTACTTTCTGTGCCCCTTTTCCTGTAGGTTGCTCATCAATGTCGTATTGGCCTTGAGTATGGACCCCTTGTTTTTTCTTAACAATGTGCCTTAATTTCATGAAATAGTTTTTACCGACAAAAATAGGGTTCTTAAGTTGTTGACCATTTTTACCGTCGGTCAATATTTCATCAGGTTCAATCCCTAAGTCTTTCATTTCATTAAAAATTTTAATAGAAGCATCCCCATCTGGATCTTTGAAGTTGTCAATGATATAAGGTTTACCAGTTTTTTCTGCTATTTTACCTGCCGCGGTTTCTAAGATTTGACCTAAATTCATGCGTCCTGGTACGCCATGGGGGTTAAGCATAATATCAACAGGTTTACCGTCAGCACGGTGTGGCGCATTTGAGTCAGGAATTATTTTTACAACTATGTATTTATTACCTTGACGACCTGAAATTTTGTCGCCCTCTTTAAACGGATGTCTAGATTTTACATAAATATCTATATTGCGTCCAGTTACGCGTACGTCTGTAACTTCTCCAGTTTCGTCTTCGTCCCAAATTTTAATATTCTTTGAATATGGCCGATAAGTAAACTTACTCAATTTTTTCAAATCTAACTCATAAGCATCTGCGGTTTTCTCAACTAAAAACGCAGACAAAGCTTCTCCTGGATTAAACGTTTCACCAATCTTTGGCAATCCTCTTTCGTCCAACTTTTTTAAATTATCCTGAGATACTTCATCATGAAAGAAAGCTACAAATTTCTCCTTATTTAACACGGATAATTTAGGAGTAAAAAATATATTAACTTTATGCAACGAACTGTGTGCCATTTTCTCAGCAGCGCTTTGTGTAATTACTGCACCGTCTTCAAAATTATATCCCTTGAAGGGTAAGTACGCTGTGGTTAAATTCTTACCAAGGGCAAGGGTGTTGCCAACTGAGTAATTATTCTCAGCTAGAACTGTATTACTATCCACAGCATCGCCAGCTTTAACAAGCACCTTTGAATTTAAAAACCCATCCTGATTCAATGGGAAATCATTATACAACCCTCGTTTTATTGCTTTACCATTCTCATCTTTTAAATGGATATATTCCTTGGTAACTTTTGTTACCGTGGCTTTTATCTTTTTACTCAATACTTCATTAGATATCTTAGTATCAAAATACCCACCAACTAAATCTTCATAAGTTATACCCTCACCCATCTTATTTTGCACCAATGGCGCTTCTTTTGCATCAATAGGCAATGCCTGCGCAATCATTCTAGCAGCAGTTGAAGCCCTGTTTCCCTGCGTATTGGAAGTGAAGGGTACCATATTCGAAGCAATAGAAAATATTGATTTAGCAGATCTTATGTAATAATCTACTTCCTTAGCCGGTACACTTTCCATCTTACCTTTATACATTATCCTTACAGAATCATATCTAGGAACTAACTTCCCGCCTTTTACTTCATACTGATCAGGATATCCTATTTTTGAATTAAAAAATTGAATGGGAGTTAAGTACTCCTGTTTACTGTCTTTTGTATACACAGGAGTTTTCATACCCTCTTCAGTTTTTCTTACTTCAGATGCAAGCCCTACTGTAACTCCAACTTTCCCGCCTTCCGGCGTACTCAACGGATCTAAAAACCCTAAGTGTGAAGGTTGAATATCTCTAGTCTCCATTGTTATCGCGTGTCTTTGCTGAATACCACCAGTACCCATAGGCGTAGTTTTACGCCAGTCTGTAAGGATAGTAACAGGATTAGTTTGCGGCGGGGTGGATGTAAGGTCACCAGTAGTAAAAAAAGCTTTTATAGGTTTAGTAAAAGTTGCAGCACTTACTATATCGCGAACTTGATCTTTAAACCCAAGGCTTCGTTTAAGTTTTTTCTCAATAAAAACCTTCTGTTTATCAAAATGAGAAAGGATTAAATCATCAACAGCATATAAATCTTTAAATATTAAGTTATCTCTGTTTTCTGGTGTTGCCTTACCTTTATGTATTTCAAGCAACTTCTTCGAAGCTGCTAACAAGGATTCCCCATTAACATGTTTATAAGCCCCGCCGATTGTAATTTTATTTACATCAGGATCCATAAGAGTTTGATCTGTAAAATACTTAATTAACCCTTTTCTAACTTCATCAAAATTCTTAGCTTCCTTTTTATATATTATATTATAAATTGAAGTAAGCTCAGATCCTTCTGTATTCAAAGCGCCTTTTTTATTCTTTTCTAAAAGTTTCGCTCCCCAGTCTTTCGCTATCTCAACATCCGAAACACCGAGATTAGTTAGCAATGTCCATAATCTATATTTCCTGTTTTTAAATTTCATAACAAAAAGTTCAGAAATAGGGTCCAATTGTAATTTAAAATTATGCCCTTTAGCTAAGTTAAACTCACTTTCTAATTCACCATTACGTTTAATTCTTGGATAAGCTCCCGGCTTTCTACGTAGCTGATTTGTAGTTTGGTATTCATTGCCATCGATAATTGTAGTAAACCTGTTTGTTAATTTAGGAATTTGCCCTATCTTAGCATTGGTTTTTTTACTAATTATATTACCAGATTTATCAACTATCCTGATATCAGCAGTAATTGGTACCTGCCAACTTTTTCTACTTAGCTTAATTTCCTTCTGTTCTGGGAAATCATAATTATTTAAATTATCATCTATCTTTATATTTGATATTTCTAATGTACGTGTATCAGCTACAATAGGAAATATCTTTTCTATGGATTTAACAATAGCTTTTTGAATGTTAGCGTTTTGCACTACAGGATCAAAAGCGTTATATTTTTGCATATTCACTCCGTCGATTTTTTTGGTATAAGAAAACTAGATAATTGCTGGGAGTTATCTTAAAAACAACACCTTATATAATATAGTCAAAATCTTATTGAAAATCAAGTACTTTCTCATTTAAACTTCAACCTGAAGGGGTTTTTATATTGGTATCAATTTTCGGCACACCTTGGCAGTTTCTCACTTCAAGGTAATTTAAGGATCAAGACATAGGATTTACAAAAAAAATTATAACGGGTATTCGGATACCTTAAACAATTTTAGTTGGCGTCCCAGCGTCTAACTTTTTAACCAGAAAATAGTTATGGACGAACAAGAAGCACGTAAAAACAAAACAGTGGAAGAATTAATAAGTGAAGTATTACATAAGCTAATAGACATTGTTGTTAAAGTTTACAAAGGACGTTCTGAAAAAACTAAAGCTGGACAAGAGGACAATGAAAAAAACAAAGATACTCGAAATACTGAATAAAGAAGGTATAGGCATAACAAAACTGAATTTAAAAACAAAAGATCTTAACTGGGAAACACAAGTTTTTAAACATTTTAATTCCTGCGGATTTATGAATTATGTTTTCTTTTGGACAAGTATGGTTAATGATGATAAAACAGGTTTATCTTTATTTGGTACAAATATTCAAAATTTTATCTATCCCCATGAATTTGACACTGAAGATGATTTCATTAAACAAGTTCTCAAAAAGATTACTGAAATTAAAACAAAAGTGGAGGAGGAATACTCCGAATTTGAAATTAACAAAAGGCAGCTGAAATTATTTGATGATTGATTTTTATGCAGATTTTCTGCAGCGTGACAAAGATTTTTTAGAAGAGCTAACCGCGAATATGAGAACCGCTTACAAAACATTTTCGATACCAAAGGCTAATGGAAAAAGGCGTTGGTTGGATGAACCGTGTGAAGACTTAAAGCAAATACAAAATGAATTATTAAATAGATTTTTTTATAAATTTAAAGCGCATTCAGCCGCAGTAGGATTCATTAAGGGTATGGGCATTACTGAAGGAGTTAATAGACACTTTGGTAATAGAGTAATTTTAACAATGGACCTGACAGATTTCTTTGGAACAATAAAGAAAGAACGTGTGTTAAAATTACTAATATACTTGATCGGTAATTACCAAAGAATTGTTAAAGACATTGTGGAATATGAAATTAAAGATCTTCAATTACTTACTCGGTTATTAACCTTCAAGGATAAACTTCCACAGGGAGCACCAACAAGTCCTGCTATAGCAAATTTAACTGCTTATGGCTTAGACAAAGATCTTATCCAAATTGCACAAGAACATAGCCTCATTTACACGAGGTATGCTGATGATATAACTTTTAGTCATAAAGATAAAGATCATAATATTGGGCAACACATATCTTCTATCGAAAATACTTGTAAAACTAGAGGATTTACTGTAAATAAAAAGAAAACACGAATCAGAAGACCACACCAACGGATGTTAATTACTGGCGTGGTAGTGAATGATAAGCTATCTGTTCCACGATGGAGATGGCGAAATTTTAAAGCTAAGTTACATAACTTAGTGCAAAATAAAACTGGTGTATCTGCTGAAGAGCTACAAACTCTTCGAGGATATGCGGAATGGCTGCGGGTATTAAACCCCACTAAAGGGGTATTCTTTATTCAGCAGTTAGATATAATTAATACATTTTAGTAATTAGGAGTAAAAGAAATGTTGGCGCAAATTTTAAAAGCAGCGGGTTACGCTATTCTAGCGGCATTATGCCAGTTAGGAGCATACAAAGCTGGCGAAAAAATGAAAGAAACTACAAGCGGCCAACAAGATGACTCACAAAACACGAAATAAACGGAAGTTATTTGGAATACTACAAAATACTTGTTGAACAGGGAAAGAAAAGAAGCTATACCAAGAGCACGCACGTAAAAGTAAATAATATCCTGGAAGCAATGGATATTAATAAGAAAAAACGTGCACCATTGCTTAGTATAACCCCAATTACAGAAGAAGAATACATGCGAGGAATTAGTCGAAAATACGACAGAGTAAATTAATCATTTCGTAATTAATGTCCCAAATTCTTGGAACTAACGGCAAGACACTAATATCAATGGATTTTGACAGACACACTACTTGTCAAAGTTTATGTGAATATTGCTATGTTGGACGAATAGAATGGAGACAACATTGGAGACAAAAGATTACTAGAAACGCTAATGCGGTACGAGAAAACCCTGTAAACTTTGCAAAACAAGCGAACACAGATTACACAACAATAAAATTAAATGCAAAAAATACAGTCAGAGAGCGATTACCTCATAGCATAACAAGAATTTATGGTGCAGGAGATTTTGAGCCTTGTCATTTGACAATGTTCAAAAACCTAAACTTTAAATTCTACATTATATCGAAAGCGCTTACCAGGAAAGAAAATACTTCTAATCTGCTTGAGTTGCTAAAGATTAAAAATCTTCAAAAAGTAAACCTTAGTTATGACTTAAATAACTTAGGCAATTATACTAAGCTTCAGCATCCAAAGGTACAAAGATGTTTTACAGGCACGCCGGACGAGTATGATAGCATATCGTCCAAATATACCTTTAGAATATTTTTCAACAGATCAAAGAAACATGTTGATCTGAGGAAATATCTTAAATACAAAAATCGCTGTGTGGGGTACAGCAAGGAAAGTACTAAGGAATATATTTGTACACATTGTAAAAAATGCTGGAACAGGAACAAGAAATAGTTTATAGAAAAAGTCATTGTTAAGTCGCTCAAGAGAGAATCTTGACGATTTGCAGATAGGATGTCATCGTCCTATAAGATTATTAACTAGGTCACACTGGTGAAAATATCTCATTTTAGCACGATTTTTCCAGGCGAAGATCGCGTAACACTCCGGTTGCTAAACTGAATTGCTCTTCGGAATATTTTGTTATTAACAAAATTTTCCTTAACCAATTAACAACGCATCCGTCCCTTCCTACGCGATATCTGCCGGAAAAGCGGCCAAAACAAAATATTAATAGTATAAACTATGAATTTTACTTATAGAAATATTTAAAACTATGCAAGATGTTTCGTCTTGACTGTAATTAATCCAAGTCCATTACGGACGTAGTCATAAGTTGCAATGTCATCCCTTTAAATAATAACGCCCCTTCATGTATTCCTCGAAAACATGTCGGGTCTTATTTTCTAGTGTTAAAGTTATGACATTCATGCACTTATGAATTAGTATAAGTAAAAGCGGTAGTAGCAGTATAAGTTAAAATCGCAGATTTTTAAACACACCAGGATGTTGCGTCCTGAATATATTTTATCCTCCTCCATCTTAACGAGTTAAGAGCTCATCTTACCTACGCGTCCGAACAACACCCAGGGCCCCTAGGGCGTCGAACTAGACGCCTTGAGGCCCTGGACTTAGAACGGCCGCTTGTAAGATGAGCACCTAGCCTCTATCAGGTTGGAGGAGGATCCTGAAGATACCGCGGCGGCCGACGGCGGACCGGCAGGCGACGGGCCCCGCGAGCCGGCCAAAGGTCCATTTTCAGATTGGTGCGACTACAAACTTATGGAAAAGGGACTTATCTCCCTTTTTTTAGATTAAAAATTTGCATTTAGTGGTTTTATTGGTTATATTAAAGTAGAGACCTTTTTATAAAACCAAAAATAATGTGAAACTAAAATTAAAAGTCTGCCCACGCTGTAAAGTTGCTTATCCTTATATTCCAGAATTCTTCTATCGCAATAAAGAAAAATTGGATCCTAGATGCAAGCAGTGTTTTTTAACTGACTACGCTCGTGCAAAAAATGCCCGCAATAATCCCAAATATCAGAAAATTCGTGAAGAGCAAAGAGATAATGCTTGGGTGATGATGTTAGAAAATATGGATGAGATGGATATTGAGGATTTTGTTAAAATAGAAAAACCAAGAGAAAGAGATTTTAGAAATTTCCTAGCTGGAGCAATACACAGATTAGGATTCGCTGTATCAAAAGAACAAGTATTAGAAGACGGTACTCGTATAGACTTAACATTACCGGACAACAAGATTGGAATAGAAGTAAAATTAACTAAAACTTCGTCAACACACAGCAATCCCTATGTTCAAAGAGATCATTATGCGGAAGTATTGGGATCTGATTGGGTAGTTCACTTAGTTTCATTGGATGGTAGCATAGGCAATTCCTTCGAAGATTTAAAAGATATATTAGAAATGGAGAGTATAAGAAGTAATGAGTAAAAAGAAACTGTTTGTATGGTGCGATTTTATTGTACCAACCGGGTTTGGGAATGTGGCTAAAAATTTATTAGAGGATATGTATAAATATTATGATGTATCGATTCTTGGTATAAATTATCTTGGAGATACTAAATATGATACTAGTAAATACTTTGTTTACCCGACAGATAAATATGACCTTCTAGGGTTTAAAAAATTACCGATGCTTATTAGTAGAGAAAAGCCTGATCTTATATTCCTGTTTCAGGATATATTTCATATATCTGAGTTCTTACCAGCAATTAAAAAAGCAGCGCCGGAAGCAAAAATAGTATCATACTTCCCCATAGATGGGGCGCCGGTATCGCTTGCTTGGGGCAATGTTTTAAAAGAGTGTGACGCAGTAGTTACTTATAGCGATTGGGCAATTAGAGTTATCAAGGACAGGTTTCCTGACCTTGATAATCCAATTCACAAACTCTATCACGGAGTGGACACTAAAACCTTTTTCCCTCTAACTAAAAATGACACTTTGATGGTTCGAGAGAAATTACAATGGGCCAATAAGTTCACCGTTATAAATATTAACAGGTATCAACCTAGAAAATTTATACCGGGAAGTTTACGGGCTTTCTCTATGTTTGCTAAAGGATATAAGGTGTGTAAATGTGGAAACAAATTCCCTATATATCATAACAGGTGTGATCTTAATATGTGCCCGAAGGAAGATATCGTAGACACTGTCGATGAGCGAAAAAACGATGTAATGCTGTATTTACATATGTTACCACAGGAAGCCTCAATGGGACCTGGTAGGGCTAATTTATTACAGAATCATGTCATAAATGCTGGGTTCGAAGATAAAGATATGGGTAAGATAATAAGTTTAAATGGATCAAAGATTTATAATGGAGAAGTAAGCGAATCAAGATTAAATGAGATATATAATGCAGCAAATATTAATATCAGTGTCAGTCTGGGCGAGGGCTGCGGCCTTAGTTTGCTAGAATCGGCAGCGACTGGAACATCTAGTATTGCTCCTAGAAATTCTGCCATACCTGAACAATTGCGCGGTACTGGCCACTTAATAAATAATACAACTTTAATGAACCAAGCATTGGATAATGCCCACCTTCGCCCCGTTGTGGACATGTGGAAAATGAAGGAAGCTTTAGAGATTGAATACAAAAAGTGGAAAGAAAATGCTAATGGCGGGAAAATAATAGATACAGCTTGTATAAATAACATACAAACTAACTTCTTGTGGGATGATAAACGAGGTAAATTAAGAGAAGTATTTAGGAATGTGTTGAAATAATGAAAATAACAACAAAGGAACTTCTCGATTACACTAAAAAAGTACTAGATGAAGCTTGTAAAGATAGCGATAATTCAAAAGAATTAGCAGAATTAAATAAATTTGAAAAAAGCGCTGTTGCTGAATTTGGTAGAAGAGTACTGGATTTAAATTTTCCAAATTTGAAATTATATGTAGAATCATATGAGTTAGATTTTAATGGAGCAATGAAGATAAATTTTATAACACAACCATGCACAGAAATGATAGAAATAAAGGTAGTGATATAATGTTAAAAATGTTTGAAGTAACTGGAGGATTCAGAACGGATGGCTGGGCTTCTTTGTATGCCGTATTAGCAGAATCTGAGGAAGAAGCTGAACAAATTATGAGGGATATTATACAGGATAAACGCGGGCCAAAAGCAGAAGACAATAAATTAAGTTTAAATGTTGGTGAAGGAGTGGAAGTTAAGAAAGGCGCTTTTATTGAAATTATACTATAAACTAAAAAGGGAAGCTTTGCTTCCCTTTTCTTTTACATTAAAAACTATCTTCTACCCACCAAACAGTTACTACAGAATTCCCAAATCTATCGTAGGCCTGTATTTCCTTTATGATTTTACATTCTTCAGCATTCATTATCTTCTCATAAGCGACAACTTCCGTCATATCACTTAAGTTAAATACTTTGACTTTTTTATTACCATCCATTACGCTTTACCCTTTCCTTCTTCTGGGTCATAATCCAATTCTGCCCATTCCGCCTCTTTCCCTGCTAATTTCTCTAAAGCTTCTTCGTCGGTATAAGGAATCCTTTTAATTTCGTTCGTAGCTAAATTTTTAAATACACGATAAGTTCCATATTTTTCCATTATACATTCCCCCTTGTTGCACCTTTGGTTTTTTCTTTATCGCTAATCTTTACTTTATCCTTTGCCCTCGTGCCCGGCTCTTGTTGATTAGGGGCAGCTTTTGCCAAGGAAGGTATCTCAGCTTCTAAAGTAGCAAGCCTGCTTTGAATTATTTGCCCCATTCTCCTCATAACAAGCATATATGTAGTCGGCATTGTATTTTTAAGTTTCGCCATTTCTGCAGCCTGCGTTGCAGGGTCTTGACTTAAGAATCTTATTGTTAATTGATCTATGATTTCGTAAGGATCGGCAGGTACTCCGCCGTGTTCTCTGGAAAGTTCATCTTCAAAGGCAGAGGTTTCAATTCTAAATATTTCCGCTTCTCTTGCCCACATAGCTTGTGCTTGATATTTAGCAAGAATAACAGAGGCTTCTCCTTGTGCTTCAGCTTCTTTCTTTGCTGCTGCAATAGTCATTTCCCCGGAGATATCTTGGGACTTTTTATTACCTTTAACTTGCTCTTCATAGTTATAACCAAAATCGTCTAGCAATTCAGGATCACTAATTTTACCTGCTGCGTTTAATTCAATGGCTTGTTGTTTTGACTGAGTGTCGTCACTCATTTTTAATTTTTTAAATTTAACAGAAACTTCCGGGTAATTTAGAAAGTAAACAAGTTTAGCAATAACAAAATCATTTAAAAAGTCTAGAAGTAATTCCCTGTAATTAAGGAAATGGTTTTCAACGATTCTTAATGAGACGCTTGACCCGGTCCAACTCACGCCTCCTTTTATAAACTCTAAGGGTACTCCGAGTGAGTTCATAATAGATTCTTCAACGAACTTCATTTCGGGAGTTAATAGTAACGCTCTGGCATTACCGCCAAGCTCTTGGTACTGAATTGGAATCGGAAAAACAGCTATGTAATTACTGTCCCTTTTCCAGCGTTTTATAGTGGTTTGAATTTCATCCCGCCATTTCCCCAGGTTCATAGAACTGAAGGGATCTGCACCTACTGTGTTTGCTGGCGACACCGCTTTTTTTGGAACAATATGCTCATGAGCTATTGCTTCATTACCGCGTCTTAAAGTTTGAAGGTAGTAAATATCTTTTAATGCTGGCAGGATAATTGGTTTACCAAACCCCATATCGTCCTCCGCTAAGCTGGGAGCTTTAAAATGAAAGAGATTATCGTTATCTAATAGTATCTTCTTTTTATTCTTAACAGCTTTTAGAAATATTTCTGGAACAGTTCTTAATAAGAATTTATTACCTTTTTGAATATTATTCTTCACTCTGGCGGGAACATCATAAAAATATGCTGTTTCCCCCGTAATTGAATTATACACAACATCAATATTATCTGGAGCCAATCTCACCAATCTAAAATTCTTAATGCTTTTTATAGGTTCATCACGGATAGTAAAAAAAGCAAGTTTAGCCTTGCATGCTGGGCATGGCCCCTGAAACTTAAATTTTTTAAATTCGAAGTTTACGTTTTCATAAGGAATTTCTTCTTCACAAGAACCGCATTTCAAAAAGCGTTTGTGGGTTAACATTGCCATCACAAAAGCATTCCCGAAAGTGTAAAAATCCATCCCAATTTCAATTAAGAAACTCTTCATCTTCAACTGTTTATGAAGAGCTTTATCGTATAAATCCCGTTCCTTGGTATCAACATCCGTATCATATAATATCGCAGTAACTGGGTACTCCGTCAACTTATCAATAACACTGCGTAAGAATCCATTAGTATAAAAGAATGTCCTACAGTATCTAAATAAAGTCTTTATATCCCTAGGAATAAAGTTCCTGGCTAAATCAAAAAACGGGCTTGGGTATCTTATTGAATTGGAAGCAACGTCAAAATCAGTAGCTGATGCATTAGTAACTGGCATTTATAATTCACCTTCTGTATCTAAATAGTGTTTAATTTTACGATAATGTATGGCTTGTATATCAAGATGGTCTAATCCGTTCCGGATTATACCTAATAACGGCATTGCAGCTCTTTCCTTTACTTCATTAAACATAGGGTTGTCAATATCTATGTTTGTGGGAAAGAATCTCAATCCCCTTGTTGTAAACATGGATTTAATATACATTTTAACTTCGTGAGAAAATTCTATATCAGGACGTAATTTAGTTATTATGTTTAATGCTTTCCAAATGTATTCAGGGTTCGCGCCTTCCATTTTTCCAACATCAGGCACAATACCATTTAACACCAAAACAGCATTCTCGAAAACATCCATGTCTTCATGCACTGCTCTTGTTTGTAAAATGAGTTTTAAGATGTAAATTTTTTCTCTATCTATCTCCTTTAAACTAGGAAATAAAGCATCAAGAGTTTCTGGTTCAATGGGTTCCACATCTCGTATTAAAATTTGTATATCCATTTACAGCAGTTTTATAACCTCATGTTTAATAGGCGTCGGTAATGACCCAAAGACATCTAAACCTTCTTCACTTTGTAATTCAGAAACATAGCCATTGCCCACTATAGGAGCTAAGTCGTCAATCGCTAATTTAGCTAATTTTTCTAGTGTAACTATGGTTCCATTGTATGTTATACTGGCAATTTTAGGAATCTCTAATGTAGCCATTAAAGGATCCTCGATCCCATCTCCATAAACTTTAGTGATCTTAGCAAGTTTATCTAATTTACCCATAGCTATAGCTATCTCAACGGGTTTCCCATCAGCTGCCTTCTCTAACAAAGAATCATAGGCTTCGCCAAGATCTTCGTTATCATCTTTCATATAAGTTTTTCTAACAGCAACGTGTTTTTCAAAGTCTGCATTTAACTTAGAAGTATTCAAAGACGCATACTTCTCAAAAGTAGGATCAGTGAATTCAACTTTCTGAAGGTTAGCAGCCTTTTCTAAATTAAAAGCAAATTCCATTTTCTCATCTGGTTCCATGGAATAATGATTCTTGTTAAAATATTCTGAAGCTGCTTTTATATTTTCCTTGTTATGGATAGGAAACTTTTGTTTCTTTTCCCAAGCATAGGCAGTAATGTCTTCTTCCTTTACTGCACTCCTTTTTACCTCATAAGCAATTTTATCAATGGCTAACATGTCAACAACATTGTTAACATACTTATCTGATTTATATTTCTCTAAACCTTTCGGCACATTAACATTAAACTCTTTTGCAGCACAAGTCAAATTGGCCCCTGCTACTTTAAGTATTTCTTCTGGTAATTCCTCTTTCAAGTTATCAAGAAACGCTAAATTTAATTCTACTAGTCCTTTGTTATATCTGGCATATTTGTAGATTTCACCTTTCGAGGGGTGTGTAAGAACTAAAGCAACGTCCGTTGAGTCTAATTCATGTTGTTCTTCAAAAGACGGAATTCTAGCCAATTTAGCTTCTTTTGATAACGATTCCGCTATTTCCGCTATAGTGTCTACGGCTTCATTTAGTACGTGATCTACAACGTCCAAATTCATGGAAGCTATTTTGATCATGGTTACATTCTCCTATATTCTGTGATGAAATTTGATATAACTGTTCCTGGACA
>Ga0114923_10001704_pt1 | contig 15099 bp, 11 predicted proteins | sample SumtaG_FD_89578 | JGI IMG/M metagenome (GOLD analysis project Ga0114923, IMG submission 89578) | Deep subsurface microbial communities from Indian Ocean to uncover new lineages of life (NeLLi) - Sumatra_00157 metaG | ecosystem: Environmental > Aquatic > Marine > Oceanic > Sediment | place: near...
GAGAATTTTGCCCAGGACTTGCCTAAAAATAAAGATGCTCTAATTGTTCTTAAGCCGAATCTAAATAATGACTTAAATGCTCTGACCGGCAACTCAACTGATTTACGATTAATAGTCGCTTTAGTTAAAAATTTAAAACAAAGAGGATATAGGAATATTATTATTGGTGATGGTCCCAATGTCGGTATTAATTTTTCCGGTTTAGATGTTTTTTTACGATTAAGAATCAAAAAATTATCAGAATTATTAAGGATTTCTTTTGTTGATTTTAATAAAGCCGAAAGTAAAATAATAACTTTGACCAAGAATAAAAAAGCTAAAGTGGCTAAAATTTTGTTTGATTGTGATTATTTAATTAATTTGCCTAAGATTAAGACCCATATTGAGGCTGCAATAACTCTTGCCTCAAAAAATCTGATAGGTTGTTTGACTGGTATGGAAAAAAGAAAGATGCATTCAAACTTAATTTCTAATATAGTTAGAATAAACGAAGTCATAAAGCCGAACCTACATATTGTTGACGGTTTAATAGCTATGGAAGGCGATGGACCAGCTACTGGCACGCCAGTAGCTATGAATCTGATTGTGGCTGGGAAATCAAGTTTTTTAGTTGATGCTTTTTGCGCTCAAATTTCTGGTTTTAACCCAATGGAGATTTCTTATTTGAAAATTGCTCGAGAAAAAGGTTTTTTGACCGGTCAAGAGTTTGCTAAACTAAAAAAGGTTCCAATGATTAAAACTCTTAAAAAACCTAATCATTATTTACTGGCCAAAATTTTTTTACATAATTTTTTTGTTTACATTCGTTACTGGCCAATATTTGATTGGCTGGTGAAAAGAAAATGGGTTGGTGATTTAATCTTTAAACTGCATATTAGACAGGATATCTATAAGGATAAGGAATCTGAAATTAAGAAATTAGCAAAGAAGAATCAATGTTTTGATTGTCATTTTTGTGAAAAGTATTGTCCTATGGGGCTTAAAATAAATGAAGATAATTTTAATTTTAGCCAAGACAGATGTCTTCATTGTTTGTATTGTTATTTAGTTTGCCCTAAAGATAATATTAAAATAGATGGTCGTTTAGGTTATCTTAGTGAGCATGTTCAAAGATTCGGCAAATTTTTCAAAAAATTAAAATGAATAAGATTAAGAATATAATAAAAGAACATAAATGGATGTTGATTTTAGCTTTTTTGACAGGGGCTTTGATGGTTTTGCCGCAAGTAATTTTTATTACCCAAGCTGGTAACGACTACAAAGGAATTAATATTTTAGCTACTGACAATGAAGCGAACTTTTTAGCTCGCTTTCAGGAAATCGCTGAAGGGGACTGGGGTTTTTCTGATATTTTTTTGACTTTTGACAAAAATGTTTCCTATCAAAGACCGTATCTGGGGCAGGTAATAATGTATCGGTTTGGCCAGATTTTCTTTTTGAGTACTTATCAGATTCATCTTTTAGCTAAATTTATTTTGCCGGCAATATTATTTTTAATAATTTATTTTTTTGTTCTTTTATTTGAGCCAGAGAAAAAAATTGCCTTAGCTTCTTCAGCCGGTATTATGCTTTGGTATGGTATTAGTTCTATTTCAGATTTCAAAAGCTTTTTAGGTAATAATTTAGTTATTTCCGGTCCTTCTGTTTTTTCTCGGCCTGTTATTCCAGTTTTAGGGATTATAATTTTATTTTCATTTTTATCATTTTTTTATTTGTACATTATTCAGTCAAAAAAAAGATATTATTGGTTATCTGGAATTTTCTTTGGTCTTTCTTTTTATATCTATTTTTTTACCTGGAGTTTTTTAACTGTTTTTGTATTTGTCTCAGCTTTTTGGTTTTTAGTTAAAAAAGATTGGTTAAATTTAAAAAAAATCCTTGAAGTAATATTTTTAGGCGCTTTTATTACCTTTCCTTATTGGTTTAATTTTTATAAATTAATCAACTATCAGGCATTTGATTCTTTGGCTGGTCAGGCCGGCTTAGTTTTTTCCCAGTCAATAATTATTGGCAAGTATCTGATAGCTGCTTTGCTTTTATACTTTTTACTTCTTTATACCAAAAGAATTAAAGGTATAAATTTTTGGTTCTGGTCTTGTTTAATTGTTTCTTTTATTGTTATTCTAAATCAGCAGTTAATTACTCATCGGGTTCTTCAGCCGGGTCATTATCATTGGTATATTATAAAACCCTTGACTGTAATTTTATTTATTTGGTTCATTTCAAATTTGATTCAAAATAAGTGTAAAAAATGCTTTGGGCTATTGGTGATAATTCTTATAGCCGGCGGTTTTTATTTATTGATTAGTCAACAGATTTTTATTTATTATCAATTCAAAGATGAGGTGGCCTTATATAGTCAACGTTATGCTTCTATTTATAGCTGGCTTAATCAAAACACAATTCAAAATCAAATAATCTTTAGCGGTATTCTAGGGATTAACCAACGTTGTTTAATGTCTGCTTATACTCATCTTGATGAATATTTATATAAAAACAAAGCTATTTATCCTTATTCTCTCGCCTTAAATAAGTATATTTTATTTTTGGAATATCGCTTAAATAAAATTACTCCAGAAACCGCTAAAGAACTATTTTTTAATGATTTAAGAAAAGATATATTTTACGAAATTTATGGTTATTATTATAGAATAACTTATCTTGATAAAGGAGAGTCGGTCCCCGATGAAAGGGTTTGGGAAATAATAGATGAATATACCTATTTTTACCAGCAGGATTTGGAAGCGGAATTTAAAAAATATCCCATTGATTATATGATTTGGGACAGACAATTAAACCCTCAATGGAATTTGGATGGTTTTGACTTTTTGCAGTTGATACACCAAGTTAATAATGTTGGTATTTATAAGTTTTTATAAGATTAAGAATAAAAAATAAAAAATAAGTTTATGTTTTTGAATAAATTTAAAAAAATAGATAATTTTTCCATTGTTGTTTTCTTGTTAAGTTTTTTCTCGGGTTTGCTGTTATTTTTAATCCTGTTTAATAACTATGGCCAATCAGCTATGGTTTTGCCGGGTGACGCTAATTATTATTTTGAGCTTAGTCAGAACTTAAATTATTTTTTTACCCAGGATACTTTAAGGGGTCCGGTAGTAATTTTGCTTTTTGCCTTAGGTAATTTTTTATTTCAAAGCAATTTAGGAGCCATAATAATTCAATTGTTGTTAAAATCAACAGCGGCAGTTTTAGTTTATTTACTTGGCCGCAGATTTTTTTCTCCTAAAGTAGGCAAGATAGGAGCTTTGCTTTTTGCTTTAGAGCCTTATTCCTTATATTTTGTTAGTTTTTATATGTCAGAGACTATTCTTGTTTTTTTGCTTTTGCTGGCGGTCTATAGTTTTGTTTTATATTTTGATAACAATAAGTATGGCTGGCTAATTTTAACTTTTATTATCTTGGGTCTTTTGTCTTTAACCAAGCCAATTACTTTATTTTTACCTTTAGTTTTTGTTGTCTTTTTTTGGCTAAAAGGAATGAGAAGCAAAGTAAAGCTTTTAGTTGGTCTGCTTGTTTTTATTTTGGTGATTTTTCCTTGGCTTTTAAGAAATAAATTATTATTTGACACATGGCAAATTTCGTCTGTGCCTTCACATAATTTATTATTTTATAATGCCTTGCCTGTATATTCTGAAGTTAACAATATAAATACCGCAGAAGCCAGAGAAGAAATTGTTAATCAGTTGGATTTAGACAGCAATGACTTGGTTAATTTTGATAACGCCGCGCTTTATCGCGATAAGGGCTTAGATATAATTTTGCAACACCCACGGTCTTATGTAGTTATTCATTTTAAGGGAATGATTAAATTTTTAACAAGTAATGGCTATCGGCATCTAATCACTGATTTATCAGGCCAGGAAATATCAATTCCGAACAAAGCCGAATTTTTATCCTCTCCCGGAATAATTTTTAATTATCTATTGAATCCTACTTTTTTATTATTGTTATTCTCTAATTTATTTTGGGCAGTAATTTATTTGGTAATAATCATTGGTTCATGGTATTTTATTAGGAGGCGTTATCGCTTAATCTGGATATATTTTTTGGGAATATTAATTTTTTACTTTGTTTTTCTTACCGGGCCGACGCATGGCGACCATTATAAGATTAGCGTAATGCCTTTCTTATTTTTGTTATTTGCTTTAATCTTTGATTTGAAATTAGTTAAGCAAAAGAAATAAATAATAAAGATGAAAAAAGTTTTAGTCGTGGCTGAAAATCTTTCTATTGATAATGGTTTGGGTCGCTATGCATTAGACATAGTTCGAGGACTAATTAATCATTATCAAGTTTTTATTTTAACCTCTAATCCCGGTCAAACCAATTGGCAGAGATTTAATATCCCAGTTTTTTTACTGCCATCCTGGATTAGATTAAATAATCCAATAGTCAATTTTATTCAGTCGTTGAGATATTTGGGCCTAACACGTCAAGTTGACTTTATTCATTTTTGTTCAGATTTTCCATACTGTGTTTTATTTTCCTGGATTCCTTTTTTTAATAAGCCGCGTTTTATCAGCGCGCACGGCACTTTTTCAATAGCTCCTTTGGATCACTGGCTTCATAAGTATTCTTTAAGGAGAGCTTTTAAAAAAGCCAAAAAAGTTATTTCTGGCAGCAGCTTCACCAAAAAACAAATTTTAAAGCGAGTTAAACTTAAAAATATTATAGTGATTAATCATGGAGTTGATTTTAATAAATTCTATCGGACTGATATAATTATTTCCAAAAAAAACAGCCAGATGCTTTTAGGGGTGGGTGTTTTAAAAAACCGCAAAGGTTTTGATATTTCCATTCAGGCAGTTGCTCAATTAAAATCAGAGTTTCCTTATTTAAAATACTATATTGTTGGTGATCAATCTAATGTTGAGTATTTTAATTATTTAAAACAATTAGTGACTGATAATAATTTAAAAGAAGTAGTTATTTTTTTAAAAAATATTTCAGATGAGGATTTGATTAATCTCTATTATCAGACCGATGTTTTTATTTTAACTCCAGTGGTTGTTAAAGGGAATAAGTTTGAGGGTTTTGGTTTAGTTTATTTAGAGGCCGGCGCTTGCGCTAAGCCAGTTATTGGCACAACTGACTGTGGAGCAGAGGATGCCGTTAAAGATGGTTATAGCGGTCTTTTAGTCCCCCAAAATGATGTTCAAGCAACTGTTCAGGCCATCAGAAAACTCTTGCTTAATCCGGATTTAGCCAGGAAATTAGGGGCCAATGGAAGTCAATTAGCTCGTCAATCAGATTGGGATAATGTTTTTAAAAAATATCAAGCCATCTATGAAAGTTTTATTAACTAATAATCAATGAAAAATAAAATATATCAGTTTATTTATAAGCTGCAGAGATATTTTAAGATTGACTTTTTTTATTTAATCAAGGGTGAATCTTGGTTAATGTTGGGAAAAGCCGTTAGCACGATAACTACTTTTATCCTTGCTTTGGTTTGGGCTAATTGGATTGATAAAGATATCTACGGAAATTATCAATATATTTTTTCTTTAATAGGTATTATTTCTATATTTTCTCTTCCAGAAATAGGAGCAGCGGTGATTCAAGCAGTAGCTCGAAATTTTGAAGGTTCTTTTATTCGCGGGTTCAAAATCCAATTAAAATGGGGGATATTAGGAAGTTTGTCTGCTTTGGGAATAGCTGCTTACTATTGGTTGCAGGGCAATGAAAATCTTCCCCTTTGTTTTTTAATTATTGCTGTATTTTTACCCTTATTCCAGGCCGCTCAAATCTATATTAGTTTTTTGCAGGGTAAAAAATTATTTAATATCCAGGTAAAATATACTGCTTTAGTTCAGATAATTGCCGCTGGCCTAATGATTTTAACCCTGTTTTCAATAAACAGGTTCTTTTCAGGATTATCCACATCTTTTATTCTTTTGGCGGTTATAACTGTTTACTTTTTATCCAGAACAATTCTCCATACTTTTTTTTGGTTTAGAACTAAAACAAAATTTCAACCCAACGCAAAAGAAGACCCCCGCACTATTCGCTTTGGCAAACATCTAACCTTGTCAGAAGTTATGGATACTTTAACCAGTAATTTAGATAAAATACTATTATTCCATTATTTGGGAGCAATACAATTAGCTGTCTACTCTTTTTCTATTTTGATACCTCAACAAATTAATGTATTTTTAAAACATATTGGCAACTTGGCCCTGCCTAAGTTTTCCGTTCGGTCTAAAAAAGAAATCAGAGGAACCATTCTTAAAAAAATTTTCTATTTGGCTGTTCTGATAAGTATTTTGGTATTAATATATATTACAGCAGCTCCATTTATATATAAAATTTTCTTTCCTAAATATTTGGCCTCTATTCCTTATTCTATGCTATATGCTTTATCAATAATTCCTTTGTCTTGTTCCATGGGGGCGCTTTTTAGGGCAAAGATGATGACTAAACAGATTTATCAAATTAACATTATCGTTCCTTTAATCAGAGCTGCCTTGTTTTTTATCTTGATTCCTTTATATGGAATTTGGGGAGCGGTTTTAGCTATTTTGGGCGTCAGAATATTCTCTGCTTTTTTAGTCCTTTTTCTTTTTAAGAAATCTTTTTAAAATTATCAAAACAAATTTAGTGATAATAAAATAATTTATAATAATGTTTATATAGTGGTTAAAAAGAAATAATTTATATGAAGATTTTGTTAATTAATCCACCGGTTTTTAATGATATTGGTGAGATTTTATCTCATACTCCACCATTAAGTTTGATGGCTTTAGCCGCTTTTGTGGAAAAAAATGGCTATCCTGATGTTAGAGTTATTGATGCTGACTTAGCTCAATTGACCTGGCAGAATTTAAGGGATTTATTAATTAAAGAAAAACCAGATATAGTTGGCATTACTGGTCCTTCTTTTGTTTTGCCGGCTCTGTTTAAAACAGCCGAAATTACTAGAGAAGCCCTACCTGATTGTACTATTGTAACAGGCGGATTTGGTTCAACTAAGGAACCGGAAAAGGTTTTGGAATCTGTTAATCGAGCAGTTGATTTTATTGTAATGGACGAAGGAGAAATAACTTTTTTAGAGCTTATTAAACGAATTGAAAGCAAAAGTAAAGATTTTAGTAATATTAATGGTTTAGCTTATTTGGACAAGTCAAGTAAATTAATAATTACTCAACCGCGGGATTATATTAGAGATTTAGATTCTTTACCATGGCCAGCTTACCATCTGCTTGAGCCTGATTTTTCTAAATATAGAGGCATGCATGCTCATTACAAAGAAATGCCTTGTCCGACCGGAATTTTATTTGCTTCACGAGGTTGCCCTCACCGTTGCACTTTTTGTAGTTTAGGTTCTAAAATGTATCGTGTCCGCAGCCCTAAAGATGTGGTCAATGAAATGGAATTTTTAAAAAATAAGTTTGGCTTGAAATCAATTCAGGTTTATGATGATGAGTTTCTTGGTATGAGCTCTCAACAAAATAGATGGGTTGAAGAGCTTTGTGATGAAATAATTAAAAAGGGATTGAATCATAAATTGACCTTTTTAGTCCAGGGTCGCTGTAGTCAGTTTGTTGAATTAGAAACTTTGAAAAAGATGAGGCAAGCAGGATTTGTCTGGATTTGGTGGGGAGTTGAGTCCGGTTCTCAGAAAATCTTAGATTTTATTAAAAAGGATATTAAAGTAGAAAATGTTATTAGGGATTTTGATTTAGCTAAACAAGCCGGAATTAAATCTATGATGTTTATTATGGTTGGTTTCCCTGGAGAAACTAAAGCTGATATTAAACTAACCGCTAAATTAATTAGACAAGTCAAACCCAATCAGGTAAGAATTCACATTCTTAGTCCCTATCCCGGTTCAGAGTTGAGAAAGTATTTAGAGGAACATAATTTATTAGAAACAACCGATTATTATAAATTTGACTCTCGGAGAAATGTTATTCATCACACTAAAGAAATGACAGCCGAAGAGATTAAAAAGAATTTTCGTTTATTGGTTTTTAGATTTGAAAACGGTTATTGGTATTTCGTTAAATTTATGGCTAAATCATTATTATCCTTTGATGGCTGGAAAAAATTATTTAAGAGAGCCGGTCTGACCATTGGATATTTTTGGGACTGGTTTAAGATGGTTCGAAGTTAAAATGATTATTACTACTAGTTGGGATGACGGCGCTAAAGCAGATTTTAAAATAGCTCAACTTTTAAACAAATATGGTTTAAAAGGCACTTTTTATATTCCTAAAACCTGTGATTTAAAAACCTTAACTGATTTAGAAGTTAAAGAACTTGATGAGGTTCATGAAGTAGGAGCCCATGATTTTAATCACGATTATTTAACTCAATTAGACTTAAATGAGTTAAAAAATCAAATCTCTGGAGCTAGAGAATATTTAGAAAATCTTTTAGGAAAACAAATCAAGATGTTTTCCTATCCAAGAGGTGAGTATAACCAGCAGGTTAAAGAAGTTGTTAAAGAAAATAGTTTTCTAGGAGCGCGAACAGTAAAAGAATTTTGTTTTACACAACCAGATGATTTTTTTGAGATAGAAACAACTATTCATATTTACCCTTTTCCTTTTAGAAAAAGAGACGCAAATCATTATCATTTAACAAGATTTTTATTCCAACCGCTTCAGAGAAAGTTTACCAAAGTTTTAAAAATAGGATTGCCATTTAATTCTTTTTTTAATTGGTTAAATTTGGCTGAAAATCTTTTTGATTATACTAAGGAAAAAGATGGAGTTTTCCATTTATGGGGACATTCTTGGGAATTAGATAGATATGATATGTGGAATGATTTAGAAGAATTATTTAGACATATTAGACAACATGAGAATATAATTAGTTTGACTAATAGTGAAGTTTTGGAGAAGAAATGAAAATCTTAATTTTATCAGATGGATTTTTTCCATATGAATACTTATTATCCAACAGTTGATATCGTTGTTTGCGCTCATAACAACAAGAAAGTTACAGCCAGATGCTTAGATTCTTTATTGAGTTTGTCTTATCCAAATTTTAAAATTATACTAGTTGATGATTGTTCTACTGATGATTCCGTGGTTTTTTTGAGAGATAAGTATCCAACAGTCACTATAATTGAAAATGAAAAGAATTTTGGCGCAGCTAAAACGCGTAGTAATGGGATTAAATCAGGTAATGCCGAATATGTAGTTACTATGGATAATGATGCTACTTTATCGCCAGACTGGTTGACTAAAATGGTTAAATTAATGGAATCAGATGAGAAAATTGGTCAAGCAGGTGGTAAAATTTTATCTTTTAATAATCCAAAGATAATAGCTGAAGCTGGCGTAAGTATGAGTTTTCGAGGTAGAGGTTATCCTATTGGCGAAGGAAGATTAGCTTCTGATGATAAATATAATAAAGAGCGAAAAGTTTTATCTATTTCTACCGCTTCAATGATTGTTCGTCGAAAGATACTCAATAAAATTGGTGGATTCTGTGATGCATATTATTATGGTTATGAAGACACTGATTTATCATTGATGATAAATATAGCTGGGTATAAAGTTATATATTATCCTGAAGCTGTTAGTTATCATATGTTAAGCACAACAGTCAGTCAGACTATTGGTAAAAAAAGAGTATATTATTGGATGCGCAATAGACTTCTTATTATGTTTAGAAGTTATGAACTGAAGAATTTATTTAGATATTTGCCGGCTAATTTACGTTTTACTGCTGGTGATTGTTTTCATCATCCAGAACGTATTATGCCTGTTTTGTTGGGTTGGCTTTGGATTATTTTTCATTTACCGAACATTATTATACAAAGAAGAAAAATCAATAATTTTAGGAAGGTAAGAGATAGTCAATTGCATCGGTTGTTTAATTCAGATTAAATTATGGAAATATTAGATAAAATTAAAATAGTTAGAAATTATTGGTCGGTGAGCAAGTTTTATTTTTACTCTTTGTTAAAAAAAAATCAGCCCTTGTTCGGTTTATTTTTTCAAATCACTAATAGATGCAATGCTAAGTGTTTAATGTGTTTTAATTGGCAGAAGCTCAATAAGGTGAATAATGAATTATCTCTTGATGAAATAAAGAGATTTACAAAAAGCATTGGCCATCTACCACATCTTATCTTAGGAGGAGGAGAACCCTTTTTACGAGATGATTTAGTTGAGATTTGTCAGATTTTTTCTAAAAATAACCAAGTTAATAAAATTGCTATTCCAACTAATTGTTTGTCAACAGATAGAATTATTGATTCAGCTAAGAGAATATTAGAATCATTCCCAGTAAAACTCAAGATTGTTTTGTCTTTGGACGGCACAGAAGAAACCCATGATTATATCAGGGGAGTTAAAGGAAACTTTAACAAATTTTTAGAGACATATGAAAAACTTAACCAACTTTCAAAAAAATATCCTCAATTACAAATCAGCATCAATACTACAATTTCTAATAAGAACGAAGATAATATTTTCGAGATTATTGACTTTGTGGATAAAAATCTTACAGTTAAATTTCATACATTAGAATTAATAAGAGGTTGTTATAATCAAAAAAATGTTCAAGCTCCGTCTTTAGATAAATACCAGCGGTTGATAAAACAAATATTAGAAAGTAAAACCATTAATAATAACAGATATCACAAAGTGATATATTCCTATTATCATAAAATCGCTCTTGATATATTAAGGGAAAAACAACAGTTAATTCCTTGCCGAGTTTCTTCTTTTCTGCCGGTTATTGATGCAACGGGCAATGTTTATCATTGTGAGCTTTTACCAACTATAGGAAATCTAAGAGATTCTGATTATGATTTCTCAAAAATTTGGCAATCGGATGAAGCTAAAAAACAAAGAAAATACATATCTAATAAAAAATGCCATTGTACTCATTATTGCTACCAAATCCAGAATATTCCTATGAGCCCGCTCCATTTTTTAAGAGCTATTATGTGTAAATCTTTTTTGGAATAATATTTTAACAAAAATGCCTAAAATTATTTTATTCTTTCCTATTATAAAAGATGGTAAAAACCATTTTTTACCTTTGAGTTTGCTTTTAATAGCGGCTCCTTTAATTAAAAAAGGTTATTCAGTTAAAATTATTGACCAGAGAACTGAACAGGATTGGAAAAAAAAGTTATTAAACGGATTAAAACAAGAACCTCTTTTAGTGGGAATTTCTGTTTTGACTAGCAAACCAATTTTATATGGATTAGAAGTTAGTAAATTAGTTAAACAAAATAGTAAAGCTAAAGTAATTTGGGGAGGGTTTCATCCAAGTTTATCGCCTAAACAGACCTTAGAGAATGAATTTATTGATATAGTAGTAATTAGAGAAGGCGATGAAACTCTTTTAGAATTAGTTGATAGATTGGCTAAGGGACAACCCTATGATGATGTTTTGGGGATAGGTTATAAGAAAAAAGGAAAAATCCATATTAATCCGCAAAGAGATTTTATTGATTTAGATAAACAGTCAGCCATCCCTTATCATTTAGTTGATATAGAAAAATATATCCAATCCGAATTATTTCCCACTGGGAAGTCGGGCCGGGATTTAGTCCTTTATACCTCCAGAGGATGTCCTTTTCGCTGCGCTTTTTGTTATAATAAGGAACTTAATCAGCGAAGATGGCGAAGTCAATCAGCTGAGATAGTTGTCGCAGAAATTAAGAAATTAATTAATGATTATCAGATTACTTCTTTTAATTTTCAAGATGACGAATTTTTTACTGATTTAAAAAGAGTCGGAAAAATTTGTCAAATGCTTTTGTCAGAAAATATCAAAGTAGAATTTATAAGCTCTTGCCGGATAGATTATATTTGTCGAATGGAAGATAATTTTTTGAAGTTGATTAGCCAAGCTGGATTTAGGACTCTGGAATTAGGAGTAGAATCAGGTTCCTCTGAAATGTTAAAAATAATTAAAAAAGATATTACAGTTGAACAGGTTTTAGAGGCAGTAGCTAAATTAAAGAAGTTTGATATAGAAGGGAAATATCTTTTTATGACGGGATTTCCCGGAGAGACAATAGATGATATGTACAAAACAACAGATTTAATGCGTGAAATTAAAAAAATCAATCCCTATTCTCGGATTCCTGCTTGGCGGATTTTTACTCCTTTTCCAGGAACAGATTTATACCAGACATCTATAGAAAATGGTTGGTTTCCTCCGCAAAATTTAGAAGAATGGGCTAATTATAATTTTGATACTATTAAAATGCCGTGGATAGATAAGAAAAAAGAGAAAATTATTGGAAATGTTGCTTATTTAGTAAGATTCTTAAGATTACAAAATAAACCATTATCTTTTATGCACAAGCTTTGGGGTTATTGGATTGATTTTAGATGGCGAAATCATTTATTTTCTTTTTTGCCGGAAAAGTATTTTATAGATATTATTAAATATTTTCGTAAGATTATAAAAAATGAATATATTTAGTAAAAACAAATGAAGATTCTAATTTTATCGGATAGTTTTCCCCCTGAAAGTAAGGGGGGAGCAGAGGTGGTTGTCTTTAAATTAGCTAAGGGTCTCCGAAAATTTGGAGAACAAATTTATATTATTACCACTACTCAAGAAAAATCTCAAGTAGGTCACTTTGATTATCAGGGATTAACGGTTTTTCGAATTTATGCTGATTATCATGAACGTTGGCGGGCTTATTTATCTCTTTATAATCCTCAAACAGTCAGCCGAGTTAAAGTGATTATCAAACAGATTCAGCCGGATATAATTCATATTCATAATATTCATTATTATTTATCATATCATTGTTTCAAAATCGCTAAGAAATATAGCCAAGCAGTTTTTTTAACGGCTCACGATGTGATGTCGTTTCATTACGGCAAGTTAGTTGAGTTTATTAATTTTAATGATTTATCTATTCCCAAGAGTTTCAATTATAGAATTGCTCCTTGGCAACAGATTAAAAGATTTAAAAAAAGATACAATCCCTTACGAAATATTATTATCAGGCATTATTTAAAATATATTGACAAAATCTTTGCCGTCAGCTATACATTAAGGAATGCTTTAAACCAAAATAATATAGAGAATGTAGAAGTAATTCATAATGGAGTGGATACAGCTCAATGGCAGGTTAATAGTGATAAATTAAAGAACTTTAAGAAGAAATATAATCTTTTTAACAAAAAAATAATTTTCTTTGGCGGTCGACTAAGTGATTGGAAGGGGGGAGGAAAAATTTTAAGAGCAGTGGAAATAGCAGCCAAACATCTTCCTGAATTGGTATTGTTAGTGGCCGGAAAAAAAGATAATTATGCTCAAAGAATGTTGGAAATAGCTAAAAATCAAGGCCTGCGCTTAACACTGACTGGTTGGTTAGAAGAAGATGAATTAAAAGCCGCTTATTTTTGTTCTGACATCGCGGTTACTCCATCTCTTTGTTTGGATACATTTAATATGATAAATTTAGAAGCGATGGCTTGTCAAAAACCAGTAGTTGGCACTTGTTTTGGCGGTACTCCGGAGATTATTGTTAATAGTCAGACCGGTTGTATAGTTAATCCCTTAAATATCCAAACAATGGCTGAAAAGATTATTGATTTGTTGAGTAATCCGTCAAAGGCAAAACAATTTGGAGCAAACGGCTTTCAAAGAGTTAAAAATAATTTTTCCTTAAAGAAGCAGATATTTAAGACATTGAAATGGTATAGAGAATATGTTGAAAAATAAACAGCAAAAAACAATAGAAATAGATGGTTGGCATATTTATGATTTACCGATTAAATATTCTGAAACAGATTATCAGGAGGCGAGAGATGAATTGATTAATAAGGCAAAAAAAACCCCTGGGTTAATTGCTTTATTTGAAAATGGCTGTATACCGGCATTGGGAATATCAGATATGGATTTTTTCGCGGTTTTTGCTGATGAGGCAAAAACAATGCGTATTCCAGACACCCCAGTTTTTTCTTCAAAAACTAAGTATTTAATGTTTCACAAAATAGCGGTTATTTCAGAGAAGCACTATCGCCAGACGCTTTATTGTGATCCTTGGACAAATTATGCTTGGCCTGATAGTCATCGGCTTTTGTGGCAAAAAGAAGATATTAAAAGAGATTTAAATTTTGAAAAAATTAACTTTAGTCAAGAAGAAAGAAATATTTTAAGCGCAGTTTATATGGAGGAAGTATTAGAATCAATTTATTCTAATATTCCTTTTTACGCTAAGAAAGAATTGCTTGTCAGAAGAACTTTTGAAACAATTAAAGATTGTGTTTATATTATTGAAGAAGTTAATCTTATTGCTGACAGAAAAATTAACCCTGCTTTTTCTAAAGAATTTAAGAATTTGCGAAAAAATTGGTTTGAAATTGAACAAAAAAAAGCTGTTAAAAAATTAATAGACATCCTCTATCAGGGTTTACTAATTAGTTTTGAAGCAGCTTTTTCTTTGGCTGACTGGTTAGGTAAAAATTGTCAGTATTTATCCATGCAAGATTTAAAGATAAAAAAAACAAATTTTTGGAACCATTCTTGTTTAGATAAAAAAGCTAAAAATGTCTATTTGAGCACTTTTAGGGATAGGCGCATTTTTACTGATTTAGTAAAAACCCCAGAAGAAGCCTTAAAACTATCAATTGATTCCTATACTAAGATAAAAATAAATCTTGGTATACGAAACAAAATGATTGATTTTTATATTGTTTTTCATCCTCTTGGAATGGCTAGTGTTCCCTTGGGCTTGGTCAGCGAAGACGGATTTTTAGGTAATAATTTAAGAAAAGATATTTTTACTAATCAAAAAGAATTGTCAGTTTTTAAACCCAAGATTTTTCAGGAAAAAATTAGAATGATTAATGAAATTACCGAAATTTATAATAGAAAACAAGAGCCCTATTCTGATGGTAAGGGCTTTCTTTATGGCAGTTTTCGTTTTGGTTATCTTTTTGAAAAAGAAAAATTAAAAAGAAAACTTTTGAATTTTTACTTAAGACGTAAATTCTGGCAGACGACTAATGCCCTATTTTAAATGTTAGAAAATATAAATAGAAAACCAAGGGTAATACTTGTTGTGCCGCCCAGAACCATACTTAAATCTAGTATTAAAAGATGTTGCACTCCTATTGGATTGGCATATATTGCCGC
>Ga0114923_10001705_pt1 | contig 15095 bp, 14 predicted proteins | sample SumtaG_FD_89578 | JGI IMG/M metagenome (GOLD analysis project Ga0114923, IMG submission 89578) | Deep subsurface microbial communities from Indian Ocean to uncover new lineages of life (NeLLi) - Sumatra_00157 metaG | ecosystem: Environmental > Aquatic > Marine > Oceanic > Sediment | place: near...
AGACGGGAAGCACCCTTCCCGTTTTCCTTTCTGGATGGGAAGCAGAGGTAACATCCCAGCCAGCCGAACATCTCGGGCAGTCTCCCGCTATCCATGGCTTAAAAGCGCTGCAGCGTTCCACTATCATGGATCAAATTCCCCCCGGGCACGGCGTTTACAGGGAATACACCCTTGTGCACCGTGCCATAACAACGAGGGTGGATCGCAGCTTGCCTCGTTGTTGGAATTTCTGACCCCGTTAACCTCAGTTTTCCTTCGATATCCGATACCCTGATCTTATGGTATCATTAAAGATAGCCTTATTGGGGGAGGGGAAATGCCATCGATACAACATCTTCCGCCTATTGCACTTGCTGTTTCCGCCGGGCGTCTTCTGTCAGGGCGTATCCAATTTACCAAGGAGCGCATTGGGAAACTCATCACAATGGAAAATGGTGACAAGTACCATGTTTTCAACGATGTACAAGTCACTTCTTCTGGCTCCCGGCTTGCTGGAACTAATACGGTGTTACGGGTGTGTTTCAAGTATGACAGATACTCCGACGCAGTAAACCGCCGTCTGTTCCTGTTATTCAACCCAATCATTACCGGGATGCCCGGCTTCCATAAAAAGATCTGGAGCTTTTGTGAGGCAAGTGGCGTTTATCAGGGCATCTATTAGTTCGAGTCGGTGGAATGCGCGGAAAAATATAAGAGACCTGCCGTCATGTGGATCCTTGAGAAACGATCTGTTCCGGGATCAATCTCATATGAACTTCTTTCCAACACCTCCATCGAAGATTACCTGGAACCAAGGGAGTTAGGCCCGGAATTTGACAATGCCTGACAAACCGGAACCCTGGCGCGCCTGCCGCGCCCTGGGGGACGGTCCTCAAATATCAAATATTTGATACAATACTGCAGTGCTCTGAACCTGCTAGACTATCAAGGTGCTCTAAAACATGTATCCATACTGCGTAGAAACTGAAAAAACCCCGGTGAAACTCTATCCTTTAAAAGATGGTAGATTTCAAATGATCCAGGAGGGAAAGCTTGGCCCCTTTATGTCTGGATACAATTATTTGCTGGTAGAAACAAAGCTTGCGGAATACCTGGAAAATCTCAACGTTGAGGGAACAACATTCAGGGATGCTGTCATATTGGAAAGCAGCGAGAATAAAGAATATCATTCCCATAAGGAAGTTATCATTGGTCAGCACTTTAGCTTTGCTGAAATCAATGGCATTAATCTGGACGGGGATCGTATTTTAATGATGGATAATCAATATGTATTTGTAAGTCCATCACTTAAAGAAAAGCTTGAAAAATCGGAATTTGGATATTTGCAATTTAGTGAAGGGTTAAGCGAGTTCGCCTGATAAACACATATATTGGCGGAAGAAATAATTATGAAACCAGGAATTGTTGAAGGAGACATTTTAAATCAACCGGTTGAAGTAATAGTAAATTCATGGAACAGAAATATTATCCCCTGGTGGCTTTTATTACCCCAGGGAGTCTCAGGAACAATAAAGAAGCGTGGCGGCCGTAAGCCATTTATTGAATTATCCAGATATGGTCCAATTCCCCTTGGAGGAGCAGTTGAAACAGGTCCTGGAAATTTAGAATATAAATCGATCATTCATGTTGCAGGTATTAACTTGTTGTGGTTTGCAACAAGATATTCAATTCAGGAATCGGTAAATAATGCAATGAACATCGTAAATACCAAACATTATAATTCTGTTGCATTTCCAATTATCGGATCCGGCTCAGGGAATAGAAGCAGACATGAAGCTTTGTCAATCATGCTTGAGGTTTTTGAAGTCATTGAATCAAATTCAGAGGTTATAATTGTGCAGTTTAATAGGCACTGACTATAGTTATGGTGTTCAGGGATATGAAAACCTTAGGGTCGTATCTTAGAGTTTAAGGTTTCAACATTTGTGGTTCGGCAAACCGTGGGGGCAGTTTCCGTCTACGTTCATTAAGCTACGCCGTGACAAGTCGAGGTGGCAGGTCCGTCTTCGTTCTTCGAACTACGACGTGACAGGCAGATTCTCAATTTATCAGGATAAATTCACATCAGATTGTTCCCATTCACCTGCAAAACAGCTAAATTATACCCATGTTTACCTTAAATCACATAAATCCCTTTTATTTCGCGATCTTCTTCCTGGTCTTTTGGCTATTGCTCAATTTTATTGTTTCCCGGCTCACCGGCTGGGCCAGGATAGCCTCTCATTACCGTAACGCAGGCGGCATAACCTGCAAGGTATGGCGATTCCAGACCATCGCCACTCGGTGGGGGATGGGATACAAGGGGGGGACAAACGTAGGAGCTGACTCCAGGGGACTTTATATTTCCTTCGGCTTCCTGTTCCGTTTCGGGCATCCGCCGTTGTTCGTGCCGTGGGGCGACATTACAATTACTGAAAAACAGATATCCAGATCAAGGATGCTGGAATTACGGTTCAGGAAAACTGAAGATCTGCCAGTACGTATCTATGCCGATCTGGGAGATCGCCTTGCTGAAGCTGCTGGATCGAGCTGGCCGGGTATGGAAATGGACTGAGAGCTGGGAAAAACAGTGGGGTCAGTCTCTTTCTACGCTCAACGAGCTTTGCTGTGGCAAGCGGGTTTCTGGGAGCGGTAAGGCCATGGGTCGTATCTTAGGGGGATGCTGCGATAAGTTTTTCGAAATGCCCTTTTTTTACAAAATGGCCTTTCGAAAAACTTCGGCTAGGAGTCTGAAACGGATAGTCCGACAGACTCCTAGTGCCAGTTTGAGCAACAGCCCCCCAGGATGAGACCCCCCTGTACCTTGGTCGAACCTAAACGTTCGGTTGTTGGTTCGGCAAACCAGGTGATAGGGTAATACTGTCTGCATGACTCGCAGTGGAAGTCCCATGCTCCGGGATTTGCAAAGTCATTGCCAAAGTGCTCTGCCAGAGTGTTCGACAAAGTGCTCTGACACCAATTCACCAATTCGTAATTTGTGGATTCGGGAGTTATCATGACCGGAAACGAAACCGTCAGGATGGCAAGGGGGGATGGCCTGCTTAAAGTTCCACAGTTAACCTGGGGCCAGCTGGCATTGTATGTGTTACTGCCCATCAGCTGGTGGATAGTTGTTCTTTACTTTATTATACCGCTCCTCTTGCCTGCCCACTCAACAGCGGATGGTGAACTGACCGGGTGGATGGTTCTGTTAGCCCCCTCTTTATGTTACCTGTTTGAGTTCGGTCTTGCCCTGTATATATTCCGTTCAGAAGGTTATCAATTGCGGTTCTCTGCATTACGAGAACGCATCAACTGGCATTGGCCCCGAAGTTGGAAAATCTGGGGGCTGATTATTGGGCTTGTTGTGTTTGGACTGGGCCTGACACAACTTTTTCAACCGATTACTACAACAATAGCGTCGGTACTCCCACCGCCAGACTGGTTCCCCGCCAGCCAGCATCCATTCAAACCGGTCGAATCCCTTGGGGATGCTCTGCCCGGTGTATCTTTCTCTGGCAACTATCTCTTTCTGCTATTGGTTTTCTCTTCCGGAACTATGAATATTCTGGGGGAAGATCTTTATTACCGGGCTGCACTGATACCAAAACTGAACGGATTGTTTGGCAAGTGGGCTTGGCTGGCGGGCGGACTTATTTTTACATTCAAGCATGTTTATGTGTGGTGGCGCTTTGTGGCTGATGCGACAGCTCTAGGTGTTATTGGCGGTTATATTTTTGGTCCGCTTGCCAGTCTGCCCGCCATCATGCTCATCCACTTCCTGACAAATTTTGGTATTACGTGGCCGCTAGTGCTTAGCGCCGTACTTGGCGGAGGTTGAATTGTGTTGTACTTGATACAAAAAGTTTTTTTGCACTTTAAAGGTGACTGGATTCCGGATCCTTTCAATCATCCCCACCTCGATCCTCCCCCCTCAGCAGGGGGAGGAAGAGTAACGAACGGGACTTATATGATACCGGAATGACGGAAGAGGATTCCTTCTACGTTCTGCATTCTACATTCTGCATTCTGCATTCTGCTTTTCCATAAGTTCATTGGTGGGCAACCCTGGGTCGGACCTTCCACCTTCGCCAGAGGCTACGGCGGACAAGCACATTCTTCCACCTACGCTAACGCCTCTCGACTAGCTTTGGCCTACGCTAACGCCTCTTATCCAGCTACCGGCTTCGCTAACGCCTGCCGACCAGCTTCCGGCTTCGCTAACGCCTGCCGACCAGCTACGCCGTGACAAGTCGCCGTGACAAGTCGCCGTGACAAGACGGCGTGACAGGCAGGTTTTGATGAATGAGCCTTAAATTCACCTTATGAGAGAACCATCAAAGGTGATTGATAAAGAGAAAGAAATATGAGAGCATTGAGAGCAAATATATCAAAGGAGCGACTGATGTCCGGTAATCTGCATGTACGAAACCTTGAAGATGAGCTAATCCTTCGACTGAAACGGCGCGCGGCCCGTCACGGGCGGTCGACCGAAGCTGAACATCGGGAAATATTGCGACAGGCTCTCTCCGCCGAGGTCGAGCCCGCGTTTGGTGAACTTGCGGCGCAACTTCGCCAAATGACCAAGGGACGTAAACACACGCCGTCGGAAAAGCTCATGCGCGAAGGGCGCGACGAGCGGTGAACCATTTTGTCATCGATGCAAGCGTTGCGATCAAATGGCTTGTGGAAGAAGTGGGCACAGCTGAGGCGCTCACCATCCTCGAAAAGGCCAAATTATCCGCACCGGATCTTTTGATTGCGGAATGTGCCAATATCCTCTGGAAAAAGGTGAGACGGGAGGAACTCTCCGAGGAGGAAGCTCTGATCGGTGCGCGTGTCCTGGAACAGGCTGACCTCGAAATTCTTCCCACAAGGCACTTGCTTGGTTCTGCAACCAGTCTCGCTGTGCTGCTTGATCATCCCGCCTACGACTGCATCTATCTGGCGCTGGCCTTAGAGCGAGGTTGGCATTTCACGACTGCTGATGAACGCTTTCAACGCAAAATCCGAGAGGAACAGCCCAGCCATTTATCGGACGTTGTGTTATCTCTACAGGAGGCTGTGGCGCTGCTTAACTAAAGGGGAGGTCGTCGTTTTATACACGCTCACTACCTCCGATATTGCCGGGAAGTTCACCCTTATCCCAAAACGCCACGTTAAGTCTTTCTTCGAACTTCAGGCCATCGAGAAGACCGAAGTCCTGCAGGCATTGGACGAGGCGAAGGAGGCTCTGGACAAGGAGTTCTCCCCGGACGGCTACAACATCGGCATCAACGACGGGGAGGCCGCTGGTCAAACGGTCATGCACCTGCACGTTCATCTGATCCCACGATACGAGGGAGATATGGAAGACCCGAGGAGCGGAGTGAGATGGATTTTTCCAGAGAAGGCGAAGTACTGGGAAACCCAGTAATAGTGAAGGCAAATAATAAAAACCAGTAATAGTAGTAATAGATAAAGCGCAGTTCGCTATTACCATTACTCTCTACTATTACCAGCACTTCCTATTACTATTACTTCCTACTATTACGCGGGATCAGGGCCCGAAGATTAAATTTGGCCAAAGAGTTCTGATATCAATGTCGACAGAAAGCGAAAAACGAACTCTTATCCTCCTCATCTCGCTTGCGTCAGCCAAGTTCCTGATTCATTTCGGCATCAACATTACGGGCGCATACGGTTTTTTCCGCGACGAGTTCTATTACATCGCCGGCAGTGATCATCTGGCCTTCGGGTACGTGGATTACCCGCCGCTGTCCATCCTCCTTCTGAAGATCTCACGGATCCTCTTCGGCGACTCCCTGGTTGCGATCCGTCTGTTTCCGGCCCTCGCCGGAGCGCTGACGGTGTTCCTGACGGGCAGGATCGTGAAAGAGCTGGGAGGAGGACGCTTCGCACAGCTCTTCGCCGCCCTGTGCGTCCTCCTGGCTCCGCTTCACCTGGCGTTAGGCAGCTATTATTCCATGAACGCACTGGACCTCCTGGTCTGGACCCTGGCCGCCTTGATCCTCGTTAAGTGGATCAACAGGAGAGACCCAAGGTTATGGCTCTGGCTGGGTATGGTGCTGGGCCTCGGGCTGCAGAATAAGATCAGTGTCCTGTGGCTGGGGTTAGGAATCACGGTGGGATTGCTGCTGACGGAGAACAGGCGCACCTTGCTCACGCCCGGGCCGTGGCTGGCGGCGGGGATCGCATCGCTGATATTCCTGCCCCACATTATCTGGCAGGTGTCAAATGGCTGGCCCACTCTCGAGTTCATGTCCGACGCTGCCGGCAAGATGGCCGAGGTGACGTTCCTCCGTTATCTGGGCAGCCAGATCCTGGAGATGAACCCTCTACTTTTCCCGGTCTGGTTTACCGGTCTTGTCTGGTACCTGTTTGCAGCCAAGGGAAAGCAGTATCGTATGCTGGGCATAATATATGTCGTGGTGTTCGCCCTGCTGGTGATCTCGGGCAATGTGAGAACCTATTACCTGGCCCCCGCATATCCAATGCTGTTTGCCTCAGGGGCTCTATTATTAGAAAAGGTTTCAGGTACCGGCCTGCTCAGATGGGCACGATTAGCCTTCGTTGTGCTGGTTCTGCAGGTAGGTATCGTCGCAGCTCCCATGGCCGTGCCGTTGCTTCCGGTGGAAAAGTTCATCGAATACTCGGCAGCTATGGGCACAAAACCGAAGACGGAGGAAAAGCATCAAACCGGGATCCTGCCCCAGTTTTTCGCCGACATGAACGGCTGGGAAGAGATCGTCGACACCGTTGCCGAAGTCTATAAGAACGTGAGGGGGGATGTTCGATCCGATGGTTCAGGCAGGTGGGCTGTTTTTACCGGTAACTACGGGGTCGCCGGGGCTGTGGATTTCCTTGGAAAGAAATACGGCCTGCCGCCGGCCATCTCCGGGCACAACAATTACTGGCTCTGGGGGCCCGGCGATCCACCTCCTGAGAACCTGATCATTCTGGGTGTATCTTTTGAAAGTATCGGTGAAAGTATCGGTGAAGGTATCGGTGAAAATAACTGGCTTTGCGAGGAAACATGGCAGGCAGGCACAACAGATTGCACCTACTGTATGCCGTATGAGGACAACAACCCCATCTTCGTCTGCAAGGGTCTTCAGGTGGATCCAGACACGATATGGCCCGAATTAAAGCATTTTGATTAGCGCCGCCGAGGGGGTCAGGATGGAAATTGGGCGATTAAATGGTGAGAGTATGAGTTTTAGCATTTCCGACCGAATAACATGCTTATGCTAAAATTCGTACGCTGACACCATTATTCTCCTATACTTATCTCCATGTCCCGAGTCTGCATGTCATGATTATGTAGTTTCACTCCTCGATCTCGCCATCCGTCTTCGCTGAAGCTACGACGTGATAAATTGGCAGGACTCACGGCAGGCAGGCTCCCATCGACAGACTCGGGACAGACAAAGCTCACAAAGATTTTCTTCGTACATTGTTCTTTTTCCTTGATGTGATTTAACCGCGGGGGGCCGAATACCTATGAAAGCGATGGTTGATTTCTTCAGAACTATGCTGAAAATGCCTGGACCCTGGCTATTCTGGCTTGCCCTACTGATGGCCGCAAACATGGTGGGGCCCATCGTGTTTATAAAAAGCCTGGAAGGCAGGATGGTGATCCTGGCGGCGATGGCCGGTGCAGCGTTTCAGATCGCTATCTTCGGGTCCAAAGGATTCGTGCGACTGCTTGGAATCGGTCATCTTCCCTGGGTTCCTCTGGTGTTCTGGTTGTGGACCAGGCTCGACCATGTTCCTCAGGACGGTATTTTCAGGTATTGGATCCTTTCCGTGATCGTCATTGATACAATTTCGCTGATTATCGATACCACAGATGTGGTCCGCTACATATCAGGTGACCGCGAACCTCAACTTGTTCTTGAACCATGACTGAAGGCCAAAAAAGCTAACTTTATCACCTAACAACTGGATGATCCTGCATCTCAAAAGGAGATGAGGGGTAGAACAATGAAAGTAGTATCCGTAAACGTATCGATGCCCAGGACAGTGGACCACCAGGGACGTCAGGTGAGCACGGGGATCTACGATGAACCGGTGACCGGCCGGGTCATGGTGCGTAAACTTAATGTTGACGGCGATGGTCAGGCCGATCTTACGGTGCACGGTGGGGCCAATAAAGCCGTTTATGTCTATGACCTTGGAAATCTTAACTTCTGGCGGCAGAAACTTGGTCGGGTTGATCTCGGTTATGGACATTTCGGTGAGAATTTTACGGTTGAAGGCATGCCGGATGACCGGATCCACATTGGTGATGTCTTCCGGATCGGGGGCGCTTTGCTCGAAGTGACCCAACCCCGTCTTCCCTGTTTCAAACTGGAGATGAAGATGGATATGCCGGGTTTTTCCCGGCAGTTCATAACCAGTGGCCGGCTGGGGTTTTACTTCAGGGTCATTGAAGAGGGGGAAGTCGGCACCGGTGACCCGATTGAATTGGTTCAAACAGGGCTGGAAAAGATAACGGTGTGGGAAATGGCCCAGCTCTATTATTTCGACTACAACAACCGTGAAAAAATTCGCAGACTTTTACAAATCCCTGCGCTTCCCCCTGATTGGATCCGCGCATTCGAAGAGATCCTGGCTTCCGCAGGGGAAAGAGGTAAAAAACGCAAAACACCGGAGAGGGCATGGAAAGGATTCCGGAACTTCATCGTAGACAAGAAGGTGCCGGAGAGCCAGACAATAACCTCCTATTATCTGGTGCCCGAAGACGGGGAGCCGCTGCCGGTCTATATGCCCGGCCAATTCCTTACTTTCAGACTGAGCATCCCCGGACATCCCAAACCGGTCATCCGTAACTACTCTCTATCGGAGAGTCCCAGTCACCCCGAATACTACCGTGTCACCATCAAGAGGGAACCGCATCCCGAGGAACCGGAGGTTATGTCCGGTTCCAACTATTTTCATGACCTGGTTGAACCCGGCACCCGGCTGCAGGTGGCGGCGTCACGGGGCGATTTTTTCCTCAATCCACAGGAAGAAACCCCTGTGGTCCTGATCAGCGGAGGGGTGGGGCTTACTCCCTTGATCAGCATGCTCAACGCCATCGTTGATTCCGGTAAAAACAGACCAACCTGGTTTATACATGGAACGCGGAACGGTATTCACCATGCCATGTGTAAACACATGCGCCGGGTCGCGGCGGAAAATGACAACATCACCGTGCACATCCGCTACAGTCAACCAAGGCCTGAAGATGTCGAAGGCCGGGACTACGACAGCATCGGCCATTTGAACGTTGACCTTCTAATAGAACTTTTGCCCAATAAGGATATGGACTTTTATCTCTGTGGCCCGCCGCCTTTTATGAATTCAATGTTAAAGGAGTTATGGGGATGGGGAGTAGCGGAAAGCCGCATCCGTTTTGAGCTCTTCGGCCCGGCAGCCCTGCTGCAGGAGGGCACCCGAGCCAGGCGGGGTAAAAAGAAAAAGACATCGGAAGAGGAGGCCTTTGAAATAGCCTTTTCAGAGTCCGGGATTACAGCAAAGTGGAACCCTGAATATGAAAACCTACTCGAATTTGCCGAGGATCAGGGGATCTTCCCGGATTTTAGCTGTCGCTCCGGCATCTGTCACACTTGCCAATATGAGCTTATGAAAGGCAAAGTCGACTATAACTTCGAGCCCCTGGACCCTCCCTATCCAGGCCAGGTGCTCCTCTGTTGCGCCCGCCCGAGATCCAATCTGGTGATTGAGGTCTAGGGAACCCCCAGCGTCAGAGACCGTGGGGAGAAAAGGGGGGTTGTTATGAGAAGGTCTGTTTTAGCCATCGGCATTTCAATGTTGGTGGCATTTTTTTATTTTAGCTGCGGTGGTGGAGGTGATTCTGATGGAGGTAGTGTTGGAAACCTTCAGGGTGTCTGGTTTGGGGTGATCGAGGATGAAAATGGTAAATTGGAGGAGTTCAACCTCCAGGTTGATGGCTCGGGAAATATTGTCGAGGTAAAAATTGAAGGTGTCATTACCGGGGATACTGGTTTAATCAACGAAGATTGGGACGAGAATTTGTTCCACGTCATCTTCGATTTTAATCCCGGCATTAGCAGTCCACTCGGGGGCGGCATTATGATCGTCGACGACAGTTATCTTCACGCCACATATGGCGACTCGGCTGACGGGTTGGGTTTTTTCATTGGCGTGCTCGAAAAAGGGGCTACGAGTCTTCCAGCCTTTGCGGCTTCCGACATTGTCGGGAACTATACTGTCGGCGGTGCCTATGAGTTTATTGACTCCTCTGGTACCTGGAACTGGGAAGGAGATTTTATCAGTATGACGGTGAACCCCGATCTAACCTTTTCCGGCACCTCCCCGGACGGCCCATTTTCCGGTGGATTCAATGCCCCTCTTGATCTCCCTGATTTTGGTCGATATACGGGCACTCTTACTCGTAATATTATTCCACCGATGATCTTGGATATCACAGCCCTTATCAGTCCAGACAAAACTTATGTCGCTGCTTACGCCAGGGAGATTTTGATAACCCCAACATCCCTTGACGATATATTATTGATCGGTATGATGAAATAGACGTGACTCCCCCGTTGGAAATTCCCCCACGACCTATGCCTCCGATATTAGTTGCATGGTCTAAAAGAGATTTGAGAGATTCTGGGACGAACACCGGAAACTGTTACGAGAATCACAAAAGTAGGTTAGGAAATGAAAACAAATAGGACGCGAAGAAGGAAGGGAGCACAGGGACGATGCAAACTCTAGATCTCGACAAGCTGAGACAGGAATTCAATCACAGCAGTGGGTCCGTCAGGCTGGTCGCCGTTTACTCACCTACGTGACCGGTATGCATTTACGGACAAGGTGTTGTCCGTAAACTGCTCGAGGAATTCCAGGCCCACAATCTCAAAGGCTTTGCTGTCTGGCTCCCAATGATGCGAAAGGACAGCCTTGAGCGGTCCGATGCCGAGGCGGCACCTTTTGAAGGCCTACCGGTGGTACATGTCTGGGACCCGAGGGGTCAGGTCGGGGAATTGTACGCGAAGACTCTGGGACTTCAGTCCACGGCATGGGACTTCTATTTCCTTTACCCGCCGGGAGTGACCTGGGACAAGGACGAACCGCCCTATCCCGCGTTTTGGATGCACCAACTTCCGGCGGATTCGGGAGCAGACCGGGACCTTGTTCTGTACCCGAGCAGATTTGCGCAGGAGCTTCTCAGACTACTTGGAGACGGGGTTGAGCCAAGCCATACGAGCCGTGCCGACCTTGGTCTTCAGCTCCACTGGGAAGGTCTTCTGAACATGACCAGGAAACGAGGCGAGTACACCATCGAACACGTGCGCGAGGCATTCGAGAACTCGAAGACTGTCAGAGGGATTTGAATAGGCGCCCGGCCCCCACTCGAGATCTTGCGGGTGGCTTGCTTCTGTTATCGTTTGCTATCACCATGACGATGGCGCTCGGACTCAAGGCAAACCTTTGGGCCAGAGCTTCCGTCTTCGTTCTTCGAACTTCGCCGTGACAAGTCCACCTTCGCCGAGGCTTCCACCGTCGCTGAAGCTATGGCGGACAAGACAGCCGACAAGCTCTCCTTTCACACTTTTGGGCAACAACCCGTTAACGGGCGACCCCAGGGTTTCCTACTGCTGGCATTTAGGACGGCTCCCGGCTTCGCTGAAAATACGTCTAAGCAAGCTGCGTTAGAAAGAATTTATCCGCAAATCACTTTTAACGTCCCAACCAGATCCTGTCTTCCTGGCCCCCGTCCTTTCCAATGACCAGGTCCAGCGCCCCGTCTCGGTTCACGTCCCCGAAGTGGACCGACATGCTCGAACCGGCGCCAAAGGTCAATCCGCTGGATGAAAAGATGCCGCTGCCGTCGTTGAGCCAGAGATCATCGGTTCCCCCGTTGGCGGCAGCAAAATCGAGGTCGCCGTCTCCGTCGATATCGGCCACGGCTATCGAATAGGTACTCTGAGTACCGAGGTTCTGTCCTGAGTCCGTAAAGCTGCCCGCTCCGTTATTGATCCAGACCTTTTTCGGGTTGCCCCCTTCTTGGCCCAGAAGGACGTCGAGATCCGAGTCGCCGTCCACGTCGGCAAGTGCAACGGACACTACCGGAACGGTCCCGAGGCTCTCACCGTTGGTCGCAAAAACGCCGGTCCCGTCGTTTTCCCAAATCAGGTTTGCCTGTCCTGAATAGTTGCCGGCCACAATGTCCAGGTCGCCGTCACGGTCCATGTCCCCCAGGGCAATGGCGCGGGTGTCGCTTGTCCCCAGGTTCTGGCCATTGGTTGAGAAAGAGCCGCTTCCGTTATTTTCCCAGATGAGGCTCGCATCACTTAAATAGTTTCCGCTGACTATGTCCAGATCGCCGTCCTTGTCCACATCCCCCAGGGCCACCGATAACGTGCGGGAGCTTCCCAGGCTCTGACCTGAGTCGCTGAAAGTCCCCGTTCCGTCGTTGATCCAGACCTTGTTCGATCCTGAAAAGTTACCTGTCACCAGATCGTGGTCTCCGTCCCCGTCCACATCTCCCAGTTTCAGAGAGCGGGTATCTCCGGAGCCTAGTGCCTGCCCCGTGCTGTAAAAGGTACCGTTACCGTTGTTGACATAAACCAGGTTTCCCCCGTTCATGGCTGTGATGATGTCCAGGGTGCCATCGCCGTCGATGTCCCCCACGGCATGGTCCTGGACTGTGTAGTTTCCGAAGACCTGGAAAGAGTCATAAAACTCCGTGTCGCCCCAACTCGCGCTTAGCGATCCCAGGTAGACCTTGATCTGGTCCGTGTAATGGAGCTGGTTGGAAACCTGGTCCACGAAGTCCAGGTCCCCGTCCCGGTCCAGGTCACCCGCCACGAGGCTCTTGATGGCGTGCCGGCCGAACCTGAGTCCGGAGTCGAGGAAGGTGCCCGTCCCGTCGTTTATCCACACCTCGTTGGCGGGGTTACCCCCGTGCACCAGGTCCAGGTCCCCGTCCCGGTCCAGATCGACCAGCGCGAGGTCGTAGCTCGAACTTCCCCCCAGTTCCTGGCCCGACAGGGAGAAGTTGCCGCTTCCGTCGTTTAAAAGAACCGTATTCTCTCCCAGGGGTATGGCCGCCACCATGTCCAGGTCGCCGTCGCGGTCCACGTCACCCATCTCCAGACCCCACAGGTTGGTGGACACATACAGCGTTCCCTTCAGGCCGAATGTTCCGGTCCCATCGTTGGTGTAGATGTGGCAGTTGCCGTTGCCGGAGATAACGAGGTCGATGTCACCGTCACTGTCGATGTCCCCGATGGCAACAGCCGGACTCCAGATATTGGAAAAGGTCTGGGTCGGTCCAGTGAAGGTCCCGTCCCCCTGGTTCATCCAGATATCCGTTTGCCTGTTCTGGCCCACGACCAGATCAGGGTAGCCGTCCCGGTCAAGATCCCCCAGCCTCATGTCCCAGATCGTACCTGCGGCGGTGTATATGGGGCTCATGCTGGTAAAGACAGCTGAACCGTTGTTGCCCCAGACCTGGAAGCCGTTGTAAACCCCGATAACGAGGTCCTGGTCTCCATCCATATCGACGTCACCTACGACACTTTCCTGACTCGCGGACGTCCCGACGTATATGGTCTGCACGGTCGAGAAGGTAGCGGTCCCGTCGTTGACGGAGATCTCACTGGGGTAGCCCAGCGAGGCGATATCCGGGTACCCGTCACCGTTGAAATCCCCAAGGACCGCCTTCTGGGTGTTGTTGTCGAAGGAGTCCCCGGGGACGTAGGCGGGAATAATGTCCACCGGTGTCGAGGGAACCGCGTCCTGGCCGTTGTCCCCGTTCTGGACCGCCCCCGCTCCCATAGAGGAACTGACGTCGATACCGGAGGCCCCGTTCACGCCGATGTCCGCGGTGCTGAAAACCTGGCGCGATTTCAGAAATGGGGCTGAACCCAGGACAATGGTTACGGTGTCCGCGTCGGGTCCGTCAATAATAGAGCCACCCGTACCCAGGGAATCTCCCGCCACCGGCAGTGAGAAATCGGAGGGGTCTGCCAGGTTCGTCGTGACGTTAAGGGTAAACGGTACGACCAGGAGATCGCCGGCGTCAGCGATCCCGTTGACATTCTCGTCGTAAAAGTGCGCCATCCTGTCCACCCTGGGGTCACTGTCGATGATGAAGCTGCCGGTGTAAAAAGAGGGGCCCGTGTTTCCCGCCTGGTCCGTGGGTGTGATCCGGATCCGGTAGGCTAGGCCACTGGTTTCGCTGCCCGAGTACCAGGAATATGTGCCGCTGTCCGGAGCGGAGGTGCTGATCACCACCGGGTAGCCGTCGCTGCCCCCGTCCCTCGAGAGGTTAAGGTTCACCGTGCCGGGATGCACGTCCGAGGTGGCCCAGGCCAGCATGGCAGTACCCACGAGGGTGTCCCCGGTGGCGGGACTGGTCAAGGCCGCCACGGGAGCCGTGTTGTCCACATCGAAATAACCGTTGGATTCCTGTTCAAATCCCACGTTTCCCGCGGCGTCCGTCGGGCGGATCCTTATCTGGTATGTGGTGCCGTCAGCATGGGAGGTCGTGTCCCAGCTGTATGCGCCCGTGTCGGAAGTGGTACCCACTACAGTCGAAGACGAGGCCCAATTATTATTCGTGACAAGTATCTGAACGTTACCGGGGTTGTCGTCAAATATCCACCAGCCGATGCTTGTCGTGCCACCGACCACGTCGTTGTTTTGGGGCGAAATAATGTTCATGACCCAGGGCGCGGTATTGTCCACGATGAACACGCCGGAGTCAGCCGCGGGCCCGGTGTTGTCGGTGGCGTCCGTGGGCACGACCCTGACGGCGTAGGTCGAACCGTCCGGTGACGCTCCTCCGGCCGTATTCCACGAGTACGTACCGGTGTCGGAAACTCCGGCCGCTATATAGGTGTCGAAGGAGGTACCCGAGTTTGATGAAAGCAGGATGTCCACGGTTCCGGGATTGTCGTCCGTGGTCGTCCAGGTGATAGTTGCCACGGTGGCAAGGTAAGCCCCGCCTGTCGGGTAAGTGACGGTGGCAGATGGATCGGTGTTATCCACGGTGAACACACCTGAATCGGCCAGTGAACCGGTGTGGCCTGCCGCGTCGGTGGGCAGGATCCTGACGGCGTAGGTCGAAC
>Ga0114923_10001706_pt1 | contig 15094 bp, 24 predicted proteins | sample SumtaG_FD_89578 | JGI IMG/M metagenome (GOLD analysis project Ga0114923, IMG submission 89578) | Deep subsurface microbial communities from Indian Ocean to uncover new lineages of life (NeLLi) - Sumatra_00157 metaG | ecosystem: Environmental > Aquatic > Marine > Oceanic > Sediment | place: near...
AATTGGTGCACTGTCAGTTTCAACGAAATTAGCAGCAGTAAATTCCCAGTTAATATACATTAATTCACTATTAACAAGATTTATAGACCAGGTTCCACGACATCCATTTAATACATATTTCTTACCGGACGAACCACTATTCCTATATAATACAATAGTTCCAGATGAATCACCATCACTAACCGGATCATAAGCAACACTAGTAACAGCAACAATAGTCTCCGCATATTTGCACATTTTAAACAATTCACCATAATCAGGTGCAGTACCGGCAGTACCGGAACCTTTTAATAATGTTTTAAATTTTATAGTTGCTGACCTCTTACCTGGAACAATAACGTAAGGAGAGAGATCTTGTGCATTTACTGCTTCTCGGGTATTTTCTTCTATAGTTGTTGTCAGTTCGACTTCTTCAGCAATGAATGCTTCACTACCAACTGGTGTTTCGGCAGTTCCTTCAGTTCCTTCAATTTTAGCCGCAATCACACCTATATTTTCTAAAAAAACAGCCATTATTTTTCTTCCTTCTTACTGCAATGAAAGGTTGTTAATTTACCATCTTCATTACGAGTAACTTGCAATATTTTACCCGATTTATCTTTTAATATCTGAACGCATCCGTTTTTTATTTTATTTAGTAATTCTTTTTGTGTCATTATTAACCTTAAAAACTAATAAATTCATCAACCCATATACTTAAGTCAGCTGAATGGACTAATTTACCGTTAAAATTTTTATGTTCAACCCTTTCAACTTGTGGTGGACCTGCACGCAATACTGTACCTGAGAAAGGTGCTGGTTGTTTACTATTTATTCTAAGTGTATTACATATTATTTCGATAAAATCCTGGAAAGTTTTTTCACTTGCATCTTCATCTTTTAATCCGTAAACACCAAAGAACAAGAAATCATGTCTTCGTAAATTTTGAACATTTTGATTTAAAACTTTTTCATCAGACGCTCTTCTAGTTATTTGCCAGGCATGTAAAATATGTTCTGAAGTTTCAAATTTATCCCTGAATGAACGTTCATTACCAGCCCAATGTCTAATATAATCATGAACAGTGCCAATACCTGTTATACTTTCAAGAATTATTTTTAATTCACTTCTTATTGAAACAATACTCATAGTTTTACCTTTAAACTACTTGCTAGTCGTTTTTCAAGTTCAATCTTTTTTCTCTTAATATAGGTTTCCCTTTTTCTTAACGCTTTACTAAACATAAAAGCACCTTTAGTGCCTTGTTTTTTTATATTAACCGCAATAGCCCATGCAATACTATTTTGTTTTTTACTATCAGAAATCTTTAGTTTTCTTTTAACCCATAAAATAATTGGGTTAACCGGTGGCATATGTGGTTTTGTTCCAAACTCAACAGATGATCCATATAAAGCGTTAGTTGTTACTGATCCGGTTAAATTAATATTATCACCAGTAATGTTAGTTGTAAAAATACTTCCTCTTAAAAATCCTGTTGCACCTCTAGGTGTAAACGCCCTGACTATTCTAAATATATATGCTAACATTAAACTTAAAGATCGTTTAGCTTCTTTATTAAACACCTCTTTAGATACTTTAAATCTTTGAATTAATCCGTTATCGTTAACTATTATTTTCGTTTTTAACATATTATCTATTAGAGAAAAAAGGTGAAAACTTGTGAGTCATCCAGGGTTGTCTTCGCTGAGTTCTTGTTTCCCATGTATGAGTGATGGAAGTTGCTTTTATTCCGTTATCGATATTAGTTAAAGCCTTGTATTGTTTTTTTAAATCACTAGATCTGTCTTGCCAAATTTGTGATTTTTCACCGTAATCAACAGTATCTATATCAATACTACCATCAGAACTTTGAGCATAAAATCTTGCTAAATATTCAGCACAATGAGCAGCGGTCAATAATACCAGAGCTTCTTGTTCTCTGTCTGGTATATTTGAAATAGTACTATTTAAATAGGCTATATTGTAACTAATTCTTATTATTTCAGATGTACTGGGTGTATGATGAAAGAAATGTATTTTTTGATTAACAACATTAGATAGAACTGTCGTTGCCCCTGAATTTGCACCGGTAATTGTTTCTGACGTTACAAGAGTGCCACTTATGAGCGTATATTCTATTGAATTAATAAGGGCGACAGTTACGGTTGCCGTTGCTCCTGAAGTTCCACCGGTAATTGTCTCACCTAATGTAAATGGTCCGTCTGTTACTGTCCCATGAAATAAAGTATCAACATTCTGGATAATATAATCTTTACTATCAATAACTACAGGGAATCTTTCACCGGCAGGATATTCAATTAGATTAATTACGCTAAAATCTTTTTGCCATTCTTTACTGGAAGGAATAGGTAATGGATAATCAAAATCACCAGTACCTATAATATCAGATACTATATTTCTACTAAAATCCTTGGAAAACTGCCCTCTCAATGTTGATTCAGCTGTTTCTAAAACACCATCTTCGGATTGCTGTTGCGGATCGTTTGGAATTTTATTTTTGACACGTTCGATTAATTCGTTTAATTCCATTTATTTTTCTCATTAAAGTGTATGTAAACTTATATTTAAATGTACTAAAGTAATGTTAGCAGTGTCGGTTTGATTTTGTATACCTAACCAAATTTGATCACCATCAGTTATATTAACCATGGAACTACTTCCTGAATTACCTATATCACCACTTCCGAATCTTCTTTTAGTAGTACTTTTAGTTTGAATAGTAGTGTTAAGGAAAACATTATATTCAAAAGTTTTATTAGCTGATGCTGAAGATAGAGAGGTTGAAACTGTAATTTGATATATACCACTAACTCCATTTCCAGCAACTAAATGAGATCCATGATTCCATGTTCCGGTTTCACTGGCTGTTACAAAAGCAATATCATCACAATCAAATGTACTTGGATCAATTACAGTTATAGTTGTCACATCATTTTGTGCTGCTGTAGTCAATCCTGTTATTGTAACAACATCTCCTGTGGTTAAACCATGTGTAGCAGAAGTAATTCTTAAAATACCACCATTATCGGCAGTATTCGTGATTGAACCGGTAGAGCCAGTATGAAAAGTAAAATTACCTAAAGAACCCGCTGACATTAACCTGACAGCATGGAATTTATCTTGACTATTAATAGTTAAAGCTGTACTATTATCCAATATAATCATTTCACCAAATATTGCATTACTGGAAGGTACTATAGCCCATTCAGTAAGTGTGTAAGATACTGCTCTGATATTTGTACTAGGAGGTAAAAGTACAGGTATATTTGTACCCGCACCTAAATCATGACCAGTAGCTGGAAATAACTGTAATGTATTTGCTCCATTATTAATTACATCAGATTTTATACCTGGTACTAATATTGAAGGCATAGTATTGGTATCATTATTATTGGCTACAACAGATATCTCATTTATATCTGTTATTAATTGTCCTTGTCCTTGTGTTTGTGTAGTGCTCGCCGTAATTCCAGATGTAATAGAATTGATTATATGACCATTTACAGATCTTATATCACCTGCAACTGATAAATTATTATCTACCTTAACAGATCTATTAACTGTTAAAGCACCATCAATACTTAAATCATTTGATAATTTTACATTATCTTGCACATCTAAAGTATGAACTTTTAATGCTCCAACTTCTGCACTAGGATATGATGCATTAGTTATTTCAAATATAGCTAAAGAATTATTGTCTTGACTAGCAACATAAATATTTTTACCCATTATACGAACAGATCTAGGATTGTCTATACCTACACTATTAGTACCTTTAGTTACTATACTAGCTACATCGCTTACATCAAATATAGCAAGGGTATCATTTGCTGAACTTACTACATATGCATATCTTCCAGAGACTATAACTGACACAGGTGTGCTTAATCCATCAGTAGTTGTATCTTTAGATACAATACTACCGGGATCACTTATATCGAAAATTGCTAATGTATTATTATTCTGACTTGCTACATATGCATACGAGCCTGACACAAATACTGACTGCGGACTACTTAAACCTGTAGTTATTGTATCTTTAGCAACGATATTGTTAACATCACTTACATCAAATATAGCAAATGTAGAGTTTATACCACTTGTAATATAAGCATATTTACCTAAAACATATACAAAATTAGGTCCGTTTAATCCAGTAGTTATTGTATCTTTAGCAATAGGATTTAAAGAATCAGATATATCAAAAATCGCTAATGTGTCATTTGAAAAGCTTGCTACATATGCATAAGCACCTGATGCATAAACAGATAAAGGATCATCTAACCCGGTAGTTATTGTACCCTTTGCAACTATAGCTGATTTATCACTTACATCAAATAATGCTAATCGCTCATCACCAGATCCTACAACATATGCCATATTTCCAGATATATATAGTGATTTGGGTGTACTTAAATTTGTAGTTATACTGTCTAAAGGTACAACAGTACTATCATCTGATATATCAAATATAGATAATCTGTTATTAGTCTGGCTAACAACATATGCGTATAAACCAGATACAAATACTGATAGCGGAGAATTCAAGTCAGTAGTATCGGTATCCTTGGAAAGGGGATCTTCTTCTTGATTTAATTGTAATGAACCTAAGAATGTAATATCTTTATTGGCTTCATTAAAATCTGCTAATCCACCGGCAATATTTACACTACCCTTAACAGCGTCAGTGGTGGAATTGAGATTTAAATCTTCGCCCGACCCTGTTCCGCCTGACGCTGTTTGACCACCAGCTTTTCCCAAGAGAGTTAAAAATAACGCACTAAGTGTGCTTAGTACTCCACCGAAAACTTGCATTTAACCCCTTATATCATCTTGGTTATATAAAAAATTCCGTCAGTAGATTCTCTAATGACAGCTATATGTGTAAAACCTTGTACAGCCACAGGTAATTCAACAGCACCTGCCGGTAACGGAACACCGTTAGAACTTGAAACAGTCACAGTATTGTCAGTACCTAATCTGTAAAAACAAGTTTGAGTTGCATGTAATCTTAAAATACGTGATTCAGTCGGTATTTCAAGATTAGATGTAGTGCCTGTGAAACCTAGATTAACAGTTGTAGTTGGTGAATGTCCCTGTATAGCTCGGTTGAATTTATCATCAGGCATTACCGGATTTTGAACTGGCATTATTACCTCGCTTTAAATTTAACAACAACCATTTTTGCTGGATCAGTCAAACCGGTACCATTCTCGGTTTTATCATAAAGTATTCTATCACCTGCGGATAAATTAAGGTTAGCAGCTGTACTAGATAAGGTTAGAGTATCCGTAAACTGCGCTCCATCAGTACCATTAGTATAAGTTTTTGCAGCGACAGAAACAACACCGGTACCGTCAGAACCACCATTAAACAATGAACCCACAAAATTGTTTGTAGCGACCCCGGTAATAACAGTATCGTGCATAACTACCACTTCAATAACTGTGCAATCGAAAGGAGCTACACCGATAGCTACAATATCATCAGTACCATTAGCAACTGCTGGAACATAACCTGAAATATGATGCTCACTACCAGGTATATCATGTAGACTTAAATTTGACATTTTCTTCCTTTACGTTTTTATAAGGGTCAACTTCAACAATTAACCCTTATCTTGTTTGTATTGTTTTTAAGCTACAACAGATTTATGCATATTTCTATGATCAAGCACAGTAGCACCGTAAATATGTCTAATTTTATATGTGATTTTATCAGCACTAAACATCGACCCGACATTAGGCTGATCCTGAATTAAAAGTTCAGGCTCTTCTTGACCGTTAAAGAATCCAACTTCCATAGTTGGGGCAGCAGCTGGATCACCGATTAAAGACCAATCATTAGCATCAGTCCAATACGGAACCGGAATTACTTCTATATTGTTTCTTGAATGAAAATTAGGTTCAGTTGCGGCATTATTGGTCGCACCAATCACAGTTGCTGAGGTTGTTAATCTAAATGCGGTATCTTCTAATTCGAAAGGTATTAACATAAATTTAGGTGTAAGCCCTATAATGTTAATTGAATCACCAAATGGAGCCTGGTTTTGAAAGTCCTGACGTGCAGCAAGTAGAGATGCCGCATCAAGTGCTGCTGTTTGTAGATTACCATGTGCTGCATCGAATAAATTTACTGCTTCGTATGTTACATTGTCATTGTTCAAAATAAAATTGTAAATGAAACGATGCAGGGTAATGGCAGCTGCTTTAGCTATTTTAGTAGGAATCATACGAACTGCACCAACGTCATCGTTTGCAATCATTTCCATTGTAATACTTTCAAGGTATCCTTTTTTGGAAATAGCATAAGTTGCTTCCTCATCACCAGGACTCACTGTTGGCTGGTATGTTCCACCCTGTGCAACATCGTTAAGTAATCCATATCCACCCATTCTCATTCTACGATTAGAACGGAAATCATTAATAGGCACAATATCTGATACCCATTTCCTCCAGGAGTTAAGCTCTGTATCCATTCTAAATAAATCTTGCATTCTCCTGGTAATTGAGTCTCCGAAAATCTCGGCCCAACTTGAAGTATCTAAAGCTTCTGTGAATTTTGATAAATTTTTAGCCTCACTAAGTTTACCGGTAACTTTTTTATCTCCAGTAATTAAAGAATATGCCTCCCTGATGGATTGAAATCTAGCTACATCGTTAACATCTTTACGTGCAAAGAAACCATCTAAAGCATTAATAGCAGTATCTACGTGTGTTTTTGTAATTTCTATTTTCTCAAGACCTTCACCGGGCATACCATTACTTTCAGTGAAAGATGCTTGTACATCGCTCATTTCTTTTATTGCCTTATTAACATCCTCTTCGTTAAAAGATGTATCTTTAAATTTTGCCTCAATGAAATTTTTACATGCTGTGGACAGTGTAGAATTAGATAAACATTTATCCAGGTAAGTTTTTGATAAAACAGCTTTAGTTTCAGTTAGAAGTTTAACTGTTTCGGCTTCAGTTACTTTAATACTCTCAAGAACAGTATTTATTTCTTTATCTTCTTTTTTATTTACAATTGTTTCGGGTTTTGGTTTTACTTTTTCCTTCTTTATTGCAATTGCTTCACAAAAGAGAGTATCAACTTCTGTTTCAGTTGCATCCTCTTTTACTGTAATTCCAACAGCTTTCAAGGCTGCTATTCTCTCTGCTAGCGTCATTCTATTCTCCTGTTCGACTTTATTCTTTACTTTTGCTTCTATTAATTGCAGGAATTCCCCACCTGCTGCCGGATTCACAACAACATCAACACTTGATACTGATTCTATATTAATTACTTCATGTATATTATCTTTTCTTACGGCCTTGCCTTGGGCTACTATAGATAAGCCCATAAAATCCGTTTTTCCTTCTTGCCATGATGATTTTAAATCATTTCTTAATTTTTCAGAACCTTCAGTTATATTGAAAGTTCCAACTATTGCATTGTTTTCAAATTTAATATTTTCATAAAATCCAACAAGTTTATTTACATCAATATTAGTATCTCTTGTATGGTCAAGGTCGGATCTAGCAAATGCCCTTACACCTTCAAATAACGGTATTGCTTCTTTTAATATTTCACTTGTATACAAGAAACCATTTTTAGATAATCCAGATTTTATTAATACAACTTTCCATTTATTGCCTTTTTTACCTATAGCTTCTATTAAAGAGGCTGACTCAATTATTTCTTTTGATTTAGATTCAGTTATTTCTTCAATAGTAGATTTACCGACCTCTTTAAAATCAGGTTCTACTTGATTGAGTTCGCTTGTAAAACTAATATCATTGTTTTCATCTAGTTCAAAATTAATGCTAAAAAACTTACCTGTATCAATTTCTCTCACAACCGTAAAATCATCCTCAATATGCATAACTGAGAAATTGAAATTACCCCCTGGATTAATTTGCTCCTCTATACCTTTTCTGATAATTTCAGATTTATTAATCATATCATGGGATTCAGTTATTTTATTATCTTTCACTGGTTCCGTAAATTTAAGTATCTTTTTTTTCTTTTTACTCATTATAACGTAACTTTCATTTTGTGACCGTTTTTAGTTACAAGTGTTATAGTTCCATTATCCATTGAATAAGAATATTTGTTAGTCTTATAATTATAGAACAGGTCGAACTCCGAAACATTAACGTACGCACACGCTTTCTTGACAATATTAGGAATAACCGGTATTTTATCTAACTCTTCATTGTAGATGAATTTCTTACCGCCTACAGTAACTATAGTTACTGTAGAATCTTTAATGGAAGAATTTAAAACATCCTTTTCTGTAATGTTAAATTTCTTCAATGCTAATCTCAATGAATTTTTATCTTTTTTTTCAACTTTATTTTTTTTGCAAGTTTTATTTTTATCAGGATTTTTAGTTGCATCCATTAAAATATCTTCATCCATAATTAATCCTCGTTTGGTAAGTTAACTTATACTGTATAATTATATTATAACATAAATAAAATAAAATAAAAAAAGGGCGTTAACTGGTTAGAGTTAACGCCCTTTTAATGTTGCTATTTAATTGTAGGTTTTAAACTGTTATTATTTTATTGATAGTTATTTTTTCTTCTTTTATTTTAAATTATTAATATAATCACCAAATATCAATATAACCCTTAGGATGTTTAAGACACCATTCTAATAATATTTGTAAAGTCTCTAATGCGCCCTCGTAACTACCGGAACCGTTTCCAGGGTTTAATTTTTTAAAACCAGATGGGTTATCTTGCATTGTAAGTATAGCCCTCCTGAGTACCGGTTTAGCTGTTTCACATAACATTCCATTTAAAAACCGAATACCTCGCTCTTCATCGATAGCCTTAAAATACATTGCTTTTACGTTCCAGGTTTGTGAATGTCCACATACCAATACACCGGGTTCACTACCGCCACTATCTATCATTATAGAAAAGTCGTAACTCATACTCATTATCCTTTCCCTTGTAATGTCCATTTTAAAGTTAATGTTCTGGTTCGTATATCATTAATTTCATTTATAAGAAATTGTAAATTATTAATATGATCAGTGTATTTTTTAAATTGTTTGTCGCTTAAATCAGGAATAAGATTGAAAGAAATATAAGTATCAATCTGATTCCAATCCAATAATTTAACACATAACTCATCTTGTAATTCTTGCAATTCTTGTAATATTTCTTTTTTTGTTTTTATTTTATTCATTTCAATGTTCTCTGTCAAATGAGTCCTTACTTTATTTTTATCATTACTCGCTCCCAAAAGTATCTCTTTGGACCTTTTCATAGCATATTCGTATAGCGCTATTCTCTTAATACTATTAACGGTAAAACTATTATTAAAATTTCAATCAACTCATTCTTATTGATCTTCTTTATCAATATCAATTACCATTACTTCCCCCTATAACTACGTTGTTTTTATATTTTTCTATTAACTTTTGGTAAAGTAATATTTGTTTTTATTTTATTGGAATCCATTTTTAAGAGTATCTCTTTGGAAATTTCCATAACTCTTTATCAAGCCCTATTTTTATTTAACCCTCGTTTTTCTATTTCTCTAAATTCCTTGAATATTATTTTAGTGCATTTATGAAAAACTATAATATTACTAATTATGAAAAAAAATGATATTATAAGCATATTTTATGTCTCCTGTTTTATGTCGCTTGGTTTTTCCCCGCCCATATCTGGATTGTAATTATTATCATTATCTGCTGAATATTTAATTATCTCGTCTGGTTTCTTATTAACTTTAGCTAAAGTAATCCCTGTCTGATTTTGATATTTCCCCTTTTTATCCGCATAAGATACATCACATTCTTCATCGCTTTCAAAAAACAACACTTGAGCTAATCCTTCATTAGAATATATTTTAGCAGGTAAAGGTGTAGTATTAGAAATTTCAAGCGTAACATAACCTTCCCATTCTGGTTCGAATGGGGTGCAATTCACAATAATACCGCAACGTGCATAAGTTGATTTACCAAGGCATATAGCTAAAACATTGCGTGGTATTTTAAATTTTTCAACTGATCTGGCTAACACAAAAGAATTGGGCGGGATAATACATACATCTCCCTTGTGTTCCACAAATGAGTTTGAATTGAAATTTTTAGGATCAATAATAATATTATTAACGTTTGTAAAAATTTTATATTCATCGGAAACCCTTAAATCATACCCATATGAAGAAACACCAAAAGATATCTTGCCGTCACTTATCTGGTTTGATTCGAAAGGCTGAATCATTGGCGTTTCTGCTAAATATCTTTCCTTTAATACTGTGCACATTTTCTTTATCCATTTATCTGATTTTATTGACATTTAATTTTCCTTTAGTTTTATTTAAAAATTAATTCTTTTAGTATTTCAATTATTGATTCGGAATCTTCATGAGGTATAACACATTCACTACAATCTTTATGTATTTTTAAATTTATCATTACATTTTTATATTTTCCAGGGCATTCCAGGTCCCACAACGGACAATAACACATCAAACAATTAAATGTATCTTGATTTATAGATTGAGATAAGTGACAGTTTGTCTTGCAATTAGTTTCCATTTTCTTCTTGAATTGCCTCTATAATATAGGTCGTAATTTCCTGTATTAAGCTTAAATCATCATTAGATTTGAAATGTAATGTATTTAATAACATATAACCGTTAACATTACGAATACGGATCATCCCACCAAATAATTCATCCAAAAAACTACCAGCATATCCAGCTGTTCCATCAAGATCAATACGTAAAGGTTCCTCTACCCCTCTTGCAACAAGATAAGTAAGGAATAAATGATTATCTCTAATTGATTCAGCAGACATATGTTTTTGGTTTTCACTATGTTCTGATTTTAATCTACTGCCTGGAGTTTTTGTTATATCTGATATTTTAAATATTTTCATTTTTAATTCCTTAATGTTATTTTAAATATTTCATATATATCATTTAACTTTACAAAAAGATACCGCCCAATATTAAACTTGACAATAAATCCATAATAATTTCCTTTTGTTAAATTATTTTACCCTATATCATTCCACCAACAGAAAAAACCAGCAGTAATGAAAAGAACTAAAAAGTAAATCACAATTACCTCAACTGAAGTAAAATATGTTAATAAATTCATTATGATTTTCCTTTATGTAAAAATACTTACAATACATATAACTACAAAAAAGATAACTATAGAATACACTATAGCACTTAACAGTAAATATGTAAAAGACATTACAAACCCTCTTTCCGATAATTCATTAACATTTATTAAGAGTTAAATTTTTTGGTACATTTAGTTCCAGTCTACGCTTTTTATCTGTTGCATTGAATATCAGTTTCTTGCCTTTTACATATTCCATTAATGCTTTAATAGCTAATACAGGGGTTGCTCCTTCCATGTATACACCTTGTAAACAACGTCCACTTATTTCTATTTCAGCATATTCTATATCCGCACTAAATGATGATCTTCCAGGATATTTAGTTATTATTAATGTTTTATTGATCGCCTCTAAAAATTCATAAAATTTCATAATTTATTCCCTTAACATTAAATTATTTAGACTTATAATTATATCCAAATTTCTAAAATCATCCATAAAGACAAGATAAAAGACGACAAGCTCCATAATATCTTACTTTTACTTGTTATTTTATTTATCCTATTATAGATAAAGGCCGAAGAATCCCAACCTTTAGACTTGTAATTAATACAAAACAACACCGATAAACATATTAAAACTATAAACATAGTTGACAATATATTGGCAATACCGATAATTAACTGAATATTCATTTTATTTCACCATTTCCCAGACTACAATTTTATAACCATCAATATTATCCACGGTATCCTTAATTGAATATCGTTGTATTGTATTAGCCCACCAATTTACACATGCACAATAAAGTAACTGGTTTCGGCACTTACGTTTATTTAAAATTTCCATAGAAAAAAAATACTTTTCACTTGCCTCGTATTCTTCATTATAATCCACCTACCAGCAGTGGCGCAACTAGGAATACTTCTTGCTTCATTTTTTCCGCAACTTGCCTTATCTCCCATTGTGAACGTGGACTGCTTCTTAGTTTTATAAAATGCCTTAGTGATCTGGCATTTAAAGAACAAATAAGCTCTGTTGCGCAAGCTCCCGGAAGTACATATCGTGCATCTTCAGGTTTAACTCCAAGTTTCAGTAATGCATTATAAGCTGTTTGTGTTGCAACCATCGCCTTACTGAAGATCGATCGCTCTTCAACATCATCATCCTTAATATTACAACTAGCAAGAGGTGGGGTAACATAATTAAAATCCTCTTCCTTGCAATATCTCTGACTTTTTTGAGCATAACTAGCTATTCTGTGCCTGACTATTTGATGACTGGTTATCCTTGAAATGCCGGAAACGAGAAACGTAAAATTGGCAAATTCAAGAGGTGATTCATTGTTTTTAATTACATGTTTTAATAATTTTTCGTCACTGGAATCACTTTGATTAGCGTATGACTGATAACAAGTTCTCGTTGCATTAACGATTGCCTGTTGCGGTTCCGGTGTATAATTAACCAATATTACTTTCATTTTAACTCCTCTGTGATTTTGTTTATTATTCATTTTTAATTACCCCTAATAAATTCAAGTAAATTATTACCTTCAACAAACCAGCTCTTCCTATGTATTTTAACATTGTTTGACATTTCCATAACAACTCGTTTCTTTCTTGCTTTTATTTGATTATTGTTAATAGTCTTTAATATTGTAGTCCGTGTTATTCCGCACAATTCAATTATATCATTGACACTGTAATTGTAATCAGTCACTATTAAACTTTTAACCATAGATAATGCTTGCTTTAAACTGATCCCTTTAAATACTTTCTTTTGCAAACTTCTCGTATTTGCAAAATCAATTACAGCCTGACCAGTAACGAACCACTGAGAACCGACATGCTTCCAACCACCTAAAGCCATTTTTTGAATTCTTTTCTTTACACCAATAAGTTCTTTTCGTGCTAATTGTGTCGATAAGTAATTCCTGTGAACGTCTAACATTTTCGATAATTCCATTACGGTATATTCTTTCTTAAAATCAATAGTATCTTGTATTTGTAATATTCTGGATTTTAATTTTGCATTTTCATCAGAGTAAACCATTTGTCTTGTTTTACGTTTTTGTTTAAGTGGAGTGAAGTTTTTATTTACAGTATTATCGTACATACTATTAGTCCAACCACAAAAAATACATGAATATGCCGGTATACCACCAATTAACACCTCATATCTGACCCCATTACCTTCACATTTCGGACATTTATTCATTATTCCCCCTTGTCTGTAAGTTTTCCCTGTTTACGAAACTATTATATATTTCCTCTTTATCTATCAATATACTTTGCAATTCTGTTATTTTCTTCCATAATACTTCTTTCTTCCAGAGTAACCCTTTCTTTTTAGTATTACAAATTATATAATACTGACTTTTCTTTTTGACTTTTTTGGTTTTCTTTTTCCTTAATATAGTTACTGTTAAATTTGTTTTACCTATAACTGTCAATCGTTCTGTAGTTTTCAGGTTAAGATAAACTTTATACCAGGTTTCTTTTATTTTGTTTATTTCATTAGCTTTCATTGTGGTTATTTTCTTCCTTTTCTATTTCGTTTTTTACTTCTGATATTAATATTTTAAGATATGATTCAGCTTTATACAGGTCATCCGTAGGTGTTCCTTTATATGGATATCTTAATAAATACTTAAATATATTACATACACACCATACTTTAAGAAAACCAAGTAATTTAAAAAAATCAAGAGGTTCTATTTCAATTACTTTAGATAAAAAATATCTAGGATTATAATTTTTATAATGTTTGTCGTTATGGTTATTATAGATAGACATTTATTCTCCTTCTATATTTAGTATACTACAACACGGTTGATTATTAAAGAATTAATTATATCTTGACTATGTTACGGTAGCAAGATATAATTAAGTTATAAAGTAAAGATAATATTTAAATTAAAAAAAGGGTTTCATTATATAAAAAAGGGAATAAAAACCATGATAGCGGGTTCAAAAAGTATATTTGACTATAATAAAACGATTAAATAATCAGGAGAAATAAAATGATAGTATTTGTAGTATTATTTACCCTTAATGGAAGATTTAAAGAAAAAATAGAATTCTCATGTGCAAACCAAACATTTAGTAAAGTTATAAATGAAATTAAAGTAAAAATGAAAGGAACACTATTGAAAAATGAATCTTATGTAATAAGTGTTCCAGGAAAGGGAAGTAGTTTTATTCAATTAATTAAACCCACACGAAGAGGAAAGGGTTAATATGAAACATTATAAAATAAATGACAATATAAATGCCTTTCCTGCTTTCTTTACAGGTTCCGTATTTATTTTTTTATTAATGATTTTCATTAGCGGAATATGGAATGTGAACAGGTTTGATCATTCATATAAGAAGCAACAGTGTTTAGTACTTAGGAATAAATGTTGTAATAGTAGTTATTGTAGGTATAAATAAAGGAGAGAAATGAGGACTATAATAGCGGGTTCAAGAAATATATTTGACTATAATTTAATTAAGGAAGTTATTAGTCGATCCAAGTTTGATATAAGTGAAATAATTTCAGGTAATGCAAAAGGTGTTGATAGATTAGGTGAAAAATATGGTAGGGAGGAATTAATACCTGTTAGAATTATGCCAGCATTTTGGGCATTGTATGGCAAAAAGGCTGGATTTTACAGAAATTACAGTATGGCTTTATATAGTAATGCTTTAATTGCAATTTGGGATGGCTCAAGTTCAGGAACTAAACATATGATAAATATAGCCAGGAAGAAAAAACTTAAAATTTACATTCAAATAATTGAATAAAAGGAGTAGGGTGAACAATACAGGTAAAGGCCTTATAAGTATAGTAATATGTATTTTAAGTGGTATGAGTCTTTATTTAAATAAAAATCCTTTTATAAAGGATGATAGTGATAGAAAAAAATGGGATTTTTATACTCAAATATTTGCTATTGCTACAAAGAAATAAGAATAATTTTTTAACATGAATAATATAAAGCTAAAAATTGTATTAGTTGATG
>Ga0114923_10001707_pt1 | contig 15092 bp, 13 predicted proteins | sample SumtaG_FD_89578 | JGI IMG/M metagenome (GOLD analysis project Ga0114923, IMG submission 89578) | Deep subsurface microbial communities from Indian Ocean to uncover new lineages of life (NeLLi) - Sumatra_00157 metaG | ecosystem: Environmental > Aquatic > Marine > Oceanic > Sediment | place: near...
GAGAAAAATTTATCAAAACTTCTCGATTTATTAGCAACAAAATTGGCACCTATCAGAAAGATGGCGGCTTGAAAACATAAAATACCAAATTTAGACACAAAACTTTTGAGAAAGGGCACTAGTAAAAAAATCATTTTTATTTTTATATTCATTTTCATTTTTATGTTCCTCCTTCTTTGGATTGTAATATGATAGTATCGATTTTCTCTTTTTTCTGTAATATATATTACAATTTTGAATTTTTTTGTCCACGGCGTGGACACCCTAAGAAGGCCTTCGGCCATCCGGAAGACTTCTTAAAGTGATTGATTCTATCGGTATATCTTTAGGATGCTGTTTTTTAACCATAAGGTACTGTATTCCCTAATGGCCGTTTGGGAAGTCTTCGAGCCTAATTCTTGAGTGTCCTTTTTTTTTTAATTCTTGCCTGGCACCTTTTTTTGGTGGCTGAAGGCTTCCCTCATATCTAAAATACAAATTCCTTTAAATGCTTATTATATTTAACGTTTTAGTGCATTTTACGGTGAAATGAATCACTAGAAGAAGCCTTCCGGATGGCCCGAAGGGCCTTTTTAGGGTGCGGTCGCCGACCGCCCTCCGTGCCACGGAGTTAAAAATCTTTGGTTTGGTCGTAGAAGATAACATAGCACCTGACGGTGACTCCATCGATAGTTAATACCTCATCCTTCATACCCAATTCCCGGTAAACATCGGAAACAAAAACCAGGTAAACGCATTCATCTACAGAAAGGCTCTTGCTGTAATGGGCCACCTGCTGCTTCCCCTTTTCAAAACGTGCCTGGTCCCGGTATATTTTAAATTCAATGACGGTCTCTTTGCCGCTAATGTTGATAATTAAATCACTTCGCCCCAGGCCGCTGTAAGGTTCAAGGTAACTTTTACCTTCCACCACCTGGAGGAGGGTTTGAATAAAGGATTCAAAGCTGTAAACCAGGGCAGCTTCTTTGATCTGTTTCCACTCCCCTTTTTCATCTTTTTCGCGGAACCCGCGAAACCCTCGACGCTTCACATAAGTACGGTATCCCTCCACCAGTTTATCAAAATCCAACCGGCCCTGGTGCATGAAAAATCGTCCCAGGTTGATCTCCCGGAGCTGCTCATCAGCTTCGCCGTTACTATAAGGATAAAACGCATCATAAACCGCCTTTCTATACAGTGGGACCCAGAACTCGACATAGTCATCCCGGCCTTTGCGGATAAGTCCATGGGAATAAAGATATTTTATCCTTTCGTCATTAATTTTGAAGGGCTCCCTGGGCCCTGTAAACAAGAGCTTTTCCACGAATTGCCGGTACTCTTTGGCTTTGTTAATGACACTGGAGATATTTTTATCGATGGCTTCGGTGAGGTACCATTTCTCCACTGCCAGGAAATCCTCATAGTCGATTATTTCTTTGTCCGGCCAGCGGGTCACCAGTTGGTAAGCAAATCCGTTGACCAGTCCGGGTTGGTTGGCGGTAACAGCGGATATTTTTTCTTTAACTTTCCCGTCAAAACGCTGACCGGTTTCTTCCTCGTGCATATCCAGCAGTTCAGCGGTTTCCTCATCGGTGAAATACGGTATCTCCAGGTTATCGGCAATATTGAAAGGACTGGCATTATCTTGGACAACACCGACAATATTGGAAACCCCCACCAGGATGACAGACTTTAAACTGTGTTCCTGGCGAAAATGGTAAAGATTACGAATGGTATGGAGAAACTGGCCGAAAATATCTTCATTTAACCCTTCAATCTCATCGATGATTAGAACGATTTTCCTGTCTTTTATTTGCATCAATTCATTATAAAACAATGGGAAGCCTCGTGTAAGCAGATGAATATCAAGTCTTCGTGTAAATTCGCTGGCCAGGAATTCCAGTAAATCTTTTTCAGTCACATTTTTAAAATTCTCCAGGTTGATATGAAGCACCTCGTATCCCATGGTTTTGAGTTTTTTTGCCAACGAAATGAAATAAGTGGTTTTGCCGGTTTGGCGGGGTGCCCAAATGGTAAAGTACCGGTCGTCGGTCACCATTTGCACCCCTTTGGGGATCAGGTATTCCCGTTTCAACGTATAATGTTTTGCAAGTATATTGGGGCCGGACGTATTGAAATAACGCTTTGCTTTTCTTATCATAAAAAAAGTATAATATAAATCCACCTATTTATCAAGAAAAACAACTCCAAAACATAGAAATGAAACGATTTTTAATTCTTGCCTGTCCCCTTTTTTTGTGGGGGCTGAAGGCTTCCCTCATATCTAAAATACAAATTCCTTTAAGTGTTTATTATATTTTGCATCTTAATGCATTTTTAGGTGAAATGGATCACTAGAAGAAGCCTTCCGGATGGCCCGAAGGGCCTTCTTAGGGTGGCCGCGCCGCGGCCCTAGTGTTCTGAAAAATGTTCCAGACTCTCCAGGTTTTTGATGATGATTTTTTTCTTCTTGGAATCGATTAAACCACGATTTTTCAAGGTATTTAAAGCCACGGTAGTAGACTCACGGGTGGAACCGATCATCGAGGCGATATCGTTATGGGTCAAAGAAATATTAATCATGTTAGAGCCGTTGAACGGAACACCGAATTTTTCATTCAGTTTGACAAAAAGAGACACTGTCCGCTCCAGTACAGTCTTGAACGTCAACTCCTCCAGCAGCATTTCAAGCTCGTATATTTTCAGACTCAACATTTTGTTCAACCGCAGCACAATGGTGGGTTTATCTTTTACAAAAGAAAAGAAGAGCTTTTTATCGATCAGACAGGTCAACGAATCCTCCATGGCTTCGGCGAATTCGTTGGTACTGGCTCCCTCGATAGGAGAAAGACTGCCAAAACACTCCTTATCCTTTAATACGGCAAACACCATCTCCTTGCCCGACAAATCGGTTTTATAAAGTTTTACCTTTCCCTGTTTCAAGAAATAGATTTGCTGAACATCGGAATGAGAGAAATAAATGATTTCCCCCTTTTTGAATTTTTTCATCCGGCTGCGGCTGTCAATGTATTTTAGTTCGTCTTCCGATAACCCGCCAAGAAGGTTGATTCGTTTCAAATACCATATTTTACTCAAATCTTCATTTGTCATCGTTCAAACCTCCTGCTTTTTTGTCTACTGCCCACTGTCTACCGCCCTCTTACCTCTCACGGAGAATTCGTCCGCCTTTTGAAACGCAAGAATAAACGTCTTGCCCTTCTTTATCTTTTGACAGAATAACCGTGATTTCTTCATCACCCAACTTGTGAGATAATTTGATACCGGCATAGCGGGCGATTTTTATAAAGTCTTTTCTCTCAGTATAACTGTCATAGACGATAAGTACCTTGTTTTGATCGGGAAACTTTTTTAATGCCAAAATCCCTTCACCTTTTTCCAGGTATTCAAGCACGGAATCCATTACTTCTTTCTTATTTACCGGTGTATCATTTCCGCCGGGCGTCAGCAGAAATAAAACCGCAAAAACAATGACTATCCCAACAGCCACGGCAATGATCATCTTGTTGGACCGCTGGGGATTGATCTTTTTTTTAAATTTTTTCTTAATTTTTCCCATATTAATTCTCCTGTAGGGCTGTGGATTTGTGGAAATCACGGCACTTCGATATTATCAAAAACCTCCGTGATGATATCGTCCGTGGTCAATTCCTCCGCTTCGGCTTCGTAAGAAAGAATGATGCGGTGCCTTAACACATCCCGGCCAATGTTTTTCACATCTTCCGGGGTGACATAACCTCTTTTCCGGATAAAGGCCAGTGCTTTAGCCGTCTCCGTCAAATAGATGGAGGCCCGGGGCGACGCGCCAAACTGGATGAGATTCTTTAATTTCCCCAGTCCCGCTTCTTCCGGGAAGCGTGTAGCAAAGACAATATTAACAATATAGTCTTTGATCTTCTCATCGATATAGACTATCTTGTAGGATTTGTTGATCCTGGAGATATCCTCCCGGGAGCAGACCGGTTGAACCCTTGGTTCGACTGACCCCACCATCCGGTCGACAATGGCTTTTTCTTCTTCTTTGCTGGGATAGGTCACCTTTACTTTTAACAGGAAACGGTCGATTTGAGCTTCCGGCAACGGGTAAGTGCCTTCTTGTTCGATGGGATTCTGGGTAGCCATAACCATAAAGGGTTTTTCAATGGCATGGCTGTTATCGCCGATGGTTACCTGGAGTTCTTGCATGGCTTCCAGCAGTGCACTCTGAACTTTAGCGGGGGCCCGGTTGATTTCATCCGCCAGCAATAAATTGGTGAAAATCGGCCCTTTCCTGGTATAAAAATCCGATGTTTTGGGACTGAATACCATTGTGCCGGTTAGATCGGCGGGAAGTAGATCAGGGGTAAACTGGATCCTGCTGAAATTCAAATTAACGGTCCCGGCCAGGGTCTTAACGGCCAGGGTTTTTGCCAGCCCGGGCACACCTTCCAGCAGGATGTGACCCGAAGTGATCAAGGCAATCATCATCCGTTCCAGCAGCATGCGCTGGCCCACGATGACTTTTTCGATCTCGGTAAGGATATTTTCGATTATCCGGCTCTCCTGTTCAATTTTTTCATTAATAAACGCTAAATCTTGACTCAAATTTTGACTCATTCATTACCTCCTAACCCCAGTCTTGCCTGTAATCACTACCGGCAATTTTATAGGCTTTCGTCATTTCATACAGCCTGCTTCTTATACGTATACCAATTCTTTGCGCCAATGTCTCTTGATTATCCATACTTTTATCCGGGTAATTAGTGGCGCAAACGGTTAATTTTTGATTGTTATATCTTCTGTTAAACAGGTGATAAATATTGTCCTGGACCCATTCGCTTAATTTTGAAGCTCCCAGCTCATCAAACAGCAAGAGATCCACTGAGATTAATTTGATCATCAATTGATTGATACTGAAAAAATCCCGGGTAGAATGGTCTTCACCGGAGCGCATTTCCCTTACCAGGTCATTCCAATCAATATAATAAACATCGATGGATTCGATTTTTTTTATTAATCCGGAGGCGATTGCGCATAAAAGGCGGGTTTTGCCAACCCCGACAGGTCCTTGAATTAAAAGGCCTTTATTGTCTTTTACCGCCGGGTAATCATCGATGAATTCCTGTACCACCTGCTTTATTTTTGTCTGAGAGGGGTCTCCTTTTTGTGGGGTAAAACCCTCCAGTTTCCAGCCCAGGAACAGCGGCGGTATATTGGCTATTTCGCTTTTTTTAAGATATGTTTCTTCTTCCTGGCACCCGCATTTCTGGGCGAATTCTTGCTCATCTTTTTTTATCATCACCCAGCCGGTATTATTACAACGATTGCAGGTTGTTCCTGTTTCTGCTTCTGCTGTGTTCAATTTAAAACTCCATATATCCCTTGCTTCATTAATTTGTTTCTCAATTTTTTCAATGCTTTCAGTTCAATTCGCCGGATGCCTTCCGGGCTCATCTCCAGTTCTTTGGCAATTTCTCTCAGTTTCATGGAGCCCTGGTTCTCTAAACCATATCTCAATTTAATCACTTCGGATTCCTTATCGGTTAATTCTTCCACATCTTCCCGGACCAGTGCCCGCGTTGAAATCCCGATCATGAGGTCCTGGGGATCAGCGGAAGACTTGTCCGGCAGGAGGGTTGAGAGATTGGGTGTCCGGTCGTCGTTTATACTTTTATCAAGGGAGACAATCTCGTCCGGTACGGAAAGCAGTACTTTTACTTTTTTTTCGGATATTCCCAATTTTTTAGCCATCTCCTCTTCGCTGGGTCGCCGTTTCAGTTCTTTACTCATATTAAAGTACTCTTTTTTGAAATTGAGGTAGTTATTATAAAAAATATCGGGAAAGGAAATAATTTTTTGGTTTTTGGATAAATAGCGGCGAATTTCACTCCTGACCCACCACAGCGCATAAGTATAAAACCGGTTCTCCCGGTTTACATCAAACCGCTTTAAAGCCTCGATAAGTCCCTTGTTGCCTTCATTAACCAGGTCGAGAAAATTATCTTCTTTAAAGTAGTATTTTAATGCTTCTTTAATTACCAGTTTTTGGTTGGAGATAATAAGTTTCGTAATGGCCTTTTCATCCCCTTGTTTGGCTTTAATGATCAATTCTTTTTCTTCTTCAGCGCTTAAGACGGCAATCTTCTTCACCTGTTGAAAATACAAATTCAACGAATTAAGTGAATCTTTACTCTTTTTCATCCTTAAACAGTTCTATGCCTGAAGATGAGAGTTTTACCAGGGCACTTTTCTTTTGTTCAAAAAGGTTTTCTTTCCCGGTAAAGAACTCTTTTTTTAATTCATCCAGGAATTTGGCAAATTCCTCTTGCATTTTTTCCATCTTCATTTTCATGTTATAAATGATCTCGATACCGGCGAGATTCACTCCCATCTCCCGTGATAGATTCAGTATAAACTCCAGTTTTTTTAAATCCTTTTCCGTATAATACCTGGTATTTCCACTGGACCGTGATGGTACCAATAACCCTTCCCGTTCATACAACCGTAAGGTTTGGGGATGGATATTGTACTTTGACGCAACCGCGGATATTAAATACGTTCTTTCTTTCATAGTTCCAGCGCCTTCCTTGGGTTATACGGGGCTTTTTGTTCAATGATTTTCAGCAGTCGTCTGACTTCTATATCGGTGGTGGGGGGGGGTACGATTTTAATTTCAATTATCATATCGCCTTTGCTTTTGGTTTTGGGGTTCATGATGCCTTTGCCTTTCAGCCGTAATTTATGTGATGAAGAAGTGCCCGGTGGGATTTTCAACACAGTGGTCCCCTCTAGGGTGGGTACTTGCACTTTTGCTCCCAATGCCGCTTCCATATAGGTAATGGGAAGTTGAATTTCCAGGTTTGTCCCATTTCGTTTAAAAAACTTATGATTCATTACGTTAATGCTTATGATCAGGTCGCCGATGGGTCCTGCGAATCTCCCGGCATTGCCTTTGTTACTGATCTTGACTTTGGAATTATTGCTCACGCCGGCGGGGATATGTACTTTTATTTTGCTGACTTTATCGACCTGTCCGTCTCCGCCGCAGGCATCGCAATTTTTACCGGGAATATTTCCGTTGCCCCCGCAGCTCGGGCAGGTAGTGGCAAATTTCATGAAACTGGTTTGTTTCTGTATTTGACCGCTGCCGCTGCACCTGGGGCAGGTGACTTTGGAAACGTCCCGGTCGATACCTTTCCCGCTGCAAGCTGTACAGACCTCTTTTCTTACGATTTGAATGGGTGTTTCCAACCCATGGGCCGCGTCCTCAAAGCTAAGATTCATTGCGTATCGTAAATCTTCACCCTGTTCCGGTCGTCGATGCTGCTTATTTTGGGCATAGGCATGAGCACTTCCACCACCGAATATGGTTTCGAAAATATCACCAAAAGAACTTGAGCCGGTGGTGGTGAAATCAAAACCATCAAAATTGTAAGCCCCTTTGCCCTTGCGAAAATTCCTACCAACAGTTCCAAACGTATCATACTGTTTTCTTTTTTCCGGGTCTTTCAGGACTTCATAGGCTTCGTTTATATCTTTAAACATCTTCTCAGATACTTTGTCCCCGGGATTTAAATCCGGGTGGTATTTCCTGGCCAGTTTTCGATAGGTTTTTTTTATCTCAGTTAACGATGCTTTTTTGTTTACACCCAGTGTTTTGTAATAATCAGTCATGGGAGAATTGTACTTTAGAATAATTAAAAAATCAAGTGCCGGAAGGGTAAAATTACAACCCGGGGGGTGACCCCGATGAAACGGTGGGCTGTAAAATAAAATAATTGAGAGAAAAAGGGGACAGGGCGGAATGTCACCCATCGCATTTGCAATTAACTGCTTTTTTGGTTAAAATATACCTTTGATAAAGGAGGTAAACATGATGAAGCATATCAAATATTCATCGATTGAGAACACTTACCGCGATAAATTCATGGATTTTATCAAGGATGAAGGCAAAGACGGCGGCGAATGGGTGGTGACTGAAAAAGTTCACGGCGGGCAGTTCGCAATCTACTATGACGGCAGCGAATTCAAAGCCTCCAACAGGACGGTATTTCTTACCGATGATATCGATTTCTTTAACTGGCAAAAAGTGCTGGCCGATAACAAGGATAAAGTCAAAAAAATATTCGACATCCTTAAAACAAAAAATAAAGATATTTCCTTTGTAATCGTTTACGGTGAATTGTTCGGCGGCAGCTATCCCCATCCCGATGTACTGAAAGTCAAAAACGCCAAACGACTGCAAAAAGGTGTTCATTATCACCCGGACAACCTCATCTATGTCTTTGACATCCGGGTGGACGGCAAATATTTAACGGTTGATGAATGCAATGAACTGTTTGAGCAAGCGGATATGTTCTATGCCAAAACCCTGTTCAGGGGCACCCTGGAAGAGTGCATAAAACATCCCGACGATTTCCTGTCCAAAATTTCCCAATGGCTGGGTTTACCCCAGGTTGAAGACAATATCGCGGAAGGAATTGTAATAAAGCCGGTAGACCCCCGTTTTTTACAGGTGGGTGAGCGGGTTATCCTGAAATCCAAGAACGAAAAATTTAAAGAGAGGAAAGCAAAGAAAAAACGGCCACAAACCCAGAAAGATGGACCCCTCAGCGAAAACGGTGAACGGCTGTTACAGGAACTGGAATCCCTGGTAACCGAGAATCGCTTGCAAAACGTTTTATCAAAAAAAGGGGAAATGCCTTACCCCATTCCCAAAGATTATTTCGGAGAAATCATGAAGGAATTTTCTGCCGATGTCTGGGAAGAGTTTAATAAAGATTTCGAAGTGGAGTATGTGCAACTGGAAAAAAAGGAGCAGAAAAAGATATCCAAAGGCATGAACCAGGTGGCAGCTAAGTTGGTGAAGCAAACCCTGTTTTCCTAATCTCAATGAGGCAAACAGATACAAAAACAGGAAGCACAAATGACGGTTGAAGAAAAAAAGCTTAATCTTATTTATGGCCGGCAAAAGCTGGAAATTGCATATTTCTATCGAAAGGGAAATGAAAAAAATATTCTCTTTCTTCATGGCTTAGGGTGCGCGAAAGACGATTTCCTGGGGGCTGTCGAAGCTGAGGACCTCCGGGACTATACTATCGTGTCCGTTGACTTTCCCGGCTGCGGCGGTTCGACCTATCCCGAAAATATGGGCCTTGATATGGATGACCTGGTGGAAATCACTCATATGGTGGTGTCTCAATTGGAGTTGGGTAAATGTGTTTTGGTAGGGCACAGCCTGGGTGGATTGGTGGCGCTGCTTTATTCGGAACGATACTCCCCCCATGTGGAGGCGTTTATCGATGTTGAAGGGAACCTGTCCGGAGAGGATTGCTTTATTTCTCGTAAAATGATGAAACAAGACTTTTCGAAATTTAAAACGGCTGCTTTCCCGAAATTTGTGCGAAAAATGAAGAAATCGGACAATACCGGGTTTAAAAAGTATGGTGAAATTTTGGAGAAATATACGTCTCCCCGGGCTTTTTATAATTACTGCCCATCCCTGGTTCGCTATTCCGAAGAAGGAGAATTAATTGATAAATTCTTAAACCTGGAAGTTCCCAAAATGTTTATACACGGATCGGAAAATCACACACTTTCATATCTCCCGGTGTTAAGGCAGGGGGATTGCCAGGTTGTTGAAATACCCGGAAGCGATCATTGCCCCAATTACGATAATCCGTCAGTGTTTTACCGGGAGATTGCCGGTTTTGTAAAAGAGACCTAATAAAAGAATGATTCTTTGCCTGGCAGATTAATTTCCTGATGAGCGCCCCCGGTTTTGAGTCCCTCAGAAATAATAAAAATATTCCTTCAACTGCTGATATCTTATTGTAACTAGCACTAAAATATAATATAATAAAAAAAACTTTAAAACCAGGTTTTGATGACTGGAAAAGAAATAGGAGTATGAAGATTTAGTTATGAAAATAGAATCTATCAGGCTAAAGAACTTCAAGGCATTTAAGAATACGGAGATGCTGGATATTCCCCATTTTTGTGTTCTTGTCGGTGCAAATGGCTCAGGGAAGTCAACCTTATTTCAAGTGTTTGCTTTTCTGAAAGAGGCACTGGTGAGCAATGTTCACACCGCGCTTATCAAGCTTGGTGGCAGTACAGGATTCCGGGAAGTTTGCAGCCGGAACAGCAGCGGCAATATCGAGATAGAATTGAAATTCCGGGAACGGAACGATAAACCCCTGATTACCTATTTTCTCTCAATTGGCGAAAAAAACGATTACCCCTTTGTGGACCGGGAAATATTAAAGTACCGGCGAGGCAGCAGTGGCCAACCATGGCATTTCCTTAATTTTTCTAAAGGTAAAGGTACCGCTGTCACAAACGAACTTGATGAGGTGACCGATGTAAGCCAATTAAATAGGGAGAAACAGAAGCTAAAGGCCACGGATATACTGGCCGTAAAGGGGCTTGCCCAGTTCGAACGTTTTCCGGCTGTGATGGCCCTGGGGAACCTTATTGAAAACTGGCATGTATCTGATTTTCACATCGATCGGGCTCGACCTGAGCAAGAGGCTGGCTATGCCGAGCACCTTTCCAGGGAAGGCGAGAACCTCTCCCTGGTTACGGAGTTTTTGTACAAACGTCACCCGAAACTTTTCAAAACCATACTTACCAGGCTATCGGAGCGGGTACCGGGGGTTGCTGATGTAAAGGCCAAGACAACGGAAGAAGGGCGTGTACTGCTTCGTTTTAAGGACGGTGCCTTTGAGGACCCTTTCCTGGCCCGTTACGTCTCTGACGGTACGATAAAGATGTTTGCTTACCTGTTATTGCTCTACGATCCAAATCCCCACCCGCTTTTATGCGTGGAAGAGCCGGAAAATCAGCTTTATCCAAAACTGCTCTGGGAGTTGGCAGAAGAGTTCAGAATCTATACCAACCGCGGCGGACAGGTGTTTGTCTCCACCCATTCACCTGATTTTCTCAATGCAGTGGAACTGGATGAAGTTTTCTGGTTGGTCAAAGAAGACGGTTATGCTAAAATCAAACGGGCCAGGGATGATGAGCAGATTAAGGCCTACATGGAGGCCGGGGATAAAATGGGCTATCTCTGGAAACAGGGATTTTTTGAAGGGGTAGACCCATTATGAGAGTACTGGTATTTTTTCTCGAAGAACCATCAGCTAAGGCCATGCTTAATGGTCTTTTGCCCCGCCTTCTTCCAGCGGGATGGCTGGTCCGCTATGTCGTTTTTGAAGGCAAGCAGGACCTGGAAAAACAATTGCCCCGGAAATTACAGGCCTGGCGACTACCGGGCTGTAAGTTTGTGATTTTGAGAGACAAGGACAGTGGTGACTGCGTTGTGATTCGGCAGGGACTGGTGGAAAAGTGCTGCGCTGCCGGCAAGCCGAATGCATTGGTGAGGATTGCTATCCATGAGCTTGAAAGCTGGTATCTTGGCGACCTTGCCGCGGTGGGGGCTGGACTAGGCATACGTAATCTGGCCAGGAAACAAGGCTCCCGAAAATGTAGAGAACCGGATACACTTGCCAATCCGACCCAAGAACTCAGGAGATTGACCACAAACAGGTATCAAAAGGTAAGTGGCTCCCGGGCGATTGGCATCCACCTTTCCATAGAAAACAATCGTTCCCAAAGTTTCAGAAAATTCATTTCCGGGGTGAAAAATATAGTGACTTAAAGGACAGGATACTTTAGCAATATCGACGGTTCCCACGATGAATTCAATTTCTCTTATCATAGTCTATCCTATCATCAGTGTTTATCAGCGGTTCAGACACTAATTTCTACTTAAGTCATTAATGGGACACTTTATCTTTATTCTTCTTCCACCACTTTTTCCATTTTTTGTATTTAACACCGTAATCTTTACCGGTGATCGATTTTAACGCACCCGCCGCACTCTTTTTTTCCCATTTATCAGGGCTTTTTAGAGTTTCCATAAGAGGCTCTACTGCTCGATAATCCTTTAGTCTTCCCAAAACATAAATTATTCTTTTCCTAATGCCAATATCCTCTTTTTTCAACAAAGTGATAAGAGTAGGGACAGCGTCGGGATTTTTTGTCTTTACCAATAGATTTTCTGCCCTGGTTCTTAATCTAAAATCTTTATCCTTTAGAAGCACGATCAGGGGTTCAACCGGGAGGATATCCACCAGTTTTGCCAGTGCTTTGGAAACATAGTTTCTATGTCTGGCGACTTTGCTTTTGAGCATCTCAACCAGCGGCCTGACCGCCCGGGGATCTTTTTGTTCAACCAGTGGTTCGGTAATGGATTTCAATGCATTTACAGCACCCTGTTTTTCCCATTTATCTGAAGAGCTGTTTAGAATTTCGATCAGGGGCTCAACCGCCCGGTAATCTTTTAGTTTTTCCAGGATATAAATGATTGTTTTCCTGTAGTTAATATCCTGGCTTTTCAAAAGAGGGATAAGAGTATCCACAAGATTGGGATTTTTTACCTTTGCTAATAAATCCCGGGCACTGTTTCTTACTTTATAATCTTTTTCTTTAAGAAGGGCTAGCAGGGTTTCAACCGGGAGAAAATCCGCCAGTTTTTCCAGTCCCTTGTGCGCAGCATTTCTGACTTTCCGGTCTTTGTTTTTGAGGAGGTCTATCAGCGGCTTAGCCGCCCGGGGGTCATCCTGTTCCCCCAGGGCAATTGCCGCTGCTTTTTTTACACTCTTATTTTTATCGTTAAGTGCAGCAATCAGGGGTTCAACGATCCGGGCATCCTTTTTTTTACCCAATGCCTCTATTGCTTTTTTCCTGACGTACGAACTCTTATCCTTCAGTAAACCGATAAGGGGTTCCACTTCCGGCGATCCCGGTGTATCCAGATTCCCCAAAGCAGTTACCGCGGCTTGCTTTACACTGGAATTCTTATCTTTAAGAACAGCGATTAAAGGTTTTACGACAGCGGGATCATCGCTCTTGGCCAGGGCCTCCACTGCAACTTTCCTGACTATGTAATCTCTATCTTTCAAGGCCCTGATCGATGGTTTTACAACCCGGGGGTCATTAATGGCAGCCAGTACCTTGATTGCATGGCGCCTGGTTTTAAATGATGGGCTTTTCAGAGATCTGACAAAAAACGGGATTACCTTCTTGGCCGCTTCACTGCTTCCCCACTCTTTATATTTTTTCTTCAAAGACTTAAACGCAGCCGCACTGACAGTCGCGTTTTTGTCTTTTAACGCATCGATCAACGGTTTCAATGCACTGGGCCCCCCAATCTCTTGCAGTGCTGAGATGGCCCCTTTTCTTACATTGGTTGTAGGGTTTCTCAGGGCCGCAATAAAAGCCGGCATCATTTTTACTGCCTGCTCACCGGTTCTCCAATCGGGGAAATTTTTATTAAGGGCATCGGCAGCTTTTTTCCTGATAGTAGAGGAATTATCCATCAGTGCCGTCATCAGTGGTTTGAGTGCCCGTTCATCGTAGACCTCCTTAAAAAACTCAACCGCCCCTTCCCGTATATTGTATTTGCTGTTTTTTAAGGCCGAGATGAAGGTAGGAATTAAGTTTTTACAGGATTCCCTCTCTTTCCAATTGGGGTCTATTTTGGCCAATGCTTTACGCACGTTTTTCCTGACCTTATAAATCTCATCCCGAAGAAGATTTATCAATGGATCGATGCTGAGGGGGTCTTTTATTTTTTCCAGTGCCTGGGCCACTTCGGCCCTCACGTCTGACTGTTTATCTTTCAAAGCAGTGATCAGCGAATTTACGGTTGCTGCATCGTTTACTTTTAAATTCCCCAGCAAAATAGCTGCTTCTTTGCGGATTTTCTTATCGTCATGTTTCAAATACGAGAGTACCAGCGCGTTTCCTTTGATCTCTTTAAAACTTTCCATTATCTTTCGTATAAACGATGACCTGGAAAAGGCCTTTTTGAAGGGAGCGGAGGAGGGGGTTGCGTAACTTCCTTTAAATATGGAATAGCTGGTGCCCACTTTCCCGGAAAAGGGTTTTTTAAAAAACCACCTCTCGCCTTTTTTTAAATCAATGGTACCGGATATGCCTGCGCCTGTATAGCCTGTCTGACTTCCGGCACCGGCACGGGAGTAAAGACGTGAAACGGCCCGGCCCTTGATTTCTATTTTTAAGATGATGTCGGCATTAGCCCCCCCCTGTTTAAGACCTGTGGGGGCCAGTAATTTTGTAACGGTATCTTTTACAGGGAGACGAATATTTTTGGCTCTCCCGTAAGACTCTTCCAGGATGATTTGTATCGATTGTGCCGAACGAAGTTGTTCCAGTTCTTCGGCGCTGGATTTCCCCTGTCCCCACAGCGACATATAAAACGTAAAGACAAAAAAGAGTGCTGCCAAAACGCTCACTAGATTAAAGACTTTTGATTTTTTCATTTTTTAAGACCTCCTAAGCACGTTGGATTTCATAATCTAATTTTAAAGGAAATTTGCGATTATTTCAATACGCTGCCAACATTTTTTTATTTATGTCCATTTGTTATAATATAGAATTGAAGCTGCAAAAAAAGGAAACGAATGAAATGAAAATCAAGGAATCAAAATTGGAACGTTTTTTTGCTAAGTACGAATTTAAAGCACCTTACCTGCTGTGTACTCCGACTGCGAATCCTTTAACGTGGAAGAGCTTTTCCACCTGGAAAAAGACGCGGAAAAGGAGTTTAAAAGCCTGCGGCTGGGATACACAGAAACCCAGGGGAACCCGGTTTTACGCCGGGAAATCTCTAAACTGTACGACGATGTAAACCTGGAAAATATTATCGTCTGTTCCGGTGCTGAAGAAGGCATATTTATTTTTATGAATGTTATCCTGGATCCCGGGGACACGATTATTGTTCAATCCCCCTGCTACCCCTCCCTCTATGAAGTGGCTCGTGCGGTTGGCTGTACAGTCATTGAATGGTTCATGGCGGCTGAAAATAATTGGCAGTTGGACATCGATTTTCTCAAAAATAATATCACTGCCAATACCAAAGCCATCGTGATCAATTCTCCCCATAATCCAACCGGCGGTACACTATCAAAGGAAACCTATGCTAAGATTGTTGAAATTGCCAAAGAACATGATATATATATGTTTTCAGATGAAGTGTATCGTTTTTTGGAATACAGTGAGAACGATCGTTTACCCGCTGCCTGCGA
>Ga0114923_10001708_pt1 | contig 15092 bp, 40 predicted proteins | sample SumtaG_FD_89578 | JGI IMG/M metagenome (GOLD analysis project Ga0114923, IMG submission 89578) | Deep subsurface microbial communities from Indian Ocean to uncover new lineages of life (NeLLi) - Sumatra_00157 metaG | ecosystem: Environmental > Aquatic > Marine > Oceanic > Sediment | place: near...
CTCTACGTGATTTCTGCGTGGAGCGGCGACGTTCTTTTGTACAGTACTGTACGAGGGAAGGTTACTTCTAGTGGCAAGCGACTTACTCCTACATCAGTCGCTGCAATTGACGGAGAGTACATTCGTAACGCCCACGAAGGATTGCCCGTTCAGCTTGGTAACTCGATATACAGAACCGGCGAAGTTCTTCAGGACGATGGTACGTACGGGTCGTCGATCCCTTATCTATATTGGTGGGACGCACAAGGGGTCAATCACCAGCATTACGTATCGGGCGGACAGATTCTGCATATCTCTGACCAACCGATTTCAGTTGGCGAGGTACGCATTAATCTGTCAGTGGATAACGGAAACTAGAACGTTTCCGACAGCAGGTGTAGTGTGCTGCGGGGCTGCGTCATTGCGGCCCCGTAGAATTGTAGGTAGGAAACTCAGGAGTAGTTAGGACTGCTGCGATCTTTCGGTTGCCCCGAAGTCTGCTGTGTGACCCACTGACCAGCAACAAAAACTTGCAAGTCCCACCGAGTCCTCGCTGTGGGAGGCTGCTCCTGTTCCTACCAGTTTTTCACCCAGAACAAGGAGACGAGCAGTGCCTTGCCAAACCTTTGATCCAAGAGACGATTACAAAGCAGAAGCTGACAAAGTAACAAGATTGCTTTGTATGGTCCTAAAAGGTGTGTCACCACACGATATCCGAAGCTTTCCAGTTGATCTACAAAACTGGTGGACTAAACACCAAGAAGAAGATCGTCGGCGTTTAAGGTATGAAGCACAGAAACGGGTTACCCAACGAGCAAAGCGAAAAGCCTTGAATAAGTTGACACCAGAAGAGAAAAGGTTACTGGGCCTATAGCTCAGTTGGTTAGAGTAACGCGCTCATAACGCGAAGGTCCTAGGTTCAAATCCTAGTAGGCCCATTTCATAAGAACAAGGAGTTTGCACGATGTTAGGTACACTAGCGTATTCGTTGGTGGGGTATCTCGTATTCCGATTTTCTGCACGGCGATATCCTCCACAGAAAAATTGGAATGGTATGTGGATGATAGGTAAAGGTCCTTGGGGCTGCGATGTCCCTCTGATTGCTGTCTTGGGAGGATGTTTAACGCTGTGGCCTGTGATAGTTGTAGCAGAAGGCCTGCTTTCGTTGAGTCATACCGCTTTACCACCTAAAGAACCACCGCCACAACCAGAACTTCACGCAGCACATCAAGAAATCGAGGCTTGTCTTGTCGAGGACCAATACGATAGCGGAGATGCCGGTCCATAACTTGAATCTAAAAGGAGTTGTACAATGGTAAGCAAAAAGTACATCGTGGTAGGAGAAGACGACGTTTTTGGGTGGGAAGATCGTGAGGGACTTGATAGACTAGGTGAGATAGCTCAAAACGAATGTCGACGCGAATCACAAAGGATGTTTGTCTGTGAAATCATTTGTGTTGCATCAATCACCACAAAAACACAACTTGACAAAGTGGAAGACGTCGAGTTTCTTCCTCACAGGACATAAAACAGAGAAAAGACAGGAGAGATAACATGAGTGAAGGATTTGGCGTGGCAATTATACTTGTGGCCTTGGCTTTTGCCGGTGGCTGCTATGTTGGAAAGGCTCACTATCACGACACGTTGTGTAAGGAAAGATTCGTTCACGCAACAACAGCAGCAGATACTGTAGTGGTAGCGACGGATGACAGACACTGCGCAAAATACTTACACGACTTTGCGAGGCCATAACATGTTATTGTTACGTCGCTGGTACCGTAGATACGATCAGATCCCAGAGCCTTACAGATTCGGATCATTCATCAGTTTAATGTTGCTGGTTGTGATGGTGGTCGCCCTGAGTTCAGAACTCGGGGTGCTACTTCTGATCGGGCTCATTTTCACTAGAGCATACTATCTAACACGGTAACCTACCTTATTTAAGTGAATTACTCGGAGCCAAAAATCAAAGATTAGCTGTTAAACAGCGCGGGGACGAGTTTCAGCTGAGATAAGGTAGGTTACTTTTTTCTAAAAGGAGAACGAATCATGCAGTGGATCACGCAATTGAAACGTATTTTTGTAGACGAGTATGACACATTTTACCTCGGCTGGACGACCACCGGGATAATCATACTAGTACTCGGTGGTCTTTTTGTAGTTTTCAGTTTGATGATCGGCGTCGCAGAACACGTGACATTCCGCGCACAAGAGATAAGCATAGAACAAGTACGCACTGATGTCGCATCTATAGGATGTTCGGCAGCGGAAGATGCTGTAGGGGTAGCAATTACAACCAATCGTCAAATTCAGTCCAAACTTTATTGGGCTCACCATTGGTTAACTGGTTTAGTTATTCCCAACGGTTGGGATTATGTCGAGCTGATCGAAATTCCAGACTGTCCGTAGTATTCTCTAGACTGAGGAGTCTAAAACCATGTACGATTCGTCGGTGTATAACCCTGTGGGTTATGAATTAGCCCGGAATATTTACGATCCCACAACGGTCGAAGAAGGCACTAATAACGTACTTGTCTTTCTTCACGAAGGAGAACGTTTAACCCCAGCTATGTTGATCTCCTTACGAGAAAAGGGGATCGACACCATATGTATTCGTATACAACCAACGGTACCGGACCTGGACAGAATAGGTATGACCGAATTCATGGACATACTAGATGAAATACGTGAGACTCTGAAAAAAGATCTTGCGGGAGGCTTCGAGTGAAAATTACTCTATGTTCCGGTTACTACAGTGAGTATCTAACATACGGATGTTATGAGATTCCTGACAGCGAATGGTTGAAAGAACACATCCAGATTTGGGCAAACGAACATTCGCCTCAATGCTGGTACGAATACGGATTTAGTCCCGATAGACTCGTCGAGTGGTTAGAACGCCAACCAGAATGTATTAAAATTGAAACCACTCAGATTCATCTTGGAGATTCCTGTATCCGACATATGCAAGAAGAATTCTTTCCAACACCCGTACCACAACAAAACCTGTGGCTTAATCAATTCCTTACACACGAAGACAAACCATGATACTTCGATGTATTAATGACGTGTGGTGTGAGTGTGAATGGCTTGATATCATTCGGCAAGTTGATGATATCCGTCGCAAACAACATCGCATCGCATTTCTAGCTGGTAAGGTAAAGTCCGTAAATCATTACAAGAAACTGCATAATATCTGGTTAGATTTACAACGCCAAGCGTTGAATCTCAACCGGCCTCTTGCTTTGAAGTTAAGATGAGGGTTGCTTTTCTTGGTGATATTCACGAGTGGTATCATGTCTTGTTAATAGCACCACTCAGAACTGAACGGATTATTCAGGTCGGGGATTTTGGTATGATCCATTTGAAACCACCCGACACGGTGCCACCAGTTGAAACTTGGTTTATTGACGGGAACCACGACAGCATCGAGCTACTGAATTATTTAGCCACTCAACACAACGAAGATAAAACACCGATCGCCAAAGATATATACCATATACCACGGGGGAAGGTGATAGAGGTTGGTAAGTCTTTGGTAGGATTTTTAGGTGGTGCTGAATCTGTGGATCAAGACACTCGAACAGAGGGCATTGACTGGTTCAGGGACGAAGGCCTAAAAATGAGGGACGTTTACAAGTTAAACGACAATTTACAGGGGAGGCGTCTGGATTACTTAGTTTGTCACGCTGTGCCTTTTCAATCTCTTGTACGGTTCTTATCGGACAGGCACCCTTCGCCTAGCAGCTTTTTGTTGCACCAAGTTGTCAGCGAGTTAAGACCACGCAACGTAATTTGCGGACACATTCACATGGATAGAACCGATACTGTATCCTATCCTGATACTGTTGTCCATATTTTGGACATTAATCAGTATAAGACATTTGATTTGTAGTTCACCCTTCGTAAGGAGTTATATCATGTTTCAGGACTCAACACAAGTGGTTCTCGAAAGCGTAACGGCTCTGAAAGCCGAAGTATTTCAGAGATTAGACACGCTTGCAGCAGAACTCAGCACAACAGCAGCAGAACTGTGGGATATTTTGCTGTACAAGCATTTCTGGATTGCGGGTGTGTATGATCTGGTGTTAGGAATCATTTTTATAACGGTCGCGATCGTTGCTGCCCTATCGCTGAAAAGAAACATTCGTCTAGCCATCGAGGACTCTAAAGAACACAACGGTTATTGGCAAGAGTGGCCCACGACCTGGGTTGTTGTATCTGTGATATTCACGATAGTATTTGCGATAGTTGGCCCACTAACCTTATTCGCAAGTATTCCACATCTATTATCCCCGGAATACTACGCTTTACAAGAAATTCTCAAGACGGTTTTCTAAGACCAACCATAGCTGCGGTACCCAAGCGGTGAAGGGGTAGGTCTGCAAAACCTACAGTCGTGAGTTCGAATCTCACCCGCAGCTCTTACTTTGTATCAAGGAGATAAAGGTGCTGACATTTTTTACAGTGGTTGTGTGGATCGCCGGTTACGGAGGTATTGCCGGAGCAACTTATTTATTAATATCCGAATACACTAAGCTAGACAATTTTGACTCTGCATGGGCAGCTGCAATTTGGCCAGCGTGCTTACCAGCAATAGGAGTTTTCGTGTTTCTACAAAACCAATTAGACAAACGGCGCAAACGCATACACGAAGAAGAACTTCGACAAGCGAGAGCAGATCGTTTAATTGAAAAGGAAGTAGGGTTATGAGTGACTTGACAGTATTGCTAATTGTTATGGCGTCTGTACTTATGTACGGAACCGGTATGGGCACGACTTACTTCATCATAGACGAATATACTCGCGTTGATAGTTTTTTTGTGGTACTAGGTTCAGCTTTGTGGCCAATCATTCTGCCAGCAGTGTATACGTGTGGAAAGTTAAGGCGTAAAGCCGAACGACTAGCAGTACAACAGAAAGAAGACGCACATTTACTGAGTGAGGCCGGGCTATGAAAAAGCCTGAACCTTGGTTCGGAGAACACCGAAATCTCCATAAACCAAGCGTCGAAGAATGTGCCGAGAAAGCAGCAGCCGTAATAGTGTCGAATTGGACAAAAGAAAAAAAGCTACACGAAGCTACCAAGAATCTTATAGCTTGGTTCGATAGCGACGGTAGTAGTCACCTTGATACATTAGAGAACCTTCTCAAGGCAGTCAAGGAGGCTCTATGAGTCGAAGCAAACACGGAAAACATTACACAGAAAAACAACCTTGGTGGCGTAGACCCTGGAACAAAGAGTGGTGGAGTGCGCGACCTTTTTCTACGTTAGGACCTTTTAAACACAATCGCTGGTGGAAGCGAGCAACCCATAAACGGGAGCGTCAGCAAGGCAAAGATGAGACGTATTGAAGTGGGAACGAAATGAACACGATCGGTTTTCTCGCCTTGCTCTACGTGATCGTTTCTACATTCATGTGGGCCGCAATGGATCTATACGAGCACCGCAACGGTCGGTTAGAACCTTGGTGGCTCCGTTGGATGTTCATCTACGTGTGGTGGTTAGTGCCCGTGTATCATGGTTACAATCTGGTTATGATTAAATACTACAACCGGGGCGATCTGAAATGAATCTCTGGTTTACAGGTGACGATCATTTTGAACACGAGAAGGTTATTAAGTACTCTAAACGTCCTTTTGCTTCTCTCGAAGAAATGCACGAAATACTGATTGAAAACTGGAATAGAGTTGTGCATCCACGAGATATTGTGTGGCATGTGGGAGATTTCTCACTCGGCAAGCACCCTGAACGGTTCACTCGCGTATTGAACGGTCAAATCAATATATGTTTGGGTAATCACGATTACAAGCGGAAAAATAAGCTGATTCTCCTCTTTAATTGGGTAGGAGACGTTCGATATCTCAGATACAAAGACGAAAGATTCTTTATCAGTCATTACGCTCACAGAACCTGGAGACGAAGCAATCACGGATCTTATCACGTATACGGACATTCACACGGAGACCTGCCTCCTTTTCGCAGGTCAATGGATGTAGGAGTAGATAGTAACAATTTCACTCCTATTCACATTGACGAGGTAATAGGTAGACTGAGTAACAGTCCTATCAATGACCACCATCATCCCGACAGGGAATAAACAAGAGGACGACTTCAATGATACTCTCTAGACGTAATTTTGTGGAGCTGATGGTGTCAGTTGTTAGTTATACAACAATCGGTAAATCAAAAAAAACACTGTGTTGTCCGTTATGTAAAACGAGCAGCTCAATTGAAGTAAATTCTGTTCGAGCGGGACCGGGTCGTGTTCTACTTCCTACAGGTAATGTGTTACCTGTAACATTTGATTACTGGTCTCGTTGTATGGCTTGTACCCGTCGTTTAGGCTTTTCAGATTTTCCTGGAAGTGGATTATATTTTGGATACACAGATACAGGAAAATATGTAATACACAAGAGTTATGGGGGCTCAGTGTGTTTTTTATTTAGAAGCCAGTATGGAAATACAACATTAAACGCATAAACCGAGGGCAGGTAACCACGGGTGACCCATGAGGCGGCGTTTTGGACATCACCATTTGTACGTCGTGAGACTCCTACACCCGGTCACAGTAGCAGTTAATCCTCAAGGCAGTGTGACCTGCCTGTCCTCCATTCTGGTCAAAGGAGAATAATTCGTGGAAGCATTTGTGATAATAATATTGATCATGGTATTTGTGGTGTTCCCGTTATTAGGAACCATAACTACTCATGATTTCACGAGTCGAGAATATGTTTTATCTCCTTTTAGATCAATCACGTTATCAGACACTTTTAAAAGAAATTTTTTAGACGAGAAACGCTGTTGTATCCTAACATGGGGAAGCACCGAAGTCCGAGTAGGCGACTACCTGCTTCTAGACTCAGGGAGATACGAAATTACAAAGATCTTTGATGGTAACGATGTACGTTTCCACGCTAATTTGAAGAATTGGGGCCGTCGTAAATCAGTTCCGCCAGGGTTGTGGAGTGGAGAGATTATATTCGCTCCTCGTCGATTCAGAGGTGATAAACAACATGAATTTATATAGAGGTGCTGCTGTTTATTTCACGAAAAACGGGGAGTGGTGGACCACCTCCTACGATAATTGGGCAGTATTAATACATCTTCATATCCTAAAAAAGAGATATTATAAATACAGCGATTATGCTGTGCGTCTGATCGCAAAGCCGTTGTCTGCAACACAAGGGAACACAACTTGTATAAACAAAATGACTAAACGCAAATGGAAAACAATGTTCAATCAGTATCCCGAGTCTGTGCGGGTGAAACTTCGTAGAGAATATCCAAGACGACAGAAAAACAAAATGTCGCCCTTTTTGATCAGGAGGAAAACATGACTATCATGCCTTATACGGACATTATGGATGAACTCATTTCATTTGTCTTAGCCCAAGAAAAATCTGCAGCTAAGGTTTACAGATCATATCACAAAGATAAGGGATTCGACCCCGCAAGGCTATTCGCTAAAAATCAGGCTGAAGCCATATTCCAGGTCACAAGAGATTTGCGAAGAATGATCCAAAATTGGGATGAAGCTACCGGTGACCCCACGTTACAAATGTACTATCCCGATCAACAACCCACCATCGACGCAAATATTCAGCTGGTACAATGAAAATGCTAATTAAAATAATAATTGTTACCTTTCTTGTAGTCGTAATACTAGGCCTATTGTTCACTATGCTGCAGGCTTGGATATCTGTGAAGCGTCGTGATCGCAAATATAAAGCTTGGCTAAGGAGAAACGATGTTAATTAGTGCTGTAACTCGATTCAATTGCGGAGACCATGTTTATTATCGCAGAGAGACGCATTTACCTTGGAAAAAAGGACACATCCTTGCGATTAAATGTTGGACCGTGCGAGCTTTTGTTCCAGGAAAGTTTATGATTTACTACACAATCGAACCAATAGAATTAGCTGGCTTCGAGCACGACGACGAAGAGTTGATTCACGAGCACGACGACACAATACGAGCAATAACATAACGTCCGGGTGGTGGAATTGGTATACACAAGGGACTTAAAATCCCTCGGGCCAGATGCCCATACGAGTTCAAATCTCGTCTCGGACATATCTTTTAACAGGAGTCTTGTAACATGGGAGTAAGCATCACAAAAACACTTATCATTAACGATCCTTATACAATTAAATTTCGTTTAACAACGGTAAATCGCGGTTCACTTTGGCTGGTTGGTCCCAAAGATCAAGACGATTTCCATCGCGGAAACTCCTGGGTGATTCAATCGTGGGAATTTGTGGTCAGACGGAGATGGTGGCATGTACGTAATTCGTTACCGGAAACATTAAACCACGCCATTGCTTGTATGGCTAAGCATCATGCCAAGATTCTGGAGACCCAGTTGATTTTAAACGTCACAACAGAAGCCGCAAAAGGCTTGAAGAACGTCGATTTTATCCATCGAGGACCAACAATGGTTCAGCTTCACAACTTTGACATCCAGGGGTTAGACAAATGAAAGTCAAACGCAGAAAATCCGATGGTGCTATGAAATGTGTTGCCTGCGGTTATTGGGTCGACGGTAAAGAATGGCAGGCACACAAGAGACGCGTCAGCCACCTCATAGCTCGACTTGAAAGGTGGATTGACCGTAAATTCGATCACCTTCTAAACGATCACGATCGGGCTCGCAAATGAAAAACCGAGTCGAGTGTGTTTGCCTTTGTGAATCATGCAATAACGATACGGGAGAGAAACGTTTAGCGTATTGTACCAATTGTATCAACGAAGCGATGGAACAGGGTTTTTGCGGTAACAAAGGAGGACCATATTACTTGTTACGTAAGTGGACTTCCCAAACAAAGATTAGATTTAGACAGAAACAAGGTCACAAGCTCGACATGAAGCACCTCGTGTAACGTGATATTTTATCCTTAGGAGACACATCATGCAAGACGCAGTAAAGGCCGAACCAGTAATTGCAGACCTACCAGCCGTGGTAGTTAAAGAATTACCAATCGCCGAAAAAACAAAACTCATTGTTGTACACGAAGCTACTCTCAGACGTCTAGCTCAGTTTGACAGGGTCAAACTACGAGTCAGAAACCTCCGAACAGAAGTAAAAAACATGAGCAAGGCTTATACTCTTGCTAAAGTCCGAAACGAGGTGTTGAAGCTGCAAAACGAAGCGCTCACGCGAGAGATTCTTGATGTCAAGCAGACAGCTTGCATTTGTCAGACGGCAGAATGAGCACAAAGCTCGGTAAAATACACGGAAGCACGGTGTACGGCGAGCTGAATCATAAGGGCAAAGGTAGGATTTGGCTGAACAGATGTGAAGGACACCATACGATACCTGTAATTGGTGCGCAAGTTATTATTGGTGTCCTAGGCATCCTCAGCGCGTTCTCAGGCGGCATACTATTTAGTCCAATTATATGGATTACAACATTAGGATTTTTCGTATCTGGAAGATGTCCGTATACAAAAAGTGTGTGGAATGTAGGTCCTAAGAGGTCTTTATTTCGAATCACAGTTCCCACAGCGTTGATGCGAATTACAAAACATCTAAAACAAGAACACAAATACGAAATCTGCTGCCGCAAGCAAAATGAAACCGCAAGACAACGAATATTTGCTATACAAGAAGCGATGAAGGAGTTAAACCTATGATACAGCTTATCGGCGGGATACTCGGGGGTGGCGTGATCTACGTGTTCACGGGATATTTGGTGTTTCGTGGGTGGACACGGTTATGCCCTCCCCAGAACGGACAATATGGAAACACAGACAGTTCTTATATAAGAGAGGGTTGGTATGTACCTGCCGTTGGTAGACGTACTTGCAAGAAATGGAAGGGAAATGGTCTCACTAAGGTTAACGTAGGGATGGCAATCGAAATGTCTTCATGGCTTTCGTTGCTGTCGTGGCCGGTTATGCTAATCCTTTTTGGGGTTTCCTGGGGTTCTCGTGCAGCTACTTACATCGTGAAACAAATAGCAATTAAAGCAACTAACGTTACTGTTAATTCGGTGATAGATAATTCAGATAAGTCCGTGATAGACACTTCTGATCCAGTTCTCATGCAAGCAAAACACGAAGTAGAAGAAATGTTAAGGAAAGACTGAAAATGAAACTTACTCGATGGAAAGGGTGGTCACCACTACCGTTTTTCTTGTTATTTGCCGGTATGGGAATCGCTATCTTAGTTGCTTCCCCTGAAAGCTCCTACTTAGGGTCTGGTATTGCCTTAGGATCTTTGATTGTTACGGGATTACTAGAAGGCATTGTGAATCCTGAGTACTATAAAAAACTCGACCGGAGAAACAACCATGAATCTCGCAAAGAATGATAACTGGGATCTAGTAACCTTTTATCTGACTGCAATCGGTAGTATACTCGGTTATATCGTAATTGGGGTGCTTACCGGGAAATTTATTGTTTACTTGGAACCTACATTTATAGATATCAGCTACCTTGCGGGTTTTCTCTGGCCAGTTGGTTTACCGATAACACTCGCGGCAACGTTTCCTTTTATGACCTTAGGAACACTTGTTACATTACTAGGAGGAACGTTTTTTGTCCTTCGGCGTATGCGTAACAAACAAATTGCTAAGATCGCAGAGGATAAGTTGCTCAGAGAAGAAGGGGTGATATAAGATGGACGGTGTAATGTGTTCGGTCACAGCCGCTGAACTTAAAGAGATCGAAGACGACAGAGACTGGTGGAAACGTGCTTGTGCAACTTTTAATGCTCGCCTTATTGGTTGGACTTACCGCCGTAAAGCAACAGTATCCTTCGAACACGACGCGATCGAGCTTGATGGAAGAGTAGCCAAAGCTATTAATCGTTCGCTGTCAAGAAACTCACGTAATCACGAACGCCGCAGTGCTTTGATCGCAGCGCGAAACGAATTACTGCGATTAGATGATAGCCACGCGGAACTCGATCCTAAAGTGATTGAAAAGCTTAATAAAGCTATCCGTTACGAGGATGATCGAGGATGATTAATCAACCAGAAATGCGCCCAGATCCAACTACAGCAGCAGGTTGGAGAGTGAGAGCATGTATTTCTTTATCACATTTGAGTTCGAAAGATCGAAAACATGTGTTAGCAGAATTTGCAGAAGACGCACCTGAAATGGAAAAAGCTTCTGAATGTTTTCAGTGTGGCAGATTTGTCATTGAAACCGTTTAAGTATCCGCTTACGCGGGGTGGTAAATGTTCCGCGTGTGATACAGTCATACTCCGAGACGCTGACGCTTTCAGTAAAGACAATTTGGTTTACTGCTCGCCCGAGTGCGTACAAAATGGCCCTAAATGGAGAGATCACGATGCCAAAGCCGAAACGGGATTATGACGCCCAGATTGCACGTATCCGGGAGCTGGCAAAACAGATAATTACCATAACTGATTATCCAGAACCCAGTATGACAACGTGGTGGATGGCGTTAGGAGATATCATGCAGGATCTTGAACAAGAACAAGTGGTACAATAAAACAACTTTAAAAGGAGACAGTCATGAGAGAAATCACAACGAGTTCACTGAACTTTCTGTACAGGTTGTCGGGTGTAGTTGGTGGAATCGCTGCACTCTTCATACTGATCGTTGCAATCGTTGGGATAAAAGGTTGTGTCACAAATGATCGTAATCATCGAGCAGCGTGTGCAGAAGTTGGAGGTAGGATTTATCTCCAGAATTGCGTTATAATGGAAAGCGTTCCCACGGAGAACTGGCGCAAATAATCATGATATTTCAGGATGGTGTACCTGTTTTCGGAACACACCAGAAGAATACGTTGGAGCAACTTGCTGACGTGGCTTCTCGTGCTGAACGTGCAGCTTTAATGGCTGATGGTCATTTTGGTTATATTATGCCGGTAGGAGGTGTCGCAGCTTATCCAAATAAAGCAAGTGTTGCAGGTGTTGGTTTTGATATAGCTTGTGGAAACGCTGCCATTCGTACCGATTTGCGGTATGAAAACATCATAGATCGTCGCCATGAAATCGCTGACGAGATACAAGGTTCGTTATCTTTTGGTATTGGTCGAAATAACGAATCCAAAGATGCACCTACCGATGATCCATTATTTGAAGATCCCGCGTGGGATGCTATACCTGATTATCACGAACGTCAAAAACTAAAAGCTCGTGCCCGTAATCAGATTGGTACAATTGGCTCGGGTAACCATTACGTAGATATTCTTGTAGACGAATCGGATTACGTATGGATTGCGGATCACTTCGGATCACGTGGTTTTGGGTGGAACGTAGCTATGGGATTTCTTGCATTGTCACAAAACCAACCTTGGGGAAAACGAGTTAAGGAAGTAGAAGCTCTTTTAGATTTGCACACTCCGATGGGAGACAGTTACTGGCAACTTATGACATTAGCGGGAAGATATGCTTATGTTGCCAGAGAATGGGTTGCACGCAAAATGGTAACCTTATTAGGGGCTAACGAACTGGAAATAGTTCATAACCATCACAACTTTGCGTGGAAAGAATTTCATGCTGATCCTGTTACAGGAGAACCAACCGAGCTTGTAGTTGTTCGTAAAGGTGCTACTCCTGCTTTTCCCGGACAACAGGGATTTGTTGGTGGATCTATGGGAGACGACGCTGTAATCATTGAAGGATCAACTGACCCCGCTGTTTCAGATCTACAAGAACACGCGATGTTTTCCACAGTTCACGGGGCTGGTCGGGTAATGTCACGCACCGAAGCAGCTGGTTCTCGTGACCGAAAAACAGGTGAACTAAGATTACGTATGTGTCAAGTGTGCGAAAACGACCCTGAACGTAGGTCCAAATGCATAATTTGTATGGGTCGAGGAAAAATGTATCGACCCGGTAAAGTATCAGCAGAGATGATGGCAGATTGGTTGAAAGAGAAAGATGTGGTTCTTCGAGGTGGCGGGTTGGATGAAAGTCCCCACGCATATCGCAGACTCCCCGATGTTCTTGTCGATCAAGGTCCCACGATCAACATTCTGCACACATTGAAGCCAGTCGTCGTTGTTATGGCTGGTGCCGCCGAATTCGATCCCTTCAAAGATTAATATCACGCCAGGGAGTAAAACAATGCTAGAGTTATTGTCTTACGGAATTGTTTATATCCTAACAGGATATATAACATTCCGTACTTGGGCACGAATTAGTCCTCCAAAGCACGGTCGATACGACCACAGCGACAATACTGGGCTTTCGCATTTGGTTGGTATATACCTGCACTCCTTAACACGAGAGCCGCTTATAGTCAGCCCCGTGGACTCAGTGTAACTAGGGTTTTTGTCTTGTCTATATTTTTATGGCCTTTCGTTGCAACAGTTATGGGTGGGCGTTTGGGTTATAGTCACGGCCAAAAGTTCTTGAAAATTGTAGCGCAGCATGCTTTACCGAAACCAGAAAAACAAGTATTACCGAGTAAAACTGATCCCGCTTTAGTGGACGCAATGTGTGAAGTTGAGGACTACTTAAAAAATCCTCCTACCAGAAAAGATCTTGGTATAGGATAAGGGAGTCGTTGTGTTAAAAGATTACCATCCTAACGCTGGTGGTTCGTTCCTAGCGGGTGAATATTACTGGTATTCTTTACGAGAAGCGTCGTTTCGCACACTGTTAACACTAGTACCTGCCGCTCCAAAAAGATTCATTGACGCTGGAAGTGGTTTAGGTGATAAACTGTGGTTAGCAGATGATATCTTTAAAAACGCAAAACTGATTGGAATTGAAGAAGATCGCGAGGTAGCAAATAAATCTCGTGCGTTGCTTAAAACTCATGCAATTCCCGCTCGCATACTCACAAGAAACGTGTTTGATTATAGATATTCTGGACCAAATACCGTTGTCTATACTTTTGGTCCGGCCCAAAGCCTTGTTCAATCATTCACTGTAAAAGTACTTACCGAACTCGGTGTCGGTTCAAGTTTAATTCAGGTGTGTGGAACCCACGCATGGCAACCATTGGTTTTTACCAGAACTTCTAAAAACCAGTTTTTGATTACTTTCTATCAAAGCTCGTTGAAAGGCACAAAAGTCTTTAAACCTAAGAAGATTTTTTCAGTCAAGAGACAAGTGCTTTTCGACTGGTTGGTTCAACACGCATCGTCGGTATTTTTCGATTGGTTAATAGTTAAATTGGAGGAATCATGTGTTTGTTCAGGAAAGAACGCGGTACATTAACTGAGTTGCATGGACGAATCGGTTGGAGAATTGGTGTATTATTTAATTCCGGTCGCTTAGGATCAATAGTCATGCGTGATGAATTTGTTTGGACAAGTGAGTTTGTGACAGCTAGTTACAGCCGGGGGGTTCCTCATGCTTATCCACGCAGAGTATCACGGCGTGACAAGTGGAAACCTTATTACGGAGCCGACGGTTTACATGTTTGGAAAACAAGGAAATTAGTCGAATCCAAAATGTTAGGAGGCGGAATGGCAAGGTATCGCAAAAGTTGGTTACCTCCAAATCGCGTATTACTTAAAGTTAGAATGTACGGTAAGGCGTATGATCACGACGACGGATACCGAGTTGAAACATGCGTAATCGATTCTATAGTTGTCCACACGGTCGATCAACAGATGATCAAAAATCTAATAAAGAACTACCCCTTGACCAACATCACATACTTTTACCACGAAGATAAGTCAGCATCTGCAAAGCTTCAGAATTTAGTGTTAGCCGCACGAAATCTAAAGAGACTCCCTTAGCAGATCCCCGAAAATTTTTTCCATTACTACACCCAAGGATTGGTAAATGAATTATTATGGCTGGTAAAAAGAAACTCAAGAGGCCCCCGAAGGGACGTAGAAAATGGGGAAGCAAAAAGCGCCGTGCTTTACGAAACAGGCGAAAGAAAAAGAAATGACAACACAAAAACTAATCCGAAGGATTCAGATTATTAACGCAGACATTATTTCCTGCTTGCGAGAACTTCGACAAACTAAGTCGGCAGCTATTCGTACACGGTGTACACGCAAGTTCATTACTCTGAATAAACATCGTGCTAACCTTAAACAGGTACTGGAAACGCATTATGCTAAGAGGACGTAAGTCTTGGCCCCAAAAGCCAAACGAGATGACGACTACACAAATCGGAAAAACACCGGTCGAAGAAATGTCTGAGCTGTTTCAGAAATTCTTA
>Ga0114923_10001709_pt1 | contig 15089 bp, 16 predicted proteins | sample SumtaG_FD_89578 | JGI IMG/M metagenome (GOLD analysis project Ga0114923, IMG submission 89578) | Deep subsurface microbial communities from Indian Ocean to uncover new lineages of life (NeLLi) - Sumatra_00157 metaG | ecosystem: Environmental > Aquatic > Marine > Oceanic > Sediment | place: near...
TACACCGCTCGAGATACTGCTAAATCCGCTCGGCGTGCCGAGCCGAATGAATGTCGGCCAGATACTGGAAACGCATCTCGGCTGGGTGGCAAAGGTGTTGGGCTTTAACGCTATTACACCGGTGTTCGACGGTGCTGCCGAAGATGATATCCAAAAACTTAACGTCGAAGCAAGCGAGCTTATGAGGCAGCGAAAAGCCGAACTGGAAAAAAATAAAGAGGTTCCGCCCGCCGATGAGTTTTTTGTCCACATCCCCAGAACATTGAAGACTCAATTATATGATGGCAGAACAGGCGAGCCGTTCGACCAGGAGGCAACCATCGGATACATCTATATGATGAAACTTCACCATCTTGTTGATGACAAGATTCACGCCAGGGCAACCGGACCGTATAGCTTGATTACGCAGCAGCCGTTGGGTGGGAAGGCCAGAACCGGAGGACAAAGGTTCGGCGAAATGGAAGTGTGGGCTCTCGAGGGCTATGGAGCCGCCTATACCCTGCAGGAGATGCTGACGGTTAAAAGCGACGACGTTGAGGGCCGAACAAAAATCTACGAATCGATGGTCAAAGGAACAAACAGTCTCGAGGCCGGCACCCCGTTGTCCTTTGATGTGTTGTGCAATGAAATAAGAGGATTGGGATTGAATGTCCAGCTTGAAAAGAAACGACTTGGAGGCGCTGCGTTATAGTTTTAAGTTTTAGTGTTGAGTTTTGGCTTATAACCAATAACTAAAAATTCAAAACTGACAATAAGGAGTTGGCCTTAAATGTTAGGAAATATTTACGACCGCATTAATGATTATGGCTCGGTCAAGATTTCATTGGCCAGTCCCAATGATATTCGTAGTTGGTCTTTTGGTGAAGTTAAAAAGCCCGAGACCATCAACTACCGTACTTATCGACCGGAAAAAGACGGCTTGTTTTGTGAGCGAATCTTCGGACCGGAACGGGACTGGGAGTGCGCTTGCGGTAAATATAAAGGAACCAAGTTTAAGGGGATAATTTGCGACCGCTGCGGAGTCAAGGTCACCCACAGTCGCGTTCGCCGCAAGAGGATGGGACATATCAATCTTGCAGCACCCGTCGTCCATATATGGTTTTTCAAGGCCATACCAAGTCATCTTGGCACTCTTTTGGCGATGAAAACGGCAGACCTTGAGAAGATAATTTATTTCCAGGACTATGTTGTTACCGACCCGGGCCAGAGCCCCTTGAAGCTGGGCCATCTGCTTAGCGAAGAAGAATTTAGTGAGGCGTCCAGCAAATACGGCCCTTCATTTAAGGCGTTAATGGGCGCCGAAGCCATTAAGGCGCTGTTGGTAAATCTTGACCTGGACGCATTGGGCGATGAGCTAAGGGCCGCCATAGTAAAGACCAACAGCAAGCAGAAAATCAAAGACCTCACGAAGCGTCTTAAAACGGTCAACGCAATCAAAAACAGCAATAACAAGCCCGAGTGGATGGTGCTTGAAGTTGTTCCTGTTATCCCGCCGGATTTGCGCCCTTTGGTCCTTCTTGAAAGCGGCAATTTTGCAACGAGCGATTTGAATGACCTTTACAGGCGAATTATCAATCGTAACAGCCGGTTGAAAAAGCTCATCGACCTCAATGCCCCCGAAGTGATTATCCGCAATGAGAAGAGAATGCTGCAGCAGTCCGTCGATTCGCTGCTGGATAACAACCGCTGCCGAAGGCCTGTCCTCGGCAGTAATAATCGACCGTTGAAAAGCTTGACCGATATGATAAAGGGCAAGCAGGGCCGATTCCGTGAAAACCTGCTCGGTAAACGCGTAGATTACTCCGCTCGTTCGGTAATTGTAGTAGGGCCTAATTTGAAACTGTATCAATGCGGCCTGCCGAAGAGAATAGCCCTTGAACTGTATCAGCCCTTTATTATTCGAAAGCTGAAGCAGCACGGACTTGCCGATACGATTAAAAGCGCCAAGAGAATGATTGAACGACGGGATGAGCAGGTCTGGGACGTTCTGGAAGAGGTCATTCATCAGCATCCTGTCTTGCTCAACCGGGCTCCCACCCTTCATCGAATGGGCGTTCAGGCCTTTGAGCCCATCCTCGTGGAAGGCAACGCTATTATGCTTCACCCCTTATCCTGCAAGGGATTCAACGCCGACTTTGACGGCGACCAAATGGCGGTGCATCTTCCGCTGAGTATTGAGGCCCAGGCTGAAACTCACACCCTGATGATGACCACCAACAATATCTTCTCGCCGTCAAACGGCTTGCCAATGGTTGGACCATCTCAGGATATGGTGATGGGAAACTATTATTTGACCTGGATGGGCCCGAGCGAAAAAGACCAGACAATCGCATTCAGAGATACTTTCGAGGCAATAATGGCCTATGAAACGGGGAAAGTCGGCTTGCACAATCCAGTTAAAGTAAGAATCAAAAAGCAAGTTGTCAGTGATGAGGCCGGCGAAACCCGAAACGCCGAATTTCAGATGCAAAATTCGACCGTCGTTGAAACCACAATCGGGCGGTGTATATTTAACGATATACTCCCCGACGAAATGCCATTTTACAATATGATAATGTCTCAGAAAAAGTTGAGCCAGGTAATTAGCGACTGTTTCGAATTCGCCAGCAGTGCCGAAACGGTGGATCTGCTTGATAGGATAAAAGATTTGGGCTTTAAGTATGCCACCCTTTCAGGTATGAGCTTCGGTATTACCGACTTGAAGATACCGGAGAAGAAACAGGATATTATCGACGAGACAGAAAAGAAAGTCAGCAAGATACGTAAGAACTATCAGGCAGGCGTCTTGACAGAGGGTGAAAGGTACAACCAGGTTATCGACGCCTGGACTCATGCCCGCGTCGCGGTTACCAACGAAATGATGCAAGGCCTTAAAGAAGACACCAATGATGATGGCTCTGCCTACCTGAATCCCATATACCTTATGAGCGATTCCGGTGCAAGAGGCAGTGTTGACCAGATTCAGCAGCTTGCAGGAATGCGAGCTCTGATGGCTAAACCCAGCGGCGAGATTATCGAGACACCGATTAAGTCAAACTTCCGCGAGGGGATGACTGTTCTTGAGTATTTTAGCTCTACGCACGGGGCACGCAAGGGACTGGCTGATACGGCCTTGAAAACTGCCAATTCCGGCTACCTCACCCGAAAACTTATCGACGTAGCCCAAAATATGATTATTACAGAACGAGACTGCGGAACCTTACAGGGAATTACAAAAGGCACAGTCAGCAGAGGCGAGCAGATTGATGTGCCGCTTTCTCAGCTTATCATCGGCAGGACCGCAAGAGATAATATTCGTAATCCGATTACCGACGAAATGATTGTTCGTGAGAATGAAGTTATAACCCCGGAGGCAGCAGCACAAGTTGAGCAATTGGGTCTTGATGCCGTCAGGGTCAGAAGCCCCCTGACTTGTGACAGTCCGTTCGGTATTTGTGCGAAGTGTTATGGATGGGACCTGAGCACCGCTCGCCTTGTGGAAGAAGGCATGGCAGTTGGTATAGTGGCCGCACAGTCAATCGGAGAGCCAGGCACTCAACTGACACTGCGAACCTTCCATACCGGCGGCGTTGCCTCCAGAGCGATTCTCGAAAGCGATCAGAAGGCGACCCGGGCAGGGAAGATTCAGTATCGTGATCTTAATCCCGTTACAGAACTGCCTGGCTTTTTAGATCAAAAAGGCAAACCTTTTGTAATTGGCAAAATCAAAAAGAAAGGGGAGGAAGAAACACCTGAGAGACCGTCCAAAGCAGGTTGGATAGCTCTGAAAAGGAATGGCGAGATTGTGATTCTCGATGAGAAGCAGCGCGAGCTTGAAAGGTACAAAGTGCCATATGGTGCTCACATAGTAAAAAAGGATGGTTCAAAGGTGAAAGCGGGCGAGCGTTTATTTTGGTGGGACCCGCACCGTACGCCAATTCTGGCCGAGGTATCCGGGCTGATCCGGTTTGTGGATATCGTGGAGGCAGAGACGGTTCGAATTGAGGAAGAGTACCTCCGTCCCTCGTTGCGGGATGGTGGCCACAGAGGCCAGGCCGGCAGGTTTGTCGTAATCGAGCATAAGGGTGATAAGCATCCGCAGATTATCATTGAACAGCCCGAGACCGGCAAAATCCTTGATGTTCACTACCTGCCTGCGGGCGCCATAATTGAGGTCGCCGAGGGCGGTAAGGTTCAGGCAGGCCAGTTGCTTGCTCATCAGCCCAGAGCAACCAGCGGAACGCAGGATATCACAGGTGGGCTGCCGAGGGTTACCGAAGTATTTGAAGCGCGCAGCCCCAAAGACCCGGCCGCAATGGCTGAGATATCAGGACGCGTCGAACTGGTGAGTGATAAACGCAAGGGAAAAATGACGATAAAAATTATCGCCGAATCCGGAATGGAGAAAGAACACCACGTTCCACGCGACAGACACCTTAATGTCCACACTGGCGATATGGCAGAAGCCGGCGACCCGTTGACCGATGGCCCGCTGGTCCCCCACGATATCCTCCGAATTAAAGGCGAGGAAGCCCTGCAGAAATATTTAATCGAAGAAATTCAAAATGTTTACCGCTCCCAAAATGTCAATATCAATGACAAACACATTGAAATTATCACCGCACAGATGATGCGAAAGGTTAATATTGAATCGGTCGGCGACAGCTCATTTCTGCCGGGCGAGATTGTTGATAAATTCGCATTCCGAAGAGAAAATGCCAGATTGGCAAATAGTGTCAGGATTGTAAACGTCGGTGATGCGGAATCTGTGCCCCGCGACCTTGGGCCCAGGGACTCGTCGCTGGGGACGATTCAGAAAGGGCATGTTGTAAGTAGTGAGGAGCTTGCCAGGATCAACGAAAAGGTTGAAATGCTCGGGGGGGCGCCGGCAAAGGGCAGAAAACCAAAACCTGCAACTGCTAAGACATTGCTTCTGGGAATAACCAAGGCATCGCTTCAGTCGGAAAGCTTTATCGCCGCAGCCAGCTTCCAGGAAACAACCAAGGTCTTGACCGAGGCCTCTTTATCTGGTAGGGTAGATCGGCTTTGTGGCCTGAAAGAGAACGTGATACTTGGGCATTTAATACCTGCTGGGACGGCCTTTAAGCCGCATCTGGAAATGAAGATAAAGCGCCTTGTCGAGCCGCCGCTGCCGAAGGAATTTGAGGAGGTTAAAGAGGCCAAAGATGCGGAGGCGAAGGCAGAGGCCGCCGTCAAGGAAGCCCTTGGTATCGAGTGAGAATTGGTAACTGAAACTTGTCTGATGACACTTGCCTGACGGCAGTCAAGAGTCAAGAGTCGAGAATTAAAATTGCGAGAGGATTATGCCTACAATAAATCAGTTAGTCAGGCGGGCGCGGTCAGGGTCGAAGGGTCGAAAGCGGGTATCTGATATTAGCGGTTCGCCCCAAAAAAGAGACGTGTGTCTGATTGTTCGGACGCAGACGCCCAAGAAGCCGAACTCTGCCTTGCGAAAGATTGCCCGTGTTCGGCTGACCAGCGGCAAGGAAGTTACCGCTTACATACCGGGAATCGACCACAACCTGCAGGAGCACAGTCAGGTTATCATTCGCGGCGGCCGGGTCAGGGACCTGCCGGGCGTCCGGTATCATATCGTCCGAGGCGTCCTTGACTGTGCAGGCGTGGATAATCGAAAACAGGGCAGAAGCAAATACGGTGCAAAAAAGACAAGATAGTTCATTGTTCATTGTTGAGAGTTCATCGATGAACTATGAGCTAAGGACTACGAATTATGAAAAAGTTTACCGTCTCAAGTGAACAATTAAAACCCGACCCTATCTATGGCAGCAAGCTGGTTTCGAAGTTTGTTAACTCGCTGATGACCGGCGGCAAAAAAAGCGCAGCGGAGCGGGTCTTTTATGGCGCTATGGATATTATATCAAAAGAACTAAAAACTAAAAACTCAAAACTAAAAACCGACCAAAGCCCGCTTGAGGTATTCGAGAACGCAGTAAACAATGTAAAACCACTAATCGAAGTTCGCAGCAGGCGTGTTGGCGGTGCCAGTTATCAGGTTCCGATGCAGGTGAGCGCAAAGCGCCGGCAATCGCTTGCCTTTCGGTGGCTTTTGGCCTCAGCCAGGGCAAAGAAGGGTATGCCAATGTGCCGGCGTCTGGCCTCTGAATTGATGGATGCTTATAACCGGCGTGGCGGCGCAATGACCGCTAGGGAAAATATCCACAGAATGGCCGAGGCAAATAAGGCATTTGCTCACTTTGCCTGGTAAAAAATAGCGTATATCGGTTAGCGTTTAGCGTGCAGTTTTTGCTATACGCTATTTTTTTACTATCCGCTATACGCTGTACGCTAAACGCTATGAATAAATTACGTAACATCGGGATTATGGCTCATATCGACGCCGGCAAGACAACGGTAACCGAGCGCATTCTTTTCTACACGGGCAAAACCTACAAAATGGGCGAGGTCCACGACGGCACGGCGGTTATGGACTACCTGGCCGAGGAGCAAAAAAGGGGCATTACTATTACTTCAGCCGTAACAAAATGTCCCTGGAAAGCATTTGAAATCAACCTGATTGATACGCCAGGCCACATCGACTTTACCGCCGAGGTGGAACGGTCCCTGCGGGTTCTCGATGGCGCCGTGGCCGTCTTCGATGGCAGCGAAGGCGTCCAGGCACAGAGCGAAACCGTCTGGAGACAGGGACAAAAATACGGCCTGCCCTGTCTCTGTTTTGTTAACAAGATGGACAAGGTCGGCGCCGATTTCGGGATGGCCGTCGAATCCATCCGGGATAAGCTCATTGCCAATCCGATTCTGTTGCAGCTGCCCATCGGAGCACAGGGCTCTTTTGCCGGAATAATAGACCTTATAAAGATGAAGGCGGTTTTTTACAAAGCCGAAAAGCTGGGAGCAACCTTTGAAGAGACCCAGATTCCCGCCGAATTACGGCAAACCGCAGAACAGCATAGACACCGGATGATTGAGCTTGCAGCCGAACACGACCAAGAACTGATGGACGCCTATGTCCACGACAGACCAATCGATGCTAAAATGATTAACAGGGCGATTAGAAAAGCAACTTTAGCCGGCAAGCTTCATCCGGTATTTGCCGGCTCGGCACTCAAATATATCGGCATCCAGAGACTGCTCGACGGCGTTGTGGCGTATCTGCCTTCGCCCCTGGATAAACCTGATATCGTCGGGTACCTGCCCGTCCGGCAGGCGAGTAAACCGGCTGATGAAGATAAAAAAATATTGGTTAAATGCGACCGGGACGCCAGCCTGGTTGCACTCGCATTTAAAATTACAAGTGATGTGCACGGCGATTTGAGCTTTCTGAGGATTTATCAGGGCACTTTGAAGGCCGGCACCAGAGTCCTAAACCCGAATCGAGACAAACGCGAGAATATCACCAGGATATTTGAGATGCACGCCGGCGAGCGAAAAATCCTGGACTCTGCCGCTGCCGGCGATATCGTCGCTGTCATAGGACTGAAAAAAACCCTTACAGGAGATACGATTTGCGATACCAGAAAGCCCGTCTGCCTGCCGAGTATTACATTTCCACAAACAGTTATTAGTATGTCTATAGAGCCGGCAACCGCCGCAGAAAAGGCAAAACTGTCTGATGCACTGGCCGCCTTGAGACGAGAAGACCCGACTTTTGAATCTAAAGTCGATGCCGAAACGGGCCAGACAATCATCAGCGGAATGGGCGAGCTGCATCTGGAAATACTGCGGCACAAGCTGATAAGAGAAAGAGGACTTAATGTCAGGGTTGGCAAGCCAAGGGTTGCTTATAAGGAAGCTATTACCAAATTGGCGAAGGCAGAGGGCAAATTCATACGTCAAACAGGCGGTCATGGCCAATATGGCTGCGTCGTTTTGACCGTTGAGCCGATTACGACCGAGGACGGACATTGGAGCCGCAACATTGAATTTGAAAACAGAATTGTAGGTGGTGCTGTGCCGAGAGAGTATATCGCTTCTGTGGAAGCAGGCGCCAGGGACGCCTTGGCCAGTGGGGTATTGACCGGCTTCCCTGTTGTCGGAGTTAAAGTTACGCTGATTGACGGCTCCTCCCATCCGGTCGATTCTTCGGACCTGGCTTTTGAACTGGCCGCTGCGATAGCGGTGGAAAAGGCGCTAAAACAGGCAGGGCCGGTTCTGCTTGAGCCAATAATGTGGCTGCAGGCAGTAATCCCAGGGGCCAGTTTCGGAACTGTTCAGAGCAATTTGCTTGGAAAGAGGGCCTCAATCACAAATTGTCGGGTCCATGAAAATATGCGGATAATTGATGCCAGGGTGCCCCTGGCAGAAATGTTCGGCTATTCCAGCGAAATTAGAAGTGCCACAGCCGGCCGCGGAACCTTCACTTTGGAGCCCTTGAGCTATGAAAAGGTGCCGGAGCAGATTGCTAAAAAAATTCTTCTCTAAAAAGCTGTTTTTTACATTTAGGCCAGGATTTTTGCAACATTTTGTTGACAGTAATAGGTTTGTGTGATAGATTGCAGGTTTTTCAGCCGTAGCGAGCATTGTCACGGACGACTTTGCGTGAACCAGTTGGGCTGTGGCATACCTGTGGTTTGGTGGTCATGGATGGTTTATTGAACTTTGTTAGACCGGGCTGCACCAAAGCCGATAGATGGCTTGGGAAGGGTAGCAAATCGGTCCAAAGCCGAATTCTTTAAGGAAGGCGAACTTGGTGATTCGATTATTGATAATTGATGAACGATGATTGAAAAAGACATATAAAATAATCAATAATCAATAATCAATTAAAAAGGCCTTTCCTGCCGAAATCAAGCAATATAGATTTAGCGGATGATAGAAAAACTATATGCGAAAAGGGAATTTTTTTATTTTACGTTCGGTTTATAAGTTGATATACTCCAGACCCTTATAAGTTTTAGAGTGTGAGCTCCAAATAAAGCAGCGCTTCATCGAGAGCGGAAAGATAAGTTTAAGTTATGGTTACCGAAAGAATAAGAATCAGAATGGAGGCCTACGACCACAGGGCCCTTGATGCATCTGCCAAGGAGATAGTAGAGCACGCTCGAAGAACCAATGCTCGGGTCAGCGGGCCGGTGCCGCTGCCTACGCGTATCGAAAGATACACCGTTTTGCGAAGTCCGCACATCGACAAGAAATCGCGTGAGCAGTTTGAGTTGAGGACTCACAAACGCCTCATCGATATTCGCGAGGCCAACCCACGAACAGTCGAGGTGTTGAATCGTTTGGTGGTTCCGGCCGGTGTCTTTGTAAAGATAAAAGCGTAACCCATCCCCCGTGATTCGAGCGACGACGCACAAGCAACGAGAGACGAAAAAATGGCAATGTTATTGGGAAAAAAAGTCGGAATGACACAGGTCTACGACGAATCGGGCAATTTGCTGCCGGTTACGGTCATACAGGCCGGACCCTGTGTCGTTATGCAGGTCAAAACGGCCAAGACAGACGGCTGCAATGCCGTTCAGCTGGGTTTCGATGATGTGAAACCGTCGCGCAGTAAGAAGCCGCAAATAGGACATGCTCGGAAAGCCAATACGGTGCCGAAGAAATTCGTCAAAGAGATGCGATTGCCTAACAACGCCGAACCACAATACAAAGTCGGAGATTCTATCACGGTTTCGGCCTTTGCGGACGACAAATTTGTTGATGTTGTAAGTACCAGCAAAGGCAAGGGCTTCGCCGGTGTGATGAAGCGGCACGGCTTTAGCGGCTTCCCTGCCTCGCACGGCACGGAACGAAAACACAGAGCGCCTGGCTCAATTTCAAGTTTCGCCAGTGATGCCGGCCACGGCGGGGCACCGAAAAAAGGAAAGAAAATGGCGGGACATATGGGAAACTGTCGTGTTACAACAAAAAATCATAGAGTAGTGGCGATAGACGAGGAAGAAAATTTATTAGTGGTCAAGGGCTCTATACCTGGCGCCGCCGGCGGCTATTGTCTTGTCCGGACCGCTAAAAAAGGCTGAAGCGTGAGGCGAAACCTGTCTGCCGACAGGCAAGATACGAGATACGAAAAATGATTGATTTGGCTGTTTATAATAGAGATGGCCAGGAAATCGACAGCTTAAAGGTCGATGAGTCGTCTTTCGGCGGTTCCGTCAGGTATCCGCTGCTCAAGCAGGCGATTGTTATGTACCACGCAAACAAGCGTCTCGGAACCGCGGCGACCAAAGGCAGAAGTATGGTGGCCGGCTCGAGCGCAAAGCTCTTCAGGCAGAAAGGTACCGGAAGGGCCCGCGTCGGCAACATCAGAACCGGAAAACGAGTCGGAGGCGGCGTTACCTTTGCCAAAGTGCCCAGAGATTTCGGCAAGCGGATGCCTAAAAAGCAGAAAGAAAAGGCCAGGGACTCGGCAATCTTGGCGAAGCTTTTGAGTGGTGATATTGTGGTGGTTGACGAATTGAGCTTTGACAGGCCCCGCACAGCCGATTTTGTAAGCGTCCTCGGTAGCTTAAAGATTGAACGCAGTTGCCTTGTAACGATTAGCGGCATAGACGAAAATCTTTACAAATCAGCCAGAAACATTCCAGGGATAGCCGTTATGCCCGTGGCTGAATTGAACGCCGGTGATATCTGCAGCCATAGAAAAATACTGTTCACTAAAGAGGCGTTTTTGCCGCTTTTGAATAAAGTATGTCCTGAGCGAAAGCGAAGGAGCTGGGCCAGGAAAGGAGATTCTTCGCGGAGTTTATCCCTTCGTTCCACTTCAGGACAGGCCTTGAGCGCAGCGAAGAGCTCATAATGACACAAGGTGTCAATTAACGGTTATTGCTATGGACGACTATAATGTAGTAATTCGGCCTTTGATTACAGAGCAGGGAACGCACTTTGCCAATACTAAAGGTGCGTACTCCTTTGAGGTGAACAAAAGGGCTAATAAGGCCCAGATAAAAGGCGCCATAGAAAAAATATACAGCGTCAAGGTGCGCAAGGTTAGGACCGCTAACCGGATTGGGAAAGTGCGCATGCGAGGCAAAACGCACGGCCGCACCCCCGGTTGGAAAAAAGCGGTTGTGTTCTTAGAGCCCGATTTCCATATAGATTTGTTCTAAACGCCATACGCAATACGAGATACGAGATTATGGGTATTCGAGTTTATAAACCAACAAGTCCCGGACGCAGGAACAGCTCAGTGAATGATTATGCTGAGCTGACGACCAACAGGCCCGAGAAGTCGCTTTGCAAGCGGATCAAGAAAACCGGTGGAAGAAATTGTTACGGCGTTACTACCGCAAGGTTCAGAGGCGGCGGGGCAAGAAAAATTTACCGTGTTATCGATTTTAAGCGCAACAGAGACAATGTCCCCGCAAAAGTGGCAACCGTTGAATACGACCCTAACAGGAATTGTTTTATATCTCTGCTGCACTACGCCGACGGTGAGAAAAGATATATCCTGGCACCGCTGGGCATAAAGGTCGGCGACCGTGTGGAAAGCGGCGCCTCTTGTGAACCAAAGATTGGTAATGCGATGCCGCTGGAGGCAGTCCCTGCCGGCATCGAAATTCATAATATCGAAATGACAGCCGGACAGGGCGGAAAGCTGGTTAGAGGTGCCGGAAATGCTGCAAAAATTATGGCTAAAGAAGGCAATTGGGTCACCATCGTTTTGCCAAGTGGTGAAATGCGGATGGTTCGCAAGGAGTGCCGGGCGACAATTGGCCGGCTGAGCAATCCCGACCATCAGAATATCAAGCTCGGCAAGGCCGGCCGAAAGCGACACATCGGTCGCAGACCCCACGTAAGAGGCACAGCGATGAACCCAGTCGCTCACCCAATGGGCGGCGGAGAAGGAAGGTCAAAGGGCGGCCGACACCCCTGTTCGCCGACCGGTGTGCTGGCAAAAGGCGGAAAAACAAGAAACCCGCGAAATATAAGTAACAAGAGGATTATTCGAAGACGCAAAACTAAAAGACATGGACAATTGGTTTTGTAAAAGCAGGATGCGTATGCATCGTGTAATATACGCAATACAAATATCGGATACGAGAAATGGGAAGATCTCTTAAAAAAGGACCGTATGTTGACGAGAAGTTGTTTATAAAGGTCGACAGACAGGTAGCTTCCGGCTCCCGTGAGCCGATAAAGACCTGGGCAAGGAGATGCACGATAATCCCGGAATTCGTGGGCTTTACCTTTATGGTCCATAACGGAAAAGTGTTTCATAAGGTCTTCGTTACAGAGGATATGGTCGGGCATAAGCTGGGCGAATTCTCGCCTACACGAACGTTTAGGGGCCATTCGAGCAAAAAAATAAAATAGTGAATCGTAAGTGTTTAATTAACCAATTAACCAATTAGCAGATTATGTTAAGCGTTAATAAGCTAAAAGAGCTTTGCGAAAAGCGACGGATGGGCATAGGGCAGTTGGCCGACCAGGTTGTCAGAGCAGGACTCGACAGGGGAAAAGCAGCAGCTGCTGTTGGAAACTGGCAAAAAGGCCTCTTAAAGCCGATACCGCGCAGGGAGGATATTCGCTCCTTGGCGACGGCTTTATCTGTCGAGGTAAATGATTTGGTTGACTGGCGTTCGTCTTACCGCTTTGCTCCGCTTTCGGCCAGAAAGGCCAGGTTGGTTACGCAATTGATAGTCGGACGAAGCGTTCAGGATGCGATGGATATATTGAAGTTCACAAGAAAACGTGCCGCAACGATGGTTGACAAGGTTCTAAAAACCGCCGTTGCAGACGCTGATGAACAGCAGGCAGACGTTGATAATCTCTATGTAAGTAACGCCAGGGTCGATGATGCGGGAATCCGCATCGGCACAAAAAGGTGGATACCAAAAGACAGAGGTAGAGCGCATCCTATTCGCAAAAAGGCCTGTCACATACATATAACGGTTACACAGGCATAAAAAGAAAACAGAAACGCAATACGAAATACGAGATACGAGATTATGGGCCAGAAAGTATCGCCAATAGGTTTCAGAACGGGAATAAGACTTGGGTGGCAGAGCACCTGGTTTGCTCAAAAGGCCAATTACGGTGACTTTCTTGTCGAAGACCAGAAAATTCGCCGGTATGTTGACAGGAAGTTTAACCGCCGGATGCCGAAAGGTGCAGTGGCAAAAACTGAAGTAATCCGAACACGTAACGAAGTAAAGGTAACATTGCACAGCGCCAGGCCGGGCGTGGTCATCGGCCCCAGAGGTGGTGAGGTCGATAGACTGAGAGAAGAGCTTGAAGATTTGACAGGCCGAAAGGTAGCCGTAAATGTTATCGAGATAAAAGAGCCGGACCTCAGTGCCACTTTGGTGGCCGAGGCAATTGCCGAACAGCTATGTAAGCGCGCCTCATTCAGGCGTGCGATGAAGCAGCATTGCGAAGGGGTAATGAACGCCGGCGCTAAAGGAGTTAAGATTATCTGCGCCGGACGACTGGCCGGCTCCGAAATGGCGCGCAGGGAAACGCAAAGCTCGGCAGTATCCCCCTGCACACCATCGATGCTAATGTGGACTACGCCGTCGCAACAGCCAGAACAACATACGGAGCGATTGGCGTTAAGGTCTGGATTTATAAGGGCAAGTTCGGCGAGGAGATTGAGCCGAGGTATACTCGCCGCCGACCGCCAAGACGCAACGCAAACCTGCAGACCGGCAGCGGGCCTAAAGCTGCGCCGGTGCAAGATGGCAGAAGCACCACCAAAGCAAAAAAAACATCAACTGAAGAAAAGAGCACAAAGGAATCAACAACCGATAACCAATAACCAATAACCGATAACCGATAATCAGTAGTTTGTCAGGGTCTGAAAATGGTAATGATGCCGAAAAGAGTCAAACACCGCAAGAGCCAGCGCGGCAAAATGAAAGGGAGAGCCTGTCGAGGTAATTTTGTGGCGTTTGGCGAATACGGCCTGCAGGCGCTGGAACGAAGCTGGATAACCGCCAAGAACATTGAGGCCGGCCGAGTTGCTGCAACTCATTTCCTGCATCGAGAAGGTAAAGTCTATATCAGGATATTCCCTCACAAACCGGTCAGCTCAAAGCCGTTGGAAACGCGAATGGGAAAGGGTAAGGGGGAACCCGAGTTTTGGGTCGCCAGGGTCAGACCAGGGCAAATTTGTTTTGAAATAGGCGGAGTAAGTGAGGACGTGGCAAAACAGGCGCTGCTCAGAGTCACTCATAAAATGCCGATTAGGTGCAGGTTTGTTCGCAGAAGACATTAATTATAAAAGGAAAGCTCGATAATGAAAGCGCAGCATTACCGTGAGATGAGCCCCGATGAGCTTGATGGAAAACTACAAGAGCTCCAGAGGCATTTGTTTGATTTGCGCTCGCAGGCGGTTACGGAAAAACTGGAGAATTCCAAAGCAGTAATTAACGTCAAGCGTGATGTTGCCAGAATTAAGACCATAATGCGTGAAAGAAAATAACGGATGGCGGACAGAAAAAAACTAAACGCTAATAAGCTGATGCAGGACCAAAAACTCAAAACTACAACTGCCGTGGTAATAAGCAACAGCGGCAACAAGAGCGTCAAAGTTGCCATTGATTTCAAGGTCAGGCATCCAAGGTATGGCAAATACGTAAAACGCAGAACAACGCTCAGCGTCCACGATGAGCTCAATCAGGCCTCTGTCGGTGACGTTGTTGAAGTTGCCCAATGCCATCCTTACAGCAAAACAAAGAGCTGGCGACTTGTGAAGGTTGTCCAAAAGCCGGCTCAGCGGCAATCCTGAAGCGAGATAAAAAGTATGATTCAGCAGGAAACAATGTTGGATATAGCCGACAACTCAGGTGTCAAGTCGGCGTTGTGTATTAAGGTCCTTGGAAGAGGCGGAGCCCGGGGTAAAAAAACCCGACCCACCGCTACGGTGGGAGATGTTGTCTGTGTTGCTATAAAAAAATCGCTGCCAAATTGTCAGCTGGATGACAAAAAAGTGCATAAATGCGTTATTATCCGCACAAAGAGTCCCCTGAAACGTTCTGATGGCAGCTATGTAAGGTTCGATAGCAATGCTGCGGTGATGATTGATAATGAGGGTAATCCCATAGGTACGAGGATTTTCGGCGCGGTTGCTCGCGAGCTTCGCGAAAAAAACTATATGAAAATTATCTCGCTCGCAAGCGAAGTAGTATAAAGAAAATGTAAAATTCAAAAATAAAAACTCAAAATGA
>Ga0114923_10001711_pt1 | contig 15072 bp, 12 predicted proteins | sample SumtaG_FD_89578 | JGI IMG/M metagenome (GOLD analysis project Ga0114923, IMG submission 89578) | Deep subsurface microbial communities from Indian Ocean to uncover new lineages of life (NeLLi) - Sumatra_00157 metaG | ecosystem: Environmental > Aquatic > Marine > Oceanic > Sediment | place: near...
CTTGGGCGCTAACCTTCAACCTATTGACTCACCCAAGTCTAACTGGATCGATTGGGGTTCGCTGTCCTGCGTTGAGGCTGACGGAACGTCAACGCTCGTCAGCTTGTTCGACCACGCGACCCTAGCGTCAGGATCGTTCAGCGTTGCTAACGCGACGTGGACAATCGTCGAAGGGGCCGACGGCATTCTGCAAGACGATGAACTCGTCTTCTACTACCTAGATCAGATCGCGACGTCTACTGTTCTCAAGAACGAGACGATCTACACCTTCTTCACCGGAGGTGCTGCGACAGTTCATAACATCCGAGTAGCCGGGTTGGACAACGTCGTTACCGACGCGACGAATGACACGCCAATCGTGATCACAACGTCTTCTGCCCATGGTCTGTCGACAAGCGACATAGTCTTCGTCGCGCACGTGACGGGAAACACGGCAGCCAACGGCGCCTGGTTTATCACTGTTCTGTCTTCCACAACGTTCTCGCTTAGCAGCTCTGCCGGCAACGGTGCCTACGCGGGCGCCGGAACCGTTGGCCTGCGGCGCGAATATTCGTACACAGAGGTGGGAGGAGACAGCGCCAGGGAAGTAGCGGCCGGCCTTGACGCGTCGATCGGCTCCTCTGATCCCTATGTTAACGGGGAGAACGTCAGAGGCAACTCAATAACCAACGCCACGAACGCCAACCCCATCCAAATTGACATGACAGGGAACCATTTCCTGGCCACGGGCAACTCCGTGCTTATATCAGGGGTGGGCGGAAACACGGCGGCGAACGGCGCGTTCATCATAACCAAGGTAAGTGACAGCTCGTACACCTGGATGGATCGGTCGGGAACGGGGCGTACACTTCCGGCGGTACACTTGACAAGACCAACAGAGTGTTCCTGCGGGCGAAAGGATCGGACGGCACTGAAATTAGAATCACCTCCACGGGAGGTGCCGACGACACGATCTTCAACAACGCGGCTCTGGGATCGGTCGTTTCCTCGATAATCGATCAGATCAACGAGAAGGACTGGCCCACGATCGCTCCGAGTCTCGCGATCATGGCCTCAAACCCTACTGGCGACGACATCAAGATCGAGGCTGCCCGGTACGGTATCGTGAACGTCGCGGCCAACGGGACGGACGTGTCGTACGTTAGCGGCCAGAAGTTCACCGGGATTGCCAACAGCAGCACGATCTTCATTGAGAACGTGGCGTACACGGTGTCTAGCGTTACGGACGCGACGAACCTTGTCCTGACAGGCGGCGGAACAGGCGGTGCCTTGACCAGCAAGAATTATCTCGCGCAGCGCGGCGGCATGGACGGTAACATGATTGATGTCGAAAGCCGCTCAGCGACCGCCACCTTGGATTCGTCAGGAAGTTCAGCCTTTGGCTCTGGCAGACAGAACAACAAGCAACTCAGCGGCGGCAACTCGAACGTTACGTGGACGATCAGCCTTGACTTCACTGCCCTTGGCATAGACGACTTGCGCCAGTGCTGGTTAACCTTGGCTCCATTACTGGCGAACGGGGCAGTATATCCTGTCACGGAGTTCACTGCCCTCGTGACCAACTGGTCAGTCTCTGATCCAAGCGGGAACAGGCCCCTGAAAGTATCTGGCACGGGAAGCGTGTACACCGGCAACCGTGATTCCGCCGTGACGTACGCTGGCTCGGGATGGTCCGAAGAGCTGGGGTTTTTCTGGAAAGGGCAGGCACGAAACACAAGCACAACCTCTGACTCCGTCACGATCGTGTACAACTGCTCGTCCACACACAACGTGTACGTAGGCACGTCACTGTACGTGGACAGGGGAATCGTGGATGTTACTCTCGACGGTGACTCGGCAACTGAACTTGACTCCTACCTAAACGTCACGACGGCTCTGGTCGCCAGACGCTTGGTACGCAGCTCGATCGCGGCCGGCGAACATACCGTGGTTATCACACATAAGGGAACGCAGCACGGGTCAAGTTCCGGATTCGAGTTCTACTTCGACTTCCTGACGGCGGCCGTGGAGACAGATGTCATTGACGCGCCGGTCGTGAGCGCGGACCTTAGTCCGGCAATCGATTGGGACACTGACGCGACGTACAAGATAACTCCGCAGCGGCTGCTGTTCTACCTGGAGCGACTGGGGTTCGAGGGTGACATCAACGAGTTCGTTGGCGTGTTCTTCTGGAACCAGCGTATCCGGGCCGGTGGTTCCGCAGCTGCCGTGTACGACGTGACCTTTGGCGGAACGTGGGCCGTCGGTGACGACACGACTCTGACGATCGGCGGAACGCCGCTCAGGAAAACAGTGCGCAACTTAGACATAGACTCTGGTGACGTGAACATCGCGCGGGAGATTCTCGCGACGACGCTTGCTAGCGAGATCAACTACACGTTCGTCGGGGTCTGGGCCGAGGTGGCAGGAGCGAACAACGAGATCTGTCGTGTCCATCTTAGGACGCCACTGTTCAAGTTCACCACTGCCGTGGCAAAGACGAGTTCGTCAGGAACCGTCGGAGAGACCGCGGATCTTACTCAGGGCACGGAGGGAATCTGGACGATTGACGAGACGATCACGCCCAAGGTGAACGTCGCCGTGAAGAAGTGGCATGAGAACTTCTACGTGGACGTCAACGCTCTGGGATGGACGTCTACCGCAGCCTTCTCGATGGAGCTTTTGAACCCGCCCGACGATCCTAGCGGCGGGAAAGTCTGGGCCGCGAGGTTCAAGGACGGGACCGTCGTCCGAACGGCCACGGGTTTCGGAACGGAGGGCGAGTGTTCCGTGACGGACGCCACCAACGCCACGCCGATCGTGATCACAACGAACGGGGATCATGGTTACTCGACGGGTGATTCCATCGTGGTCAGTGGTGTGGATGGGAATGACGCGGCGAACGGAACGTTCGTCATCACTGTCCTGACATCTAGCACGTTCGAGCTGGATGACTCGGTGGGTGACGGGACGTTCTCGGCAGACGGCGACGAACTGTCGCGGCGCAACCTGAAAACCACACACTGCTCCTTCGTGTCAGACATGGTCGACTACCAGAAAGTCGTGTATGAGGAGTTCGCCGAGTTCATGGATGCAGCGACACTGGAACCTTGGCTCCAGTTCGGTGAGTTTCTGTGGTGGTTCTTCTCGTCAGTGTCTAGACAGGCGAACGATGCGACGAACGCATCGCCTATCGAGATCACCGCGACGGCCGCTCATGGGTTTGCTACCGGTGACACGGTGATCATCGCGGGCGTGAAAGGTAATACGGCCGCGAACGGCCACTATGTCATCACCGTGACCAGCTCTACCAAGTTCACGCTAGATAGCTCTACAGGTAACGGGGCGTACGTTAGCGGCGGACAGATCCGCGGCGGATCGATGGCGTACTATGACGACGACACGGACACGGACGCCAACGTTGTGCTGAGCCGTGACCTAGAGGTCTTCCACACGCAGGAAGATGATCCGACCGTTAACAGCAGCGCGGACGCGAACTTCCTGGCTGACCAACTGAAAGATCACATCGACACGATCCGGGCACACGTGGACGGAGAGGTGGCTGGCGTGAAGTACGAACTGCTTTGGGCCGAGGACGTGAACCATGCGAACGTGTACTCGCGCCTTGACGTACCGTTCCCGCAGGGCGGCCGGCTCAACCGCCACGTGAATCTGCCCAGCGCGTTCGAGCAGAAGGCAGGCTCCGGGCTGGACAGGTTGAAGATGGAGGCGTTGTCCTGGTCCGTGACGTACCGGACGTTTGACAAGGCGATCGCGGCTCAGAACTATCCGTTCGACGTATTGTCGTGGGACAAGGCAGACATGAGAGTTCTGATCGCTTGGTTCAATGGCGGAACGTTCTGGAAAAAGGAGTATCTGCACTATCTTAGCGAGTCAATACCGCATGCTAACTTCTGGGCATACGATCACTTTATCTTGTTCCACCTGCTCAGATCAGAATTTCCGGCGCCGCGGCGGGGGGCTAAGTTCATTTGATACAATACTATTTGGTGGAATATTCGTTACTGCAAGTGGATTCGGGAGGGTCCTAGTTCCTTGAAAAAATCAAACAAGAAAACCGCGAAATCAGCCAGTCAGCAGAGAGAAAAGCTGAAAGCCTATCTCGTCAAAGCAAAGGGAACGCCAGTTAGCATGAGCGATCTCTGCGACTTGCTCGACAGGTCTCAATCAACGGTGGAGGATTTGTTATTGGAATTGGAAGCCTCGGGTCACCCGCTTACGAAGCTTAAGGGTGGACGAAAAGTCAAGCTTGCGTCAACGATCAAACCCGGAAACAAGATCGTTCACGACGTGTCGGCGTACGTGGATCAGGCACAGATGATCGGCGTGACCGGCGACAACCACATGGGTTCGAAGCACGAGCGCATGGATGTTCTCAACGCCTTGTACGACGTTTACGAGGCTGAGGGAGTAAAGGTTGTGTACAACACCGGGAACTGGATTGAGGGCGTATGCCGCTTCAATCAGCACGACATCAACATCTGGGGGATGGACAATCAGATAAATTACTGGGTCGACAACTACCCGCAGCGCAAGGGTATCACGACGAAGTTCGTGGCCGGCGACGACCATGAGGGTTGGTGGCAGAAAAAAGAACAGATCGAGATCGGGCGCTACGCTGAGATGTGTGCGGTCACGGCAGGCCGCGAGGATCTGGTTTATCTCGGATACGTCGAAGCCGACATCGAGATGAAAATGCCGAAGGGTTCAGCCTGGCTGCGAGTGATGCATCCTGGCGGCGGTTCGTCTTACGCGCTCAGTTACTCGTCACAGAAGATCGTCGAGTCGCTGCAGGGCGGAGAGAAGCCGAACATCCTGCTGATCGGTCACTACCACAAGTTCGACTATTGTTTCCCGCGCGAGGTACATTGCGTCCAGACGGGTTGCACGGTCGACCAAAGCATCTTCATGCGCAGGTGCAAGTTGCAGGCTCACGTGGGCGGCGTGCTGCTCAGAGTGACGCAGAACGAGCAAGGTCACGTTGTCAGGCTCGGTGTCGACTGGATGCCGTTCTACAACAAGACCTTCTACAACAAGAGAATCTTCTCTCGCGGTAAGGGAGCATAAAAAATGACGGTTGATCACTTGATTTTTACCATGGCGAAAGCCATTGCCACGGTGGAGGGATTTTACAGAGGCGGAGATCAGGTGTCGCGGAAACTTAACAACCCGGGTTGCCTTCTCCACTGGAAGGACACCCGGGGCAGGCCTTACCCGGAGACGAACGGCTTCGTGGAGTTTCCAAACGTCAAGATCGGGTGGAGAGCTTTGCGCGCGCAGGTCAGCATCAATGTTCGCAAGAGACGGTGCTCCCTGTTCGAGTTTTTCTGTGGGAAACCTCGCTACAGAGGTTTCTGCAAACAAGGGGACAATGCCGAGAGGTATGCTCTCGATGTCGCGAATGTCCTGAACATTGATACTCACAACCTTCCCATGGTTGAATTGTGCGAAAGGTAGGACTAAGATGACGGTGCCTGACGAAAAAACTAAGTGGGGCTTGTTTATCGCCACGTTCGGTATAGTTCTAACCTTGACCCTCGCCGTTGTCGCGTGGGGTTTCGGAATCGGCAGCCGGCTCACGGCCGCCGAGGTTGTGCAAATCAACCACGAGGAGAACATCAGACTTCACGTAAGCCAAGACATGTCCAACCAGTTGCTAAGAATCGAGAAAAGTATCACCGAGCTCACTACAGAGATGCGCGGTGTTCGTGACGAGCTCAAAGAGCTCGGTGAAGAGTAACCTTGGAAGAACGCGAGTACGTACACAAGCTTGAACCGTTCTCACATCAGCTTCAGAGCTGGCGCAGAACTCGAGACGACGAGATCGCGGCCCTGTTCCCGGAGATGGGAACAGGGAAGACGAAGATCGTTATCGACACGGCCGCCTGGCTCTACCTCAACGGACAGATAGACTCGATGCTGGTGATCGCGCCAAAGGGTCTTTACTACATCTGGCAAGACGAGGAAATTCCCCTGCACTTCCCTGACCAGGTGCCATACGAGGTTGTTACGTGGGAATCTAGCGCTCGCGTGGCTGCAAAGCGCCGCCAGGCCGAGTTCGTTGCTAGCAAGGTTAAGGGTAAGCTAAGCATTCTGGTGATGAACGTCGAGGCGCTGGTCTCGAAGAGAGCAGAGAAGTACGCCCACGAGTTTCTGACCGGAAGACACACGATGATCGTGATTGATGAGTCTACGTGTGTCAAGAATCCCCGGGCAAAGACCACGCGGGCCTGCATGAGGCTCGGAAAAAGAGTTAGATACCGAAGGATCATGTCCGGTGACCCGGCAGCAAACTCCCCGCTTGATCTTTTCTCACAAACGAACTTCCTTGAGCCAGGTATCCTTGGCTACACAACGTTCACGGCGTTCCGCGCGGACTTCGCCAACGTCGTGATGATACCGAACCCGCGTGCCAAAGGATACATGAAGGAGTTTCCCAAGGTTGTTGGCTACAAGAACTTGGACGTGTTGACGAAGAAACTAGAAAAGTTCAGCGTGATCATCAAGCAGAAAGACTGCCTAGACCTGCCACCGAAACAATACCTAACTCGCACGTTTGATATTAGTAAGGAGCAGAGAGCGGCGTACAAGGATCTTACGCAGAACGCGCTTGCCGTCATAGACAGCCAGGTGGCGAGCGGCGAGGGCAACGCGAAGGTGGAGAACGAGATTAAGCAAGACATTCTTGGCACGGTCGGTGACACGGCAATTCTGGAGCAACTTCTCGAAGACGTGAAGGCGGGCCGGTCACAGCACTTTGTCCTGGCACAGCTGGTTATCACGCAAATGATCCGGCAACAACAGATAGCCTGCGGGTTCGCGGTCGACGAGGACGGAACGGTGCTGAAGTTTAAAGACCAACCGCGGTTAGACATGCTGTTGGCTGTTCTGAGTGAGATAGGCTCTGAGCAGGCTGTTATCTGGGCCCCGTTCCGGCCGGCGATCGCCATGGTCGCCGACAAGCTGCGGGAGAAAGGTGACGCTGACAGGGTTGTGGAATATCACGGCGGCGTGACCCAGGAAGATCGAAGGACCAACAAGAAGAAGTTCCAGGACGGTGAGGCGGATTGGTTCATCGGCAACCCGCAGACGGCCAGGTTCGGGCTCACGCTCACGGCTGCCAGGTACGCGATCTACTACGCCAACTCATGGAAACCGGAACACAGAACCCAGTCCGAGGATCGCATCTACCGCATATCGCAAACCCGCAGCGTTATCATCGTCGACATAGTAGCGCGGGATACGCAGGACGTGAGGATAGTCCGGGCCCTGCGAAACAAGAAGAAACTCTCGCAGATGGTAACTCCGTCTAACTGGAAGGCAATGCTTAGGGGAGAGATATCGTGACCGTGGAGTTATTTTTCCCTACCTTGCAGTGTTTCATTTGTGCCGCCGCCTCAGTAGTCTGGATTTGGAGAGGAAATTTTCCGCAGGCGCTGTACTGGGGTTCGGCGTGTGTCTTGACTATTAGCGTGATCCTAATGGGATCAAGATCCTAGATCTCGTAGAAGTGCTTCGTGTTTGAATCGACTAGAACCAGGTTTTGCGAGGTTCTGGTTACCCCCACGTAGAAAACCCGGTGCTCCTCGTCCGGATCGTCTTCCAGGTTCTGGGCCGTGCGCCTGGACATCTCGGTGAGCAGCGCGACGTTTTGACACTCTCCACCCTTGGATCCGTGTATAGTACTCAGGGTTACGCGAGCGCTGTTCGCGACTGGCTCATGATGTTCCATCGTCGTGTAGAACCGAACGTCGTCTGGTGACATGAGTTTGAGCTCATCTTGCCAGGAGGTGAACTTCAAGTCTGGCTCTTTCAGGGCCCGAACGTCTGCGGCCGTAAATCGAACGCCCCGGTGCACGTTCGAGAACTGACGCTTCATACCGCTGGCACCTGTCATCTCTGCCAAGGTTAGAAGATCGCCCAAAGAGACATCTTTCCCGTCCATCAGTGCCCGGTACGTCCTGATCGCCGTACCGGCCGAGCTCTTGGCAGAGTCAAACTTCCTTGACTTGTAGTTGTATCCGTTCAGGAGACATAGTTCCTCAACCTCGTTGAGAGCGTACTGGTTCCTAGCCAGGACGAGCCAGGTTCCGCGGGAAAGCTCCAGGTCTTCCACGGAGCTCACCTCGCTCACGGAACCTTCGGCGTCTCGCGGTGTCCAGTTCTTTTCCACCCGCGTCCCTATCTGTCTGGATATCCTCAGTGCTATGTCGTGTACTTTTCGTGGTACCCTGAAACTTTTGCGCAGAACCCGGACATCTTTAACCGAGGCCGCCATATCCAGGAACTGACTTGTGCTCGCCCCTGACCAACCGTAGATAGCCTGGTCGTCGTCACCGGCGACGATGATCTCCTTGCAGTTAGAAGCCATCTTCTCGACCACGCGCCACTGCAGGTCAGAGAGATCTTGAGCTTCGTCGATTATCATTACTTCCAGGGCAGGAACGGTTCCGTCGCGAAGGTAACTCAGCAGGATATCCGTGAAGTCGATCAAGCCCGCGCTCATCTTGTAAGATCTGTACGTGTTGGCGAAACTGACCAGCATGCCCAAGGGCACGTCCATTTCCGGGTTGTCCGACCAAACGACGTTGAGAGGCAGACCCTTCAACCGTGAAAGGTTTTCCAGGAATCTCACAACGTCCCCGGCTGGAACGTAGCCGGCCTGCACTTCCATGTCCGAGACGCCCGTAAACTCCAAACCCTGTTCTTCGGCGAACTCGGCAAGCTGGAATCTGCGTATGATCTGCTCACGCATGACGGGAGCCAAGGCTAACGCCGCGGAGTGGATCGTGCGGAAAAACGGAAGATCCGTTCTGAGAAGGCTGAACTTGTCCATGGCCCGGTTCGCCGCTTCGCTGGCGCCTTTCCGGGTGAAAGCCATGAACCCAACCCGGTGAGACTGTATGCCAGAGGACAGCAAACGGTCAACGATCTTTAGTAGTTCCGTGGTCTTGCCCGTGCCGGGAGGCCCGAAAACCACGCTCGTGGGTTTCATTTAGAACGGTGCATCCTCAGGGTTGACGGCGACCGGAGCATCTTGGTTTACGACCACATTCTCTTCGTCAACCTTCTCGGCTGTCTTGAACGGAAGGGTCCACAGGTTCACGCCTCTTTTCTCGAGTCTCTTGAAGTCGTGTACACCACCTGCGCTTTTTACCCAAACCGTCACGCTCCGGGCGTTGACCGCCAGCTCGTGACGCTCCATGAACTTCACGACATCATTGATCCTGAAACTAACACTGCTCCCATCAACGAAAGGTTTCCCGGTCAAAAGATCCGCGAGACCGGTAGCTCGTGATCTCAAGCAGAACGCCTCAAACAGTTCCCAGAACCTTCCCTCCGTAGACACGGTCCTGTCCTCGATCTCTATGATCGCCACGGTTTCCATGTGCTTGCTAACTATTTCCTGCCAGGCTTTTCTCGATGGAACCGGTGGCATCATGTTGATCACGTCCATGCACCGGCGCTGGAAGGCTGTCGGGTTCTGCAGTTGTTCTGTCGTGAGTTCTATCCGCCTATCCCCCACTGTCCAGAACCACATCGGCGGGTCCGTCTGCATCTTCGTCAAACCACCGAGGTCAGGCAAGCTCCCAGCGCTGTCGCCAACACCGTACTTGCGCATGCGGCACATGGGCGCGTTGCAAAAGGGCGCGATAGGGATCTTGGCACACGTGTAGTAGTATTCCTTGACTTCAACGGACTTGATGGTCGCGACAACCTCGGCCGCAGGCAGAGGCGGATCCATGTGATCTCGGTTCAACTGTTCAAGATGTTCCTTCCAGTCGTCGGGCCAACGCTTCCGGCAGTAGATGGCCAGGTTGTACAGGCCGTTGTTTCTGCTGCCCTCCGGAAAACCGATGGTGACCAGATGTTGCAGGCAAGGCGGTCCTTGTTCAAGGACGTCTTTCGCGGCTATAGGTGTTTCGAAGAACGCTAGATCCTGCTTTGAGCTCTCAGCGTATGCCAGAAACTCTACCGCGGAGAGAGCGTTACCTTCCAAGTTGACCGCATACCTGGTTCCATCATCGCCGTTGTGATACGGCATGTTGATCCAGCCGCCAACGTCACCTCGCTCATGCAGCAACTTAGTCTGCTTGGGAAAGATCTCGGCCTGGCCCTGCCCCAACATGGCAGCTATCTCACGCAACTTTCCTTGAAAAAGTGCGGCGGAGACGGGGACCTTACTGAAGATGTATAGGTGAGCGCCGCCGGACTTACTGCGGCAAACAATCAACGGAAGAGACAGACGCTGGAGCGTTCTGACTAGCTCGGCGTGGTCAAGACCAATGTACTCGTCAATATCTATGGCACCAAACACACATGTCGCGTCGTCACGGATCGGAACTATGCCTAAACCCTTACTTTTTCCGGCAAGATGATCCTTCCACAACTCAAGAGTAACAGGCGCTGTTACTGTCGCGGCCTTCCCAATCTGTTTGCCGTCGGCCCGGGTGTCAGTTAGGCGATACGTTCCGTAAGCCCTGTCCAGACCAGCGAACAGGGACATGAACTCGGTCGCCAGTTTTTCCATAAGTATAACTCATCAGTTCTTCTTTGTGGATGATCCCCGGTGGTAACGCCCCGGGGATCAGGCGGCGAGTCTCTTATCGTTAGAGACCATAACGTCCGTCGTGGTGTTCAAGCCTTTACATCGATATTGCCCAGGGGCCTAGGTGCGCACTTCACCCTCGATGCTAGACGGCAGCGGCTTCCTGTTAAAACGGGACGTCGTCTTGCTTGGAGTTTGTCTCCGTAGTGTCGTCGTCCATGGATGGTGCGGCCACACGAATCTGACCGGCCTTCGCCTGCTCGCACAGTGTCTTCGCGGCCTTGTAGAGGTTCTCGTCAGAGACCCAGCCTTTTCTGTCGATCACCCAACCCTTCCAAGTGTAGTTACTCTTGGCATGGGTTTGCGTGGACAGACTGTAGACCGATGAATACATCGGAGCGCGTCCGCCTTGAACTTTCACTTGACCCATCTCAGAGTTCCAAGTCCTGGAAACCTTCAACTGCGTCGACTGCATGGAAATGATGGCTGGGTACGCTTCGCCATCTTTCACGACGATCACGAAGTAGTACGCCGTGTCAACCAGCCAGTTGCCCTCAGCGTTGACAGGCTTTCCGGTAGCTGGGTCAGTACCCGTGGGCGTCGCGCCAGGCGATCCTGGTGCATGGTGTGCCACGAGACCTCCACCAGAGTTGCGCGGAGTCCACTCCACCACAACCTTGCTGAAGAAACATGGGACCACTTCCACTTTGTCGTAAAGATCCTTGGTCACCGTGTTCAGGATCATCCCCTGCTCGGCGTCGGGCATGAACTTGTCATCCGTGTTGTCAACCTGCGGACTGGTCTTCTGCAGGATCTGAAGGAAAGCTACGGCAAAATCTCCGGAGTTCATGCCCTCGAACCCGGCATTGACATCCTCGCTAAACATGCTCGCGAGGGCTGGTACCTCAGCTTCCGGAACTACTTGCACGGCTGTGTCCGTGAGCTCCGGCTCCGGCTCCGGATTCACATCTTTGGCTGTTTCTTTGTCTCTACTTCTAAACATTGGTTAGCTCCCTTTAGTGACCTTGGTCACGTTCTTGACAAATACGCCCAAAAGATCCATGGGCAACTTCACTTCGTTCTCAAGTTGTTCCTTGACGAAAGCTTTTAGCGTACCGGCATGCACGCCTTCCATCACCACCACCGTCCTCCCTGTTTCCTTTTCCACTAGTTGAGCGATCTTGTCTGCCACGGTTCTTTCGCCCTTCTTAAGCGTCAGTTTCAAGGACGGCTTCACGATAGCTCCGTGACCATGCTCGTCTAGCCAGGCTAAAGCTGCCTTACTATTTTTCGCAGAGATGCTCGCGTAGTACTGTTTCTGGATGGAGATTTCCTCACCGCTTGAAACAGTTACTTTTTTGATACCTTTGGAGGCGAGCAGGTCTGGGATATCGAGCTCAAGAATCTTGTCTCTCGTCGCGCACATCTCCTTCAACTTACGCTGAGACTTTTCAATCCTTCCGTTTAACTCCTTAACTCTTTCAAGGAGCCGGCCGATGGTCTCCAGATCCTGGAGCCTGGTTCCCTCTTTCTCTGCTTCCAGGAAACTTGGCGCTGGTAGATTCTCAACCATCTTCAGGACCCCTCTTGATATCGATCTTCACCGGAACATACATCCGGCTCTGTCTATCCCACTTCAAAAGCTTGAATCGTCCGTCGTTGTACGCCGACGCGACCGCGCAGCAGATGCCGATAAGCGTTGGATCACCGAGGCAAAGAACAAAGTCATCGTCACCAAACTGGTAAAGCTTGTCGCGCGCGTGCTCAACTGCCCAGGATGAATCGTGCTGAACCTGGACGCCAGGCTGAAACACAACTCTAGCTTCCCCATATTTCAAGGCGCCGCTAGTGTTCTTGCCGACAGATTCTTGTACTACGTAGACTATTCCCATAAAACCGTTTCTTTCAACTTTCCACTCTTATCTTACCTTGCCTTGAACAGCACCTCGTTAGGCTGTACAAATAAGGCATCCGCTATCTTGTTCCAAGTCTGTTTTGAGCGTTCCCCGGCAACTATTGGTTTCACGTTGTCGTGTCTCACTATCATCACGAGCAGAGGTCCAGGCGCGAACAGCGTAAGCTTCTCGTCGCCCGAGGCTATGAGAAGAAACAGACGTCCGCCTTTCACGATCCTACGTGCGGCCCAAGCCTTCTGCGTCTTCCGCACCACGGCCAGTACCTTCTCACTGTTCGTTAGGTCATAGTTCTTGGGAACGCATTTCAGCTCTACCCAAACCTCGGCATGGCCGTGCACCCCGTTCAGGTCGAACATCCCGCAATCAGCTTGATTTTCTATGCTAGTCCAGGCGGCCTGCGGGATGTTCTTTTTGACGGCAACGGCGAAGTCTTTTTCCAGCATCTTGCACCTCAACCACTCAACCTGGTCGGCCGGATCATCGTGGCCGTTGTATATCAAAACCCTGCTATGAACGCGGCCAGGCTGTCCAAGGATACCTCGGCGCTGAGCCTCAAGAGCGATCGGGCAGAGCCAAGAGTCTTCCCCAACATTCTTGAGAGGTCTCTTGCAGTCCGGGCAGATCATACATTCTCTTGCTCGCCCCACGACGGGCCTCTGCTCACGTCCACCAGCATCGGGATGTCCGTGTCGCAGCACGTCTCCATCGTCTCCTTGACCTCTTTCTCTGCCTTCTCGCTATCACAGCTAAAGTCGAGCTCGTCGTGAACGGTCAGGTGAAGTATGATGTCTGTCCTCTTGGCAACCTCCACCATTGCCTTCTTGTTCACGTCCGCGCCACTCCCTTGGATAAGTCTGTTGAGAGCTTTCATCAGCTCAGCACGGCGCAACGTATCGTGAGGCCACTTCTTGCGAGCCTCTTCCAAGGTCCGTGGTTTTCCTGGCTCTGAATCAAACTTGGCAGACTCCCACAACGGGAATCGGCACTTGCGGCCCAGCAGCGTTCGTATCCAGCCTCGCCGGCCCGCGTGGGTCATGCAATCCCTGGCCATGGCCCGGGCGTACGGAACGCGCACGTGATACTTTTCCAAGAACTCAACGGCTTTTTCTAGGGACATTTCCAGCTCAGCGGCCAGCGAGGTTTTGCCCATGCCGTACGTTACGCCCAGGTTCACTATCTTTGCCTGCCGGCGCTGGCACTTGGCCATTTCAGCGACCATCTGATGGTAGTCCGTGTCCGGATTTTCCACGAACTGCCGCAGAGCGGCAGCGGCACCAGGATGTTTTCGCTTGTTCGCGTAGTGCAACAGCAACCTGGGCTCTTGCTGTGAGTAATCCGCCTTGTTCCACCACATGCCGTGTTCCGCTATGAAGAGGGATCTAATCAACAGCCCCCAGTACTCATCCCTGGCCGGAATTTGTTGTAGGTTAGGAAGTTTGCTGCTGAACCTGCCTGAAACAGTTCCGCCGTCATCACTCCGCAGCGGGCTGAACGTCGTGTACAGGCGGCCGTTGACGCTCATCTTCAAGATGACGCCCTCGACGAAGTCGCGCTTCATCTTGTTCACGCGCCGGTACTCAACAACTTTTTTCACGAACGGATGATCCACAGAATCCAGGTAATCCCTCGTGAAGCTAGGATTCCCGCGGGCCGTTCTATTGATGTGGAGTTTAAGGCGCTGGAACGCGGCAACCAGGTCCTTTGGTGCCCACGGGTTGACGTGTCTGCCGCACTCCTGCCGTAGGTCGTCTAAAAGTTTCTTCTCCTTTACGCTAATCTGCTTGGATAGGATCTCGGCCTGGTCAATGTCTACCCTGACCCCTGCTTGTCGCATCTTAAGCAGGACCGGTAGCACCTGTGTCTCAAGCTCGAAAATATCGAGAAGGTCCTCTTTCTCCAGAACCTTACGCTGAGCTTCGAATATCTTCAGTGGCAACAGCGCATCTTCGTCCGCGTAGGCACCAACGAACTTGGCAGGCAGTTTGTACAACTCACTCTTCGGGTCGATCCTATAAGAGTGAGCGGCCTCTTTCAGCAACGTCTCGTTCTTTTCCTGTCCCTCGTATTTTAGGGCTAAGGCGGGCAGGCCGTATCTTTTCCTGTGTTCATCGAGAAGAGCCTCGATTCCGCAGATGTCATACCACGGACCGCCCATCTCAACACCCTCGCTTGCCAATCCCTCGGCGTCGTAGAGAATGTTGCTCCCAACCTTTGGTATGTCAGACTTCAGCTGATCTCGCAACCAAGAGAAGACACGGTTCGGCGCAAGGTTGCCGCCGCCTTGATGTCTCACCGGGTAGTAGCCGCTGAAACCGTCGGGAGTTGCCACCGCCACGCCGACGACGTCAGCGTCCTCGCGAACGAACCCAGGCCCGAACTTTTTCAGGTTCGGGTCGCGAGACTCGATATCCACGGCGATCATGGGAGCGCCGGAGAGATCAGGAAAACTCTCCGGCGCTGTCCAGTTGCTCTGAACGGCATAAAAACCAAGGGGATACTGCATTACTTTGAATCACTCGCGGCTGGAAAATATAGCGGGCCGCTAAACTGCTTGAGCCAGGGAGTCCAGCCGTCAGAACCCACGTCCTTGAGCACGGGCCCCATGTA
>Ga0114923_10001712_pt1 | contig 15061 bp, 14 predicted proteins | sample SumtaG_FD_89578 | JGI IMG/M metagenome (GOLD analysis project Ga0114923, IMG submission 89578) | Deep subsurface microbial communities from Indian Ocean to uncover new lineages of life (NeLLi) - Sumatra_00157 metaG | ecosystem: Environmental > Aquatic > Marine > Oceanic > Sediment | place: near...
AGGGTCGCAAAAAGTCCATTCGCGGCTTTTTGCTCCACTTAAAAGCGAAAAGTGTCATTTCCGCTTTCCTCACAAATCAATGACATACGTTGTTGGTCATTGGGCCAGTCATTGATTTGGGCGCCCCACCCGGGGCGCGTTGATGACAATCTGCCAAGTCATCAACGGATAGGGTCGCAAAAAGTCCATTCGCGGTTTTTTGCTCAACTTAAAAGCGAAAAGTGTCATTTTCGCTTCCCTCACAAATCAATGACTTACGTTGCTGGTCCTTGGGCCAGTCATTGATTGGGGCGCCCCGCTCGAGCTGCTCTGATAACTTTTCGCGAAGTCATCAACTATACAAAGGAAGACATCTCTATCGTTTCCCTGAACTGAACCGTAACCTGGGTTCCCCCGTTTGAAAGGATCTCAAAAGACCCATCCAACTGTCGGGCCAGAGATTCTACTATACTGAGCCCCATACTTCCCTCTTCACATTCTGGTGGCATTCCCGCCCCATCGTCGGATACGGTAAGACTGTATAGTCCCTCTTCCTGCTCCCCCAACCGCAGTGTCATGGTTCCCATACGTCCGTCCGGGTAGGCATATTTGAATACATTAGTAACCAGTTCGTTGATTATAAGACCGCAGGAGATGGCTGTTTCGCTGTTCAGTTTCAACTCCTGGACATCCACATGCAGACCTATCGCCGAACCCTCTCTGTTGAAGGTCATTGCGATATTTTTCACCAACTCCTCCACGTAGGGTTTAAGATCCACTTCCTGGGGATTATCAGATCGATAGAGTCTCTCATGGACCAGAGCCATGGTGTTTATCCGCGTCTGACTCTGCCGTATTATACTTGCGGCAAAGGGGTTATCTGACTTCAGGATTCCCAACTCCAGAACAGACGACACGGCCTGGAGATTATTCTTGATCCTGTGATGGATCTCTTTGAGCAGTGTGTCCTGTATATCCAGAGTCGCCTTCAAAGCCCTCTCAGCATCTTTTCGAACCGTCACATCCATGAGGATCATAACAACCCTGTCTTCTTCATGCTCAGGTGAATCCGCTGACGAAGCTACGAGCATTGCTTCGAAAGAGGTATCGCTTTTTCTGACAGCCTGACATTCGTATGTGAGCATGGTTGGGGAAGAGCAGGCAAACTCCACGAACTGAAGGAAATCGCTTCGCGCGTTTGGATCGACGATCAGGTCACCCCGCCCTTTCGCTTCTTCGGCCGTCCACCCCATGATCTCCTGCGCCTGCTGGTTCCAGGCCACGATAACACCTTTCCTGTCCAAGACGATAATGGGGAGACGCGTAACACCCAGAATGATCCCGAGGGCTTTTTCTGAGTAATACAGCTCCTCCAGCATCCCGTTAATGGATCCGGCAAGGCTCGTCAACTCGTCGTTACCCTGGGAAGGAATTCTGATTGCATGGTCCCCGCTTCTGGCTATTTTACTCACAGCCTGATAAAGCATACCCACCCTGCGGAGAACAAAGACCTCCAACATGATCCAGGCAACCATGATGAAAATAACACTGAGCACCACCAGGGCCATATTAAAAAACACAACTGTTTCTTTGCCCTTTGCCAGGATCTCACGGGCCATCTCCACCTCGATTATTATCCCGCCGTTATTGTGAACATTGGCGAGCGAAATCGAGCCCCTTATCCTGTCTGATTCCAGCTCCTGAACGACCACCTCCTCAGATAACTCCTCCCGGTTCGTTACGCCACTTTCTGAAAGCGACGTACCGCTCCATTCCCTTATATTCAGCTGAGCCCGGCTGACCTGGCTGATATAATTTCTCAGATCCTCATCAAACCACCTTCCGAGGATAAACGTTCCGACAGATGGACCGTGACCGTTGGAGTCCAGGATGGGTCTGGCTGTTATCAGCATCGGAGCCTGAGCAAGGGATACAATCCCGGCTAAAACACCGCCATGTTTCAGTATTGGCCCATCCGCGGGAAGCTTATCCATAAATTCCGGGGGCGTCGGAACTTCCAACCCTGTTTCAAAGTCCACGGATTTTCCGAGCACTATTTTTCCATGAATATCCACAAGGATCATCATGTTGATCCCGAGGTTTAGGAAAGTATTGCTCATCATGTTCTCGTCGACATACTCTGGGATCTTACCCATCATGAACAGTCTGGTATCGTCCCAGTTGCTCCAGTCCAGGTTGGTGCCCTCCATATGCCCCAATTCTTCTTCGATCACCGCTGCCGCCCTTTTGGTCGCCTGCTGTATGACGTACTTTTCGTATCCACCATAGCTGGTCATGACGAGGCGCCTGGATATTATCCCGGTCCCGATCACGAGGACCGTCACGGTCAGAAGTAGAATAAAAACTGTTTTGACTCTTATGGACATATAATAAAGACCTCACCTGAGATTACAATTTCGTAACTTTATCAATATATCAGATATATTACTTTTACGAGCATTTTTGTTGTTTATTTGAAATTAACTGGGAAATTTTTCACAAATGCACCCACAGAAAAGCCCTGCTTCCAGCCGATCGGATCCTCTCGCTCCGCCTGCCTTTAGTCCCGCCGATGGCAGGATCGAAGGGTCACTCAGTCAGCATGGGTTTTGTGTTTAAGGTTTTAAGTCTTGTGTAAATTTCCTCTTCGCCCTTCGCCCTTCGCCCTGAAAAGTACAAACAAAAAGAGCCCGGTCGAAAACCGGGCTCTCAAATGCTTCGTTTGAACTTTTCTCAGTCGATCATCATGAAATGATCTTTATTCACTCCACAGATTGCACACCTGTCCGGCGCCTCGCCATCCACCGTGTTTCCACAAACGTCGCAGACGAAATAAGCGGTTTCGGTAAGTTCCGCCATGGCGGCAAGAGCCTTCTGGTAAAGCCCGGCGTGGATCTTTTCAACGGCGTTGGCATACTGGAAGCTCATCTGGGCGGCTTTGTTCCCCTCCTCGACGGCCTCCTCGATCATCTTGGGATACATATCCATGAACTCATGGGTCTCCCCAGCGATGGCCTCCTTGAGGTTTTCTGCCGTATCCCCTATCCCGCCCAGGACTCTGAAATGGGCATGGGCGTGGACCGTTTCGGCGGCCGCTGCAGCCCTAAACAGCCTTGCGACCTGCGCTAAACCTTCCTCATCCGCCCTTTTCGCAAAGGCAAGATACTTCCTGTTGGCCTGGGATTCTCCCGAAAAAGCCTCAGCCAGATTCTTCTCGGTCTTGCTCATTTTAATTTACCCCCTTTTTTGGAACCCGTGATTAGTGACTCGTGACTGGTGATAAGTTTCAACCAACAAATGGAAAATCTTCATGCCAACTTTAATCTGTAATGATTTTAATCAATAACGATTAAAATCTCAAGCAACGAATCACGATGTTAATTCGAATCACAAATTACGAATCACGAATCACGGCTCTCAGTCCAACAGCTTCTCTATCCCCTCAAAGCCCTTGCTAACAGCCAGATCGTGAGGGCTCTCTCCCCGCTTGTTCCTGATCGTGGTATTGGCGCCCTCGGCGATAAGATAACTTACGATCTCAATCTGACCGCTTGACGCAGCTGCGTGCAGAGGCGTCCAACCGCGGTTGTCCTGCACATTGATGAGAGCACCCCTTCCAAGAAGAAGCCGTACGTCATCAATACTGATCTCCGCGGCCATATGAAGAGGCGTCGCACCTCCCGCAGTACGCAGGTTAACGTCGGCCTGTTTGATGAGAACTGTGACGATCTCCGGCCGATTGTCCATCTGTGCCTGGAAGAGTGCATTATTGCCTGAATCGTCCTTCAAGTTCACATCGGCACCCGCCTCCACCAGCAGTTCCACGACTGCGAGGTGCCTGCCCTGCACGGCTTTGATCAGGGCGGTTGCCCCGTCAAGGTTTCTCGCGTTAAAGTCGGCTCCCGCTTCAATGAGAAGTCTCGCAACCTCATAATGCCCGTTGATGGCAGCCAGATGGATAGGGGTAAAACCTCCCTGGCTCTTGCTTTTGGCCAGGGCCGGGTTTCTTTTCAAAAGAGCAGCGGTCATCTTAACATCGCCCCGGTTCGCTGCCATGAAAATCTCATATCGGGCGAATACTGGTGATACCGACAAAACAATGATCACCAGTGTGGCGAGGGATACCCTCAAGAATTTCCAGTTCACGATCAAACCTCCAAGCCACCACCGAGTCCACTCACCGATCCGGTGTGCCTTTTTATCTCCCCTCCCAGGAAGTCACTGAATTTAAAGTAAAAAACCAGGCGAGCCGTAAGCTCCCCTGGCCGTATGTATTGTTTATGGCGTTCCAGGCGCTATGATCAGGCTCTCGTACCGGAGCAGAATAGTACCCAGGATCAGTAATCAGTAATCAGTAATCAGTGCAAGCAACATGACATGAAAAATATATCCAGGCAAGATAGTTTGCCCCTTTTAAAAATATTTTTTGTTTTCTACTGGATTCTGGATTCTGAATTCCTGATTTTAGAATACCAGCGCCTTCAAATACTCCCTGTTCAGCCTGGCGATAAATTTGACGTCGATACCCTTGGGACAGGCTGCCTGACACTCGTAGTGGTTTGTGCAGTTGCCGAAACCACACTCCTTCATTACTGCCAGCATGCTGTTGACACGCTCGACGGCCTCAACCTTTCCCTGGGGCAGCGCGGCCAATTGGGACACTTTAGCCCCGGTGAAGAGCATGGCCGCCCCGTTGGGGCAGGCCGCTACACATGCTCCGCATCCGATGCACTCCGCTGCGTCCATGGCATAATCGGCATCCTCCTTGGAAATAAGGATGGAGTTACCGTCCGGCGCGGCCCCCGTGCGCACCGACGTGTAGCCGCCTGCCTGGATGATCTTGTCCAGGGCCCCCCTTTCGACCATCAGGTCCTTCAGGATCGGAAAAGCCCTGGCCTTCCACGGTTCGATGTAGATGGTGTCTCCGTCCCTGAATTTGCGCATGTGGAGCTGGCAGACAGTAGTCCTGTGCTGTCCGCCATGAGCAAGCCCGTTGATGACCTGTGAACAGGTCCCGCAAATACCCTCCCTGCAGTCGTGGTCGAAAACGATAGGATCCTTACCTTCCTTGATAAGATCCTGGTTAACCACGTCGAGCATTTCCAGGAAAGAGTGGTGCTCCGTAATGTCCCTGGCGAGATACGTCTCGAACCGCCCGGGCTCATTGGGTCCCTTCTGGCGCCAGACGACCAGTTTCAGTGCCATCGTCTTGTGCTCGCTGTTTACACTCATTATTTGTAGCTCCTTACCGCCAGTTCGACGTTCTCGAATGTAAGTGGTTCCTTGTGCATCTCCGGTTCCTGATCGTCGCCTTTGTATTCCCATGCGGCCGAGTAACAGAAGTTCTCGTCATCACGCGTTGCCTCGCCATCCTCCGTCTGGTACTCGATGCGGAAGTGGCCTCCGCACGACTCCTTCCTATGGTTGGCATCCCTGCAGAACAGCTCGGCGAACTCCAGGAAATCGGCAACTCGCCCGGCGATCTCCAGCTGCTGGTTTATCTCCTTGCCGTTTCCGGGGATCCGGACGTTCTCCCAGAATTCAGACTTGATAGACGGGATCTTTTCCAGGGCCTCTTTGAGGCTTTCTTCGCTACGGGCCATACCGGCGTTGTTCCACATGAGGGAACCCAGTTCGCGGTGGAACTCAGCCACTGTCTTTTCGCCCCTGATGGAAAGAAGCCTGTCCACACGGGCAAGTACCGCATCCGCGGAGGCCTTGCACTCCGGCGCGTCTTCCTTGAGCATGCCCGGCATTGTCTGAGTCAGGTAATGGGCTATGGTGTAGGGGATGACGAAATACCCGTCGGCGAGCCCTTGCATGAGGGCGCTGGCCCCGAGCCTGTTGGCCCCATGGACCGAGAAGTTGGCCTCGCCCAGGACGAACAGTCCCGGCAGGTTGCTCATAAGATTATAATCCACCCACAGCCCACCCATTGCGTAGTGCGGCGCCGGATAAATACGCATCGGGACCTTGTATCCGTTCTCAGCTGTAATGAGTTCGTACATCTCGAACAGGTTGCCGTAACGTTCCCGGATTACGTTCTCCCCCAGACGCCCAATGGCGTCGGCGAAATCCAGGTAAACCCCCTGGCCGCCGGGCCCCACTCCCCTGCCGTCATCACACTGCTCCTTGGCGGCCCGGGACGCGATGTCTCGAGGGGCCAGATTCCCGAAAGAAGGGTATTTTCTTTCGAGGTAATAATCACGATCTTCTTCAGGGATCTCGTTAGGTGGACGGTTTTCACCGTGGTTTTTTGGCACCCAGCAGCGCCCATCGTTGCGAAGGGACTCTGACATGAGAGTCAGCTTGGACTGGTATTCTCCCGCCTGAGGAATGCAGGTGGGGTGAATCTGAGTGTAGCAGAGGTTCGCGAAGTAGGCCCCCTTCTTGTAGGCGGCCCAGTTGGCGTTGACACTCGCACCCCTGGCCATGGTGGACAGGTCGTAAACGTTGGCGTACCCGCCTGTGCAAAGGATCACGGCATCACCCACGTGGTTGCGGACCTCGCCGGTGATCAGGTCCCGAATGGTGATTCCTTTCGCTTCCCCGTCGACGAGGACCAGGTCCAGCAACTCCGTCCGAGGAAACAGTTTGACCGTCCCCAGTTTGATCTGGCGGGACAGGGCAGAATAGGCTCCCAGCAGGAGCTGCTGCCCGGTCTGGCCACGGGCGAAGAAGGTACGGGAGACCTGGGCTCCGCCGAAAGATCGGTTGTCCAGGTATCCGGCGTAGTCCCGGGCGAAGGGAACGCCCTGGGTAACACACTGGTCGATGATGTTGTTGCTCACCTGGGCAAGGCGCCAGACATCGGCCTCACGGGCCCGGAAATCGCCGCCCTTTACCGTGTCATAGAACAGCCTCCGGATGCTGTCATTGTCGTTGGGATAGTTCTTGGCAGCGTTGATACCACCCTGAGCAGCGATGGAGTGGGCGCGGCGGGGCGAATCCTGGTAACAGAAAGTCTCAACGTTGTACCCCAGTTCGCCCAGGCTGGCCGCGGCCGATGCCCCGGCCAAGCCGGTACCGACGACCAGGATCTTGTAGTTGCGTTTATTCGCCGGGTTCACCAGTTTCATGTCGAATCGGTGCTTGTCCCATGTGTTTTCTATCGGCCCGGTTGGACTCTTTCCGTCAAGTATCACAGTCATGCCCCCTATTTGGCCAGAATGCCGGTAATTATGAAAACGGGGATGGCCCCGTAGCCCACGAGGAAGATCGTTGAGATCAGTTTGCTCGCCAGAGTATACCTGGGCAGCAGCCTGTCGTTGCTCAGCCCCAGGGTCTGCAGTAGGCTGTGGATCCCATGGCTGGTGTGCAGGAACAGGACGACCATGGCGAAGATGTAGACAGCCGCGATCGCGGTGATCCGGAGGCTGCTTACCACCATGGTGAAGACGTCAAAGCGCCCCACTTCATCCGCGGCGAGGACTATATCCGGTGTAACGCGAAAGGTAAATTGAAGCAGATGGCCCACAATAAAGGAAAGCAGCAAAAGCCCGGTCCAGATCATGGTCTTGCCGGCAAATGTAACCTTGAGCTTTTTAGATACCGCGTATTTTTCGGGATTGGCCCCCCAGTTCTCCAATGTGAGAAGGACACCGAAGATGATATGGACGCAGAGCATAAGAAACATGAAGGCCCTGAATACCCACACGAAAGGACCCAGTTCCTGGAGGTGCTCCGCGTAAGCGTTCAACCAACCCGAACCCACAAAGATCGTGGAATTCCCGATGAGGTGGGCGACAACGAAGCCGAGCATGAAAAATCCGCTCACCGCCATCAACACCTTCCTGCCGAGGCTACTGGTTAACAATGACATAGTTCATTCCTTTTTTTGAAATGGTTCCGATTAACTCGCTTTCTCTATTATTGATAGGGTCGCAAAAAGTCCAGTCGTGGCTTTTTTGCTCCTCGGAAAGCGAAAAGCGTGGTTTTCGCTTTCCTTACAAATCAATGACTTACAATGCCGGTCATTGATTTGGGCGCCCCGCCCGGGGCGCGTTGATGACTTATTGCGAAGTCATCAATATTATTCTGCCAATACGTATTGAAAACGGGCCGCCTGAATTCAGTACTTCATCCAGGTGCCTGACCGGGCTCTCCGACAGGCCCCTAGGTGACCAGTTCGTTGCCCAGGATGAGGGCTCTTCGATTGAGGTTCTCGGTCCCCTTGGGCACTCTCCTCAGAACCGCTTTCTCAACGTTTTCGAGGGAAACGCTATCGAGAAGGCCCGCAATAGCGCCCAGAGCAACGATATTTGCCACGAAGACCTTGCCCACCTTCTCCTTGGCTGTGTCCATGATGGGCAAATGGTAGACCCTGTAATCCCCTTCCGGCAGACTGGTGACCATCCTCGAGTCGGCGATGAGGATGCCCCCCTTTTTCAGGTCCACCGAATATTTGTCACAGGCCTCCTGAGTCAGGCATAACAGAAGATCGATATTTGTCGCCTTCGGGTAGTCAATATCCCCGTCGGAAATGATGACCTCCGACTTGCTGGCGCCGCCCCTGGCCTCGGGGCCATAGGATTGGGTCTGGACAGCGTTGATACCTTCAAATAGCGCTACGGCTTCGGCGAGTATGACTCCGCCAAGGACAAGTCCCTGGCCTCCCGCGCCGCTGAGCCTCACTTCATACCTTTCAGCCATCTTATCCTCCTATCTACGTTTCCAGGTACCTGAATACGTAGATAAAGTTTGTCGAGAAAACCTCCCGCTTATACCATCTCAATTCTCAGGATTGCTGGTCTTCCACTTCCCCTGTCCCGACAAACAATTCCATAGGTTTCTTCCGAGCTCATTCATACATAAAAACCGCAGGTTTTTATGTTCCCTGAGCCATTTCGATTATCTTCTGGTACTCATCACAGTACTCAGGTTTAAGGTCTTTCCGGAATACCCCTGTGAGAGTCTTCCCTTCCCTTTCCTCCGGTGAAAGCTTCTCGGCTGCCTTGATCCCGACTGTGTTGTCTTTAAACCACAGGATCATTTCGGTGGCAGAGCCCAGTTTGTTCCTGCGGCCATAGGTCGTCGGGCAGGTGCACAGGGCGTCAATGACCGAGAACCCCTTGTGGGTGATCCCGTCAGCAATCTGCCTCTCCAAGGGAACGGCGTGGTAGACCGTACTCCTTGAAACGTAGGTCGCCCCGGCGCCCATGCTCAGATCCACAACATCGAATGCGTAATCGGGGTTTCCGTAGGGGGTGGTGCTGGCAAGCTTGCCGTGGGGAGTCGTGGGGCTGAACTGACCTCCCGTCATTCCGTAGATGTTGTTGTTAAAGACGATCATGGTGATGTCGATGTTCCTGCGGCAGGCGTGGATAAAGTGGTTCCCGCCGATGGCCAGAGAGTCTCCGTCCCCCGCAACGCAGATGACGTTGAGACTTGGATCGGCCATTTTCACCCCGGTCGCAAAGGCCAGTGATCGCCCGTGGGTAGTGTGCAAGGTGTTGAAATCAACGTACCCGGGCATCCTGGATGCGCAACCGATACCGGATACGATGACCGTTCTGTCCTTGTCAAGGCCCACCCTGTCGATGGCCCTGATGATGGATTTCATCACTATTCCGTGGGCGCATCCGGGACACCAGATGTGTGGTAGTTTTCCCGGGCGCATGTATTTATCGTAGTTAAAAGCCATCACATCACCTCCCTGATCTTCTCCAGGATGTTATCCGGTGTTATGGGATCGCCATCCACTCTGTTCACACCAACCACTCTTGCCCTGCCCTCGATACAGCGCTGGACCTCGTCGATCATCTGTCCCAGGTTCATCTCGGGTACCACAATGACATCGACCCTATCTGCCATCTCTATGGTGGGCTGTGTGGGATACGGCCACAGGGTAACAGGCCTTACGAAATCAATCGGGATGCCTTCAGCCTCGGCCAGGGTTATGGCTGCCCTTGTCGACCGGGCGCTGGATCCGTAAGCCACGATACCGACCCTGGCTCCCTCCTTCTTGAAATACTCGTACTTTTCGAGGATATCCAGGTTCTCCGTAACCTTGGCCATGAGCCTTTCCTCTTCAGGCTGGACAAGGGAGGGTTTGTTGGTGGGAAAGCCGGATGCATCGTGGTTCAGGCCTGTGACGTGGTACCTGTACCCGGATCCGAAATCGGCCATGGGCGGCACGATGCCCTTGCTCGTGTCGTAAGGGAGGTATTCCTCCGGGGGACAGTCAGGCCTGGGTCTATCCCATATTTCCAGTTTCCCCTCCTCAGGTATGACGATCTTCTCCCTCATATGTCCAATGATCTCGTCCGTCAGAATGATGACAGGGGTGCGAAGCCTCTCCGAGATGTTAAAGGCTCTTACCGTTTCGTCGAAGATCTCCTGCACAGAGTCAGGGGCCAGTGCGATGGCCGGGTGGTCACCATGGGTGCCCCATTTGGCCTGCATCACGTCAGACTGGCCCGGACCCGTGGGCAGCCCGGTGCTGGGGCCGCCCCGCATGACGTTCAAAATAACGCACGGGACCTCCGTTATGCAGGCGAATCCGATGTTCTCCAGTTTCAACGACATCCCGGGCCCGCTGGTGGCGGTGAGACATTTCTTCCCGGTGAGGGAGGCGCCTATGATCGAGGCCATGGCGGCGATCTCATCCTCCATCTGGATGAAGACCCCGCCCACTTTCGGAAGGCGCCTTGACAGGAGCTCCGCCACTTCGGTTGAGGGTGTGATGGGATATCCTCCGAAGAATCGGCATCCGGCGTAAAGCGCACCCTCTGCGCACGCCTCATTTCCCTGATAGAAAACCTCTTTACCACTCATTTGTTCTTCCCCTTCTTACCTTTGCCTACGACCTCAATTGCAAAATCAGGGCACCTGATCTCACAGAGCATACACTCGTTGCAATCCTGGATACGAGCAACGTGAACCTTGAAATCCTTGATCTCCAGTACCGATTTGGGACACAGTTTCACACATATCTCGCACCCCTTGCAGTAGCGGGGGATGATGGTGATCTGCCTTCCTTCATGCTCGGCGACCACCCTTGGCTCCTTCCGGGCCTTCTCAGCGTTCATAGAAACCTCCAGTTACCTTACCCAGTTACCTTCCCAATACCTTGGCGATCTCCGCTCCAATGTCAGCCGGGCTCCGACAGACCGTGGCGCCGGCATCCTCAAGGGCCTTGATCTTCTCGACGGCGGTTCCTTTACCGCCGGCGATAATGGCTCCCGCGTGCCCCATCCTCTTGCCCGGGGGAGCGGTCTGGCCGGCGATAAACGAGACGACAGGCTTGTTCATCTCGTCCCTGATAAAAACGGCGGCCTCCTCTTCGGCGCTCCCGCCGATCTCTCCTATCATGACCACCGCGCTCGTGTCCGGATCACCGTTAAAGAGCCTGAGGAGATCGATAAAGTTGCTGCCTATGACGGGGTCTCCGCCAATACCTATACAGGTGCTCTGCCCAATGCCCAGTTCGGTCAACTGGGCGACAGCCTCATAAGTTAGAGTTCCGCTTCGGGAAATGACTCCCACGTCACCCGTTTTGTGGATAAACCCGGGCATGATGCCCATTTTGCACTGGCCGGGGGTAATGACACCGGGACAGTTAGGGCCCACAAGACGAACCTCGCTATACCTGATCGCATCTTTGGCCTTGACCATATCCATTGTAGGGAGGCCCTCGGTGATACAGACCACCAGATCAACTCCCGATTCCGCAGCCTCTAAAATGGCGTCACCGCAAAATGCCGGCGGTACGAAGATAAGAGCGGCGTTGGCCTTGGTTTCCTGAACGGCTTTGGCGACAGTATTGAACACGGGAATCCCATCCATATCATGTCCGCCCTTGCCCGGTGTAACGCCGGCAACAACATTTGACCCGTATTCAACACACTGTTTTGTGTGGAAGGTACCCTCACGTCCCGTCATTCCCTGAACCACGATCCGAGTATCGCTGTTGACCAGGATGCTCATTTCACACCTCCCGCGGCGGCGACGGCCTTTTCAGCGGCTGCCTTGAGCCCCTTTGCCGTTTGGAAGTTAAGACCCGATTCTTCTATGAGCTTCAGACCCTCATCAGCGTTAGTGCCCTCGAGACGTACCACCACCGGCACCTTCAGGTCTATGTTCTTCGCCGCAGCGATAACGCCCTGAGCCACAATATCGCACCGCACGATCCCACCGAAAATATTCACGAGAACCACTTTAACATTCGCATCAGAAAGGATTATGTTGAAGGCGTTTGTAACCGATTCCTCGTTGGCCCCGCCCCCTACATCCAGGAAATTGGCGGGGTTACCGCCCGCCAACTTGATAATGTCCATCGTAGCCATAGCCAGGCCGGCGCCGTTGACCATGCACCCGACTTCCCCGTCGAGTTTTATATAGGAAAGGCCGTATTCAGAAGCCTTGACCTCTGACGGGTCCTCTTCAGACAAATCCCTCAGTTCGACTACGTCCGGAAGACGATAAAGAGCGTTGTCGTCGAAATTCAGCTTGGCATCAAGAGCCATTATTCCGCCATCCTCAGTGATGATAAAGGGGTTGATCTCCGCGAGGGAACAGTCCTTTTCGACGAACAGCTTGTATAACTTCAGGATAAAGGAGACAGTTGCTGAGGCAGTCTTCCCTTCCAGACCCAGCCCGTAGGCCAGGTTCCGTGCCTGATAGGGCATCAGCCCAATCCCCGGGTCAGCGAATTCTTTGAGGATTTTTTCCGGCGTCTCGGCAGCGACCTTCTCGATTTCTACTCCACCCTCTGTACTGGCCATGAAAGCCACCCTCTCGGTAGCTCGGTCCATAACCAATCCCAGGTAAAGCTCCGATGCGATGCCAACAGCGCCCTCTACCAGCACCTTGCTGACGATCTGACCCTCTGGACCTGTCTGGTAGGTGATAAGTGGTTTTCCAAGCATGCCTTCAGCGGCGGCCTCGGCCTCTTGGGCGCCATCCACCACCTTGACACCTCCACCCATCCCTCTTCCACCTGCGTGGATCTGGGCCTTGACAACAACTTTTCCACCAAGATCCTTTGCGATCCGGGCAGCGTCCTTTGCCGAGGTGGCCACCTCACTGTCCGTCGTGGGGATGCCGTACTGCTTGAGCAGCTCCTTGGCCTGGTACTCATGGATTTTCATTAAGAATCCTCCGGAAAATCAGTTCATAGTTTACAGTTTACGGTTTACAGTCAAAAACATATCCATCACGCCCACACGGTGTGACTGTGAACTGTTCACCGTGAACCGTAAACTAAACAAGGCATCACGGAATAGCATATTCCTTGATGCCTTGTTCGTATAGATCATTTCCTTCCGTATCGTTGACCACGATGGCGGGGAAATCTTTAACTTGCAGCCTGCGGATAGCCTCGGGTCCAAGATCCTCGTAGGCAATGATCTCGGACGACACGATTCGCCTGGAGATGAGAGCCGCGGCGCCACCGACAGCCGCGAAATAAACGGCCTTGTGCTTTACCATGGCGTCGACGACCTCCTTGGACCGTGCCCCCTTCCCGATCATCCCCTTCAAACCCCTCTCTATGAGGATAGGGGAATAGGCATCCATGCGATAGCTGGTGGTCGGTCCCGCAGACCCAATCGCTTCTCCAGGCCTGGTGGGGGTTGGTCCCACGAAATAGATTATCTGCCCCTTAAGGTCAAATGGCAGTTCTTCCCCCTTTTCGATGAGATCCACCAACCTCATGTGAGCTGCGTCACGACCCGTAAAAATGGTTCCAGTGATAAGGACCTGGTCCCCCGTTCGCAGGCCGGCCACTGCTTCATCTGTCATTGGAGGGATCAGAACTATCGGATCGGACATTTTTTCTCCTCAACATCGTTTCATGTGATGCGGAAACGATGTCTGAAGTTAGTCAGGCTTCTTATTTGATAGGGTCGCAAAAAGTCCTGACGTGACTTTTTGAGACCCATAATATCTTTGGGGAAAGCGAAAAGCGTGGTTTTAGCTTTCCTTACAAATCAATGGCTTACAGTGCCAGTCATTGATTTAGGTGCCCATCCGGGGTTCGTTGATGACTTTTTGCGAAGTCATCTTACTTCTTCATCCAGTATTTATTATTTCGCCATAGTCATTATTTAGGGGGCCGCTGGTATATTATGCGGGACCCTAAATAATGATTTCCTTGTGCCTGTGCGCATGGCAGTTGATGTTGACGGCAACAGGAAGACTGGCGATATGACACGGCTGCATCTCGACATGAACCCCGATGGAGGTGGTGCGTCCACCAAGACCGGCAGGTCCGATGCCCAGCTTGTTGATCCTTTCGAGGATCGTCCTCTCCATTTCAGCCAGTTCAGGGTCCGGGTTCGATTCCCCGACATGCCTGAGCAACGATTCCTTTGCCAGGAGAGCGGCTCTTTCAAAAGTGCCCCCGATCCCAACACCCACCACTATAGGTGGGCACGGGTTCGGTCCGGACTCCTTCACTCGCTGAATGACATATTCGATGATGCCATTTTTCCCGTCGGAGGGCTTGAGCATCATGACACGGCTCATATTTTCGCTGCCTCCACCTTTGCCCGCAAGGGTCAGTTTGAGCCGATCCCCCGGAACGATTTTTACATGGATGATGGCTGGGGTATTATCGCCCGTGTTTTTCCGGGTAAATGGGTGGCAAACACTCTTGCGGAGGAAAGCCTCCTCATAGCCCTGACGAACACCTTCGTGAATGGCTTCGTTAAGATCCCCTCCTGAAACATGGACTTCCTGTCCCAGTTTCACGAATATCACAGCGAAACCGGTGTCCTGGCACATAGGAAAATCCCCTTCGTCGGCTATCCGGGCGTTCTCCAGGAGCTGTTTCAGAACATCCTTGCCGGCTGGAGATGTTTCCTCTTCAAGGCCCCGCTCCAAGGCCTTTACTACATCGCCTCCAAGGTGGTAAGCCGCGCTCATGGAGAGATCCTTAATAGCTTTTGTTATCTTAGATGCTGTTATTTCTCTCATATTAAAATCTCTCGGCCATCATCCGGCTCCGTGTCTTATTGATAGGGTCGCAAAAAGTCCATTCGTGGCTTTTTGCTCAACGGAAAGCGAAAAGCGTGGTTTTCGCTTTCCTCACAGATCAATGACTTTAAGTAACGGTCATTGATCTGGGCGCCCCACCCGG
>Ga0114923_10001713_pt1 | contig 15061 bp, 8 predicted proteins | sample SumtaG_FD_89578 | JGI IMG/M metagenome (GOLD analysis project Ga0114923, IMG submission 89578) | Deep subsurface microbial communities from Indian Ocean to uncover new lineages of life (NeLLi) - Sumatra_00157 metaG | ecosystem: Environmental > Aquatic > Marine > Oceanic > Sediment | place: near...
ACCCCCCATATCCTTCTGCTATCCGCTTGCTTAGATAAAGTCCAAGTCCTCCTTCAGAAGTCGAAACACCTCTTTGGAAGAGTTTGTCGCGAATCTCATCTGGTATACCTGGTCCATTATCAGAAACTTCAATCTTTAGTGATTCTCCTTCGATTTTTACATGGACATCGACCTTTGGTTTTAGTCCTGCATAGCTAGCTGTGTTTCTAAATAGATTGTCAAAAAGTGCAGGTAATAATCTGCCCCCTTGAAAGCGTAAATCTTTTTCTGCCTTTCCTTTGTAAACTGTTATTTTGAGGCCTTTGTGAGTCTGTTCTGCTTGTTGTCCTTCTTTTTCAATCATCGATATTATATTCCCAGTCAACAGATCTTCAGGCCAATCAAAGACACTTAGAAGATTAACCATTCTCTCAGCTGCTCCCTGAGTTATGGAGCAATACTCTCTTGCCTGTGATTCTTCCGGAAGGGACATTTTAGCTGCTTCGGTATGTGATAACATAATTTGAAGATCGTTTCTAAGGTCATGTTGCAAAAGACTCGCATATAATTCAAGTTCCTGATTTGATGCTTGGAGCTCTTGCTCAGCATGGATTCTGTCAGTGATATCTACCACAACAGAAAGTGTACTAGCTATTTCACCAGATGGGGTTCTCATGGGAATTGCTGATATTCTCATTATTCGATGTTCACCACTTTTGTGGATCATTGTTGACACAAATGACGATGAAATACCCGCTTTTCTCAACTCTGTTCCATCAATGATTGTCTGTCGGACTTCTGGGAGAACCAAATCAAGTAAATTCATTCCTTCAAGTTCTTTAACTTCGTATCCTAAAGATTCAGCAAAAGCTTCGTTGCAGAATGTTATATTTTCATCAAAATCTGCAATTCCAATTCCTTCTGGCATTTGCACGATTATATTGCTAAGTAGTTTTTCACTTTCTTCAATTGCTATTTGAGCTTGTTTTCTTATGGTAATATCTTGAATCGTACCCGCTGATCTTTTAGGACTCCCTTTCTCATCCCATTCCACAATCTTTCCTTGTTCTGAAACCCAAATCCATTCTTCGGTTTTTGTCTTCGCCCGATACTCTATATTTAGTGTTGGAATCTTTTCCGTCAAATACCGTTCCAAGTTTTCTAATATGAATTGTTTATCTTTCGGATGAATTCGTGATTGCCACCATTCATACGTAGTATCGATTTCCTCTAATTGATAACCAAAGATTTCTGCCCATCTTTCATCTAAATCGAATTTTCCAGTGATAATATTCCTATGCCACAATCCAAGATTGGATCCTTCAATAGCAAGTTCAAGTCTTTCCTCACTAGCCTTTAGTGCGTGTTCTGCTTTCTTTCTTTCAGTGATTGAGCGAGATACGGTGATGATACTTTCTCCATCTTCATGCAATGTGAGACTTGATGTAAACCACATTTCCTTTCCTTTGATAGTCATTTGATAATCGTAGGATTCGGGTTTTCCTGTAGCTCTAACCCTGGTAGCGGTATTTGAATAGAGTTCAAATAATTCTGGCGATACACACTCTTTTACACTCATTCCAATAAATTCCTCAGGCGGTCTTACAATCACGGAAAGATCGGGTGCATAAACCTGAGTGTAAATGTCGTCCATATCATGAACCTGAATGATATCGTGCATCGATTGGATCAATGTTCGATATCGCTCCTCACTCTCCCTCAAGGCGTCTTCAGCTTTCTTCCGCTCAGTGATTGGATGAGATACTGCAACTACACTTTCTCCGTCTTCGTGCATTGTTAGTGTAGCTGTAAACCACTGTTCTTTTCCATCAAGAATTAGCGAGAAATCATACGACTGGGGTTGCCCGGAAGATTTCAGTCGTGCTGCAGCATCAGTATACTGTTTAACTAATTCAGAAGATGCTCCTTCAGAAATATGTTTTCCAATGAATTCGTCTGCTGGACGCGTAAGCATTGATCCGTCAGCCGCATAAATTTGTGAATAATAATCATCTTTGTCATGTACGAAGATAACATCTCTCATTGAATGAACTACTGTTCTGTACCGTTTCTCGCTATCCTCAAGTTGTTCATAGAATTTCTTGCTTTCAGTAATGTCTCGCACGATTGCTTGAAGGGTTTTTACTCCATCAAGATTAATGAGATTCAGACTTACTTGAGCATCAAAAGGAGTTCCATCATATTTGATGTGGGTCCATTCAAAGACCTGTGGTTCTTCATCAAATGCAGCATTGATCTTCTCAAGTGCCTTATCCTTGGAAGTCCTTCCATCTGGCTGAAATTTAGGTGAGAATTTATAGGGTGGTTCTCCGATAATTTGATCACGGGTGCATCTAAACATCTCAAGCGTTTTTTCATTGCACTCTATGAAAATGTCTTCGTGCATCAAGAAAATTGCATCATTGGCTGACTCAAATAAGCTGCGATATTTCTCTTCATTTAGACGAAGTATTTCCTCAGCTCTTTTTCTTTCTTCAATTTCTCGAATTATACTTTGGATGTGCAGAGGTGTACCTTCTTCATCGCGAACCAAGGCCACATTAATTTCAGTAGCTATTTCACTTCCGTCACTTCTGACAAGCGTGCGTTCATATATCGGCAGTACTTCACCATTTAGTAGCTTATCAAGAATTCCTTGTGCTTCTTCGTATTCTTCAGATTTTATCGTGGCTTTATATGATAACTTCAATAGTTCATCGCGAGAATAACCTAGCATTTCACAAGCGCCTTGATTCACATCGAGATGTTGACCGTCTAGAGTTATGATGAACACAGCATCATTATTTTCCTCTAAGAGCGCTCTGTAGGTTCTCTCGGCATGAACACGTTCGGTAATGTCTCTAATGACATGAACGATTTTCTTGCCATCTTCATGCACATTTACGCTAGTAGAGAACCAATGGGTTATATCATCTATTTTCAAACTGTATTCTATGGTTTCGCTGACCCCCGTTTTTCTAACCCTCGCGTTGGCTTTTGTCATGAGATCAGCCACTTCAGAGGTAACAACTTCTGAAACATGCTTTCCTTGAAATTCTTCAGGCGAAGCATAAAGCAGTGAATTGTTCGATGCGTGATATTGAACGTAATAGTCGTTGTTGTCGTAAACCAGGATTAAATCTTTCATTGATTGAACAACTGTTCGGTATTCTTCTTCGCTTCTTGTCAACTGTTCACTGGTTCTAAATCGTTGAAGTGTGATAGTAAACATTTCAGAAACAGTTTTGAAGAAAGCTTGATCCTCATTTGAGATTAATTTAGGTTCATGGGCAGCTATTGTGATAACCCCAAGTATATTCTTCTTAAGGTCAATTATGGGCCAAGCGACTAGCGCATGCGTATTCAATTTTTCTAATCGCTCATGGAATGGTTTCAGGAATTCATGTTCAAAGGTATTTGAAGCAAATATGGGTTGATGATTACGGGCCACTTGAGCGAAAATATATCTAGTATCACCAAGATATGCTGAAGTGATCATTCTCATTTTAGATTTATCTAAGCCGTGAGTTGCAAATACTTCCAATTGATTTGTTTGATCATTGAATAATCTAATAATTCCGAAATCAAAATCCAGCGTGTCAATCAAACCGTGTAATATTCGATGACATAGATTATTTGTGTCTGATGCGTGTACTGCTGCATGAGCAATAAGATGGAATGTACTATGCTCTCTACTGTCCGGTTCAGATGGTTTTGAACTTTTATCAGTCATCTATTTTACACCTACATTTTGAACATGGAGCTGGTGGAACAAGGCTTCATTCGTATTTCTTAGAGACTGCTATTAATTTCATCGCTGACGCATAATAATTCGGTATTTTGAATAAAATGAATCGGCTAGCAACGGAATAAACATATAACACCCAGTAAACTATACTCGGTAGTTTAGGGTGAACAGTTAGTCTGTTGTGATGCGTTGCGAGAATTGGGATTCCCCCTCGTGTGTGGTAGGGACAATATGGAGGATTCCAAAATTACGTCTGAAAAAGGTGACGAATACTACCGCTTGATGATGGAAAAAATCACTGATGTCTTTTTTTCCCTTGACTTGGATTTGAATATAATTTATGTTAATTCATCCATTGAGGATTTAGTAGGATATACACCCGAGGAGTTCATCCAATTTTCAATTGAAAAGATACTGACTCCTGAATCCTATCACAATGTTGTCAAGGCATTATCTGAGGCAATTTCCCTTGACGAACGGGGTATTTTTGATGAAGCTCCAGATATCGAAGTTGAAATGATTCGGAAGGATGGTTCGTTAATCTGGGTGGAATTATCCCGTACATTCTTACGTGATGCAGAAGAAAAACCGACGGGGATTCTTGGTATTGCTCGTGATATTACGAAAAGAAAGGAAGTCGAAAGTGCACTTCAAGCTAGTGAGAGACTTTTTGCAGAATCTCAGAGGATTGCTCAGCTTGGAACATGGGATTGGAATATTGAAACTGGAGAAGATATTTGGTCCGATGAATGCTATCGTATTTTTGGTTTAGACCCCGATACATTCATACCTGACTTCGAATCATTCATTCAAAGAGTCCATCCCGATGATAGAGAAAGTGTTAGGAAAGCTTCTGAAGTATCCCAAAAAACCGGAGCGCGTTATCGAGTAGCTCACAGGATCATTAAAGATGATGGAGAAGTGAGGTTTGTTCAAGAAGATGCTGAAGTTCTCCTTGATTCTGAAGGGAAACCTTATCGAATGATTGGTACAATGCTTGATATTACCGATTTGAAGGCTGCTGAAGAATCTGCTAAGGACGCACGTGCAAGAGCGGAATTCTTTAACGATTTAATGGCACACGATCTAACAAACATTCACCAAGGTCTTATGGTTAGTCTTGAACTCATTATTTGTGCAGACGACCTTCCTCCAAGTCTGAAAGGGTTTGCTCAAAATGCATTGACGCAAGTTGAAAAAAGTGTCGCTTTAATTCGAAGTGTAAGAAAATTCACTTCCATCCATTCCGAAGAACATCCCTATTCTACTACCGATATTTTCAGTTCGTTCTATAGCGCGAAAGAGGCGATTAGCTATTCTTTCCCAATGAAGCGAATTACAATCACTTCGAATATTAGTGAAGGCAAATTCTTAGTCTTTGCAAATGAGTTCCTATTTGACATATGGTATAATCTATTCCATAATGCTGCTAAATTTGACTTGGACAATAGCGTTATTATCGATGTGATTGCTGATGATTATCCTGATGATGATAATTTCTTTCTGTTTCGAGTAGAAGATAGAGGCCCTGGAATTGCTTCGGATCGGAAAGAGGCAGTGCTTTACCGTTTAGAACACACTGCAACTAGTAGTTCTGGTATCGGACTTACACTTGTGAAACAAATTTTGCAAAATCTTGGTGGGACTATTTGGATCGAGGACCGCATTGAGAATGATCATTCCAAAGGATCAAGTATATGCTTTCTTCTTCGCAAAGATAAGAAAAACATTTGAAGAGAATATGCCTTCAAATATTGAAGTAAGATGGTAACAATCTACAAACTAGACGATTCCAAGTTCATCCCTGGTGGAGGATACGCACGCAACTATGTTGCTGAAGTTATTTTCAAGAAACCTCCCACTAATGCGGGTTTCATCAATGTCAAAATACCCCATGGTGTGCAGACGACCCCTCATGCTCATGAGAAATTGGAGGAAGTATTTGTTATCCTAAACCCCACTAAGATTGGTATTGGAACTGAATTGTTTGAAGTAGACGAAGGTGACATTATAGTTGTTGAACCTGGAGAAATGCATTGGTTTGATAATTCTGAATCAGGAGATACACAAATCATTGCAATTAAATTCCCTAACCTAAGTTCAGATAGAATAACGAGATGATTTTAAAGAAAGGTTCTTCTAGACGAATATAATTATAATCGTATGCTTGCTATTCTGTATGCGTGGGTGGAATAATAATGGTTCGTCAGCTTGCAATTGACTTTGCTTATCGAAAAACGGAAAAAGAAACCAAACAGGAATCTGAGAGCGTTAGTGTTGCTGTAGCATTTGCTGCTGCTGAAGGCAAACGAAAAGGAAAATTACAAATCGCTAGATTGAGTAGAGTTTCATTTCCATTTTGGATAGTACAAATCTCTGCGGATTCATCTATACTTCTTTCAACTGCTGGTCTTACCAAGCAGATGATTGAATTAAGCGAGAATAAACGATTGAGTGAAGTTAGACGAATCATAAGTTCTGAAATCACTGATGCATCTGTAATTCCTGATGTAACCGAAACTCTTCTCCCCTTAATTAAAACAATTGAGCAAAATTCCTTTTCGCTAGATGATATTGAAGTTCCTGATGTTATTGCATCAAACGGGAATTTAGTTATTGAATTAGAGCTAACTGCAAACCCTAATAGGCTTGAAAGTAAGATTGATTCACAACTTGCCCTAAAAGCAAGTGAAAGCTTCCAGAAATTGAGAGATGCTGCTACTGCAAGAGCTGATAGATTGGAAGAACTGAAATCTCTTGTGAAAGAGAAGTTACGAAGTCATCTTGCTGTTTTGGAAAACATGGTTATTCTTGAGAAGAAACGGTGGGCGGAAAGAACATCAGCATTTGAAGAGCGGACCAAACAAGCAACTGTCGCTCTGGATGCAAAGAAGAAAGATGAGATTTCTCAATTGAAGGATTCGGAAAGAATCCATCTACAAGCAGTTACAGCTGATTTTGCTCGATCCATATCTGAATTAGAAGGGTTCTTTGAACAAGTGATTTCAAGAATTAAGGAAACACGAGTTGCAATTGGGAAGAAAGGTGACGACGTTGAGGGAGCTGTAAGTGACTATCAAACTCTAATCGACTATCTTTCCAAGACAGTACCGCAGTATTCTGATGCTATTAAGAAAATGGATGAGAAGTCTGACAATGTCCTACAAAAAATGTCTGAAGTAAAGCAATCTTCAGAGCAAGAAACTGGGGCTACCAAGGAGTCAATTGATACTGAAATTAGTGAGAAGAAGCAAAAACTAGCTGAACTATCGAAAGAGCGAACAGAAGAAGAACGGAAACTTGAGGTTTTGATAGAAGATGCAACCATCGCTATTCGTCGCATTGAAGGAGCAATCCAAAATCGAATCCTAGAGCTACAGAAAGAACTACTAGATCTGATGGCTTACTCGCTTGATAACGATTCTATTTCTAATTTAGCTCCACTAACTCGATTTGATGTGAATACATTCGTAGTGTCATTTAATGATGGATCTTACAGTTTGTTGACACCCTGCTCAACCCCAGATGTAAGAACTAAGGCTAAGTACAAACACAAACCAATCGATAGTTCTCTAGATAAATTCATTCAAAATCTGCTCGAAGAATGGATGAAGGATTCCGGATTTAAGGAATCATTTGAGAAAACTTGTATTGATGGTAACATCCTACTTGATCCTGACGCTCGGGATAATTTCGATGAGGGTCTCGGCTTGATGCAAAGGGCTCAATTATTCGAGGAGGGTGTACGTGAAAAGCTAACACAGCTGTGGGACAAATATTCAGGCAAGTGTCCAAAATGTGGAGAAATCATTGGTGTCGATGTGAAATTTTGTCCGAGTTGTGGAGCTACTAACTAGAGCATCACCGTTGATATATTATTCAGGAGAAGATTGAGAAACGCTTTTGTGTATCCACACTTTGAAAACTGTGCCTTGACTAGACTCTCCAGGAACCCTGTCAAATACTTCTATTGTTCCATTGTATTTATCGATTATTTCCTTTGTTTGGTGTAGAGAAACGCCACCAAATCTTCTTGAAATATCAAATAGGCCTTCTTTTGTTGAATCACTAATTCCTTGTCCGTTATCCGCAACACTGATTTCGAATCCACTTTCTGTATCCTCTAATAGTATCCATATACTCTTGTCTTCATGCGGGTTATGAGAAACCGCGTTCTCCATAAGATTGAACCAGATTGTTTCTAGGAATTGATCCGCCATTACAACAGCTTCTTGAACTTCTAATGAAGATATCACGTTTACCTGGGGATATAATTTCAGGAATTGATTAACCGATTCCATAATAGACTGAGTTAAGTTCGAAGGCTTCATCTCGTAGTCTATCAGATTTTCAGTTAATTTCACTTTCTTGATAATCTGTTCACAATTTCCTGCAGCTTCTGCAATACGTTCCAAAATTGGACGCGTATTTTCTGATTCACATTTTTCTAACGCAACTTCGACTCCGCCAGTGATAGCCTGTAGTTGATTTCTTATGTCATGACCGAGAAGGTCAAGGTATAGCTTCGCCCGTTCTCTCGAATAACGTAACGCTTCTTGAGTTTCTTTTCTTTGCGAAATATCCTGAATGATAATAACAGATGAAGTAGGCTTTCCTTCCGAATCGTAAATTGCAGCACTGCTCGTTTCACCTGGAAAGGTTGTTCCATCTAATCTCTTTACTGTGTATACCATTGGATTGCGTGGGTTTCCAGTATATGTTCTTTGAAATCCTTCTCGTAGTTCATCATGTTCAGATTCTAAAATAAATTCGAATGCTGATTTTCCAACGATGTCAGTTTGATCATTTGCTCCAACGAGAGCTACTGCATGCTTGTTTGCCATAATTATAGTGCCGTCTACAGTAGTCATAACTATTGCATTTGCAGTGGCCTCAACTAAACTTCGATATTTGCTTTCGCTTTCACTTATAGCATCAAGATGTTTCTTGCTTTCAGTGATATCTCGAACAATAGCTTGTAGTGCTTTCTTCCCTTCAAGCTCAATAAGATTCAGGCTAACCTGAGCTTCAAACGGGCTCTCATCGTATCTAATATGAGTCCATTCAAAAACTTGGGGCGTACCATCAAACGCTGCATTTATTTTTTCCATTGCTTTATCTTTTGATTCGCGTCCATCAGATTGCATTTTAGGTGAGAATCTGTAAGGTGGTTGTCCAATGATTTGTTCACGAGTGCACCCAAACATTTCAAGGGTCATTTCATTGCATTCTATGAAAATATCATTATGCATCAAGAAGATTGCATCGTTTGCAGATTCGAATAAGCTCCGGTATTTTTCTTCGCTTTGACGTTGTATCTCTTGGGCTTGTTTTCTTTCACTAATGTCTCTCGCGATGCTTTGTAAATAAAGAGGATTTCCATTAGAATCACGTACAAGAACTATATTCAATTCAAGTATCACTCTGGACCCATCTTTACGAATATGTGTTCGTTCATAAACAAGAGCTTCTCCCTTTTCTACAAGTTCTTTTATCTTGGCAAATGCATCTTCTTTTTCTTCAGGTGCTGCATTTGATGCTGGAGGTTGTTCGATTAATTCTTCAATTGTATATCCCAATATATCAGCAGCTCTTTGATTGCATTGAATAATTGTACCATCAAGACTAAGGATGAATACTCCATCATTCGATTTCTCAAACAAAGCACGATATCTTTCTTCTTCTTCGCGAAACGCTAATGCCAATTTTTTACGTTCAGTGATATCGCGTTTTATCCCTACGAGGCAGATTAATTCTCCTTCATCATTTCTGATCTCTGAAGCTGAAAGATCAATATGGACTATCTCACCATCTTTTCTTTTACTTTCGAATTCACCATGAATGAATCCTTTCTCATCTGTAACCTTTGAAATTTCTTCAAAAGCACTTTCTCCCAGGTGTATCGCTGGGGTTTGACCTTCCAAATCATCACTAGTGTATCCTAGCATTTTCTCATGAGCTTCATTTTGTTCGATGTACTTGCCACTTGGGCCAATTATTGCAATTGCATCTGTAGCCCGTGTGAAAATCTTTTTGTAGAGTTCTAGTTGTTCTCTTGACTTCTCCTGCTTAGTCTTATCTTTTACAAGCGCCTGAATTCCTACAATTGCTCCGTTCAATTTGAGAGTATCAATAAATGCATCCGCTAACCGGTATTCTCCATTCTTTGGTTTCCATCTAACTTCGATAGGGTCTGGCGTTTTTCCAGATATGATGGATGCAAATACTTTCAAGAGTTTTTGTATTTCTGAAATTTGTAGAAAAGGCAATTTTGCAAAATGCTTGCCAATTATTTCTTCGCGTGTTGTTCCAGTTTTTTGTAAAGTGGCTTCGTTACATGATCTGATAAATCCCTTAGTGTCCAGAATGATTATCGGATCTGGATTGAGTTCCATGATGCTTCTCAGTAGTGCCTTGTACCGCTTCAACATATGTTGCGTTTTTTGAAGGGTGCTTTCTGTTTCTCCCGTATCCGTATTTGTCATGAAATCAACTCACAAAATGGAAGTGCAAATATTCATTTCATTGATATTGGTTTCAATTTTTCAAATTGTTTTAATAATGTTGTTGGCGGAAATACAATTTTTCGCAAGATCGAACCCCTCCACATTGCCCAGCGACAAATATAAGACAGCCCCGGAAACTCTTTTTTTGGAAGATGACAACTATTCAAGAAACGAAATGGTCAAACTAATAATCGTAGTATTTGCACAAGCAGTGTTAATGCAGCTTATAGGAACATATGGTTGGTGAATACTACTACACCGTGGGATATATCCAAGTCTTGTTAATAAATAGAAAGTTTCCCATGTTTCGTATCACAAGTTACAAAGTACGTTGGTGTGAAGATGCCTGTCAGTCAACTCCTTACATGGTTACAACTTATGGCTTTCAATTATGAATACGATGAAGAGAATCAAACCTTCAAATTGATATACAAGGTCAATGGCCAACCCCTGAATGCCTACATTGTTGCACGACCGGATGGATGGATTAAGATTCGGGTTCTATTAGCGGATATCAACGATATACCCGTTGATAATCGACAACCTTTCATGATGGATTTATTGCAGCAGAATTTTGTAAACGATGATGTTACGTTTAGCATGGACCCAGAAGGTAAAGTGTACTCAGAAAATGATATGCAGAAAACATCCAATCTAGATGGTTTCTACACTGAATTGAATGCTGTGATTTACGGTGCTACTCTTTTCATAAAATCAATCGCACCAAAGTACAATCTTATTGGGAAATTGCTTCATGCACAAGAATGAACCGATAATCACGAAAATACCATTTTAAGTTGGAATGCTGTACCTAGAATTGATTAGAATGAAGAAACAAAAAGTGCTACTTACTGGTGCTTCTGGTTCAATGGGCGGAGAAGCCTTCAAAGAACTCTACAAACGAAAAGACAAGTATGACATCGTTCTATTTCTCCTTCCTAATAATTAGAAAAGAAATTATTCTCAAAATACGAGTCCATCGACGGAATCAGATTGGTCTGGGGTGACCTCACAAATTTCAGCGAGGTATTGGATGCTGTGAACGGGGTCGACTTTGTTCTTCATCCTGCTGCATTCATCGCGCCTGGTGCGGATCATAATCCTCCGCTAGCTGAAAGAGTAAATGTGGGTGGAACGAAAAATATCATAGAGGCAATAAAACAGCAATCTAATGGTGCAGAACACGTCAAGTTAGTTTACATTAGTTCTGTTGCAGTTTATGGTGATAGATTGCCACCTGTGAGTCAAATACGAACGGGCGATCCTCTTCAACCAAGTGTCTATGATTTCTATGCGATCACAAAGGTTCGAGCAGAGCGAGCAGTGATTGAATCCGGTATTAGGAATTGGGTTGTAATCAGACAGACATACATCGCAATACTGGATGCACTTGGTCTAATGGACCCCATCATGTTTCATCAACCAATTGATCAACGCGTTGAACTTGTCACCAGCCAGGATGCAGGATTTGGACTCGTACAAACATTGAATGCTCCTGACGATTTCTGGGGTAGAATTTACAATATGAGTGGTGGTCCAACTTGTCAGTTTGTTTTTCTCAAGTACATTGAACACATGATGAAAATGATGGGACTACCTGACTACCGAAAGATAATGGAACGGAACTGGTTCTGTACCCGTAATTTCCATTGTGGGTGGTATTCTGATACTCACATCCTAAATGACTATCTTGGTCATTGGCGACAAACGCTAGATGACCATTATCAACAGGTTAAGGATGCTAGTCCATGGTATACAAAGTTTGGAAAGATAGCTCCTGCTCGAATTATCAAGAGAATCATGAAGAAGATGGTATGCGGTAAGGATGGAACGCTGCATTGGATTGAATCAAATAATCAGGGCCGAATTTCTGCATTCTGGGGTTCGAGAGAAAAATGGGACAGTATACCTGATTGGGATATCGACATGCCTGATTTTAATGTTGAATCACATGAGTTAGACCATGGTTTTGATGAGAGTAAATCTCTTGAAGAAATGACAATTGACGATATGAAGAAAGTTGCCGAATTTAGAGGTGGGGACGTTCGTTCTTCAAAATTCGAAGGTATGAATACGAAGTTAAAATGGATATGCGCATTTGGTCACGAATTTGATGCTTCACCGACACTAATACTTCAGGCCGGTCACTGGTGTCCTCAGTGTCTTGCTCCCCCATGGGATTACGATAAGATTGCCAAGAAGAATCCCTTCTTTGCTCAGGTCTATTACACTAATCATGAGGAAGATGAGAATAACTTCTATGATGAAAAATGCTATGAAGATATTCTCTAGAATTTCAACCCTGTTGAGGGTTACATATTAACGTGCTTTTCCAAGCCACTTGAGATAACTTCGTTATTCTTGTAAATAGCATTCATAGACGGCGCTCGAAAAGTATTAGATCGAATCCAAAATCAATCGTTTTCAACCATTCAATTTCTTCATCGAGATTCTTGAACTGATTGCCACGAATACAGACTATCGAAAAGCAATCATATTCGCGTGCTAAGTTAAGATGAAACGATAAAGTGGATTTGAAGGAATCAAGATCATTCGCGTAGATTGAAAAACACCATTCTTTTCCATGTTGCGCTTCTAGCATGATGCCTAAGGAAAGAGATTGAATTTCTTCCTTTTCAGTTCCGATCCAAAAACTAGCTTGCTTTCCAATTTCCTTTACATTTGCTTCAGTGGCATCGTAGACATCCCAATGGCAGATGAGTGCATTTTCTGGTATCATTGGTGAACAATCTATTAGCGCTTTTGAAAAATCTGCAGCACTTGTTTCGCTAAAAGAAATTGAGTTATGGGACCAATCTATCTGATCTAGGTGTTCCTTCCAAAATAATCCAAATCTAGTAATTTCTTTCATGTCAATACTCTGAGCTAATTTTATAGGGGCTTCACTCACTGATGCTGTCACAAAACGAATGCGAGGAATGTTTCGCTCTTGTGCCACTTTTACCAGATGATCAGTCATAATCTTTGCGAGGCCTTGTTTTCTGAACTTTTCAAGAACTCTAAGCCCTTCCATCCAGCCTGTTTTTCCTTCATCAATGATGTGTAAATTTCCTATAGAAACAATATGACTTTCCATCTCAATTCCAAAAGGATGCTGTTCTGATTCTGAGAACCATTTGTCAATCATTTTTGGTAAGTGGTCATGGCCATCCCAAGTTGTCTTAGATATTTCCAAAACGTCTGGAATGTCTGTTTCCTTTAGAGGACGAAGGTTAAATTCCATAGTCTGCAAGTAATGAACGTTCGATATTAAGATTCAGGTCACTCGGAAGATTCAGATAGCATTTGTTAGAATAAAAGTACATGACTTCTAAGAGTGGAAAGATTACTCGTCTATGGTTGACGATGATTGAAGTATCTGATATTGAACGTTCTCTCAAGTTTTACCATGAGGTACTTGGTTTACCGATAGCACTTGACGCGAGAACATTCAATCATGCTGAAGTTGGGCCTGATGAACCAATGGCAAAAATTGGCCTTCATGTTTCTGAAGATATATCAGAGGGCATAAAACGAACGGGTGTGGTCTTAGACACTGATGATATTTACTTACTTTGTGAACGATTGAAGAATCAAGGAGTTATCTTCACTAAAGAGCCTACCAAGATGCCATGGGGTAGCATTGTAGCAGATTTTCTAGATCCTGACAGCAATGAACTCGAAGTGGTTCAAGATCCTGATCACTATACTAGAAAATACTAATCATTCCTTTTCATATTATCAAAGCCAAATGGAAATGACTAATCGAATACACCCAGAACGAACAACAAGGCAATAAACAAAATCATAACAATTGGGACGATGATTACAACCTTACTCAGTATGTATCTGACTTCACTATCGTGTCCGGTGGTTCTCCGCCAGTGCGCTTTGTAACATGCGGGACACTTCTGGTCATCAATATGCATTACGCAGTGTGTGCAGTAGGGGGTGGGTGAATACCTACCACAACGTCTACAATGGAGCTCAAATTCAGTACTGCATTCTGTACATGTTGTCATATTTGCGAACACCTCTTTTATTTAGGACGTCATCATATTAAAATTCTAGGGTGAATCCTAAGTTTGTCCCGTTTTTATTTTCAGTAGATTATAAAAGAAATTAATCATACATATATTTGATTTACTATGGAAAGTAAACAACATCTAGCCGTTCTCATAACCTCATTTATTGGTATTACTATAATGCTCACTCTGGTCCTATGGGTGTTTGATTTTCTACCAGGGGTTCCTCAGGATTCACCTCTGGATTATTTTTTGATGAATCTCACGACAATAATAACTTGGAGTTTCATAATTGCTTTAGTTACATATCCTTGTTGTTACTGTATGACATCAACTGAATAGCTCAATCTGTCTCTCCAATACATCCTGAAACGGAATAAAGATCAGTGCAGAATGCAGTGAATCGTATTCAATTTTTGTTAATACGAAACGGAAGTATTCGACTCTCTACGAAATACCTGAGTTTTCTATTTTGTTGAATATTGTTAGCTTTGTCAGTTAGAGGCTCATCCTTTGTACGGCTAAAACTCAAATTCTTCAAATTCCGATATTATCAAGAAGTAACCAAGAATTAAATATTCTAATATATTAGACCTGGATAACGGTGTGTCAATTGACTCGTGAAGATCTTGAATCTATAAAGACAGAGGTCGATGAGAAACTCATACTGTTTCATGAGTTTGGATTTGTTTCGGAGGCATTTTGGAAAACACACGATGAGTTGGTTCAATTACTATACCGTGGACTTGACATAGCTAATAAACTTGGAGATACAAGAACCTCTGATAGATTCCGTGAGGTTC
>Ga0114923_10001714_pt1 | contig 15056 bp, 15 predicted proteins | sample SumtaG_FD_89578 | JGI IMG/M metagenome (GOLD analysis project Ga0114923, IMG submission 89578) | Deep subsurface microbial communities from Indian Ocean to uncover new lineages of life (NeLLi) - Sumatra_00157 metaG | ecosystem: Environmental > Aquatic > Marine > Oceanic > Sediment | place: near...
CCTGTGAACAGACAATCTCCATTTCATGTCCCTTGACATCCATTATGGTTACATCGAAGGTTCCTCCGCCCAGGTCATACACCAGGACCCTCCCTGAAACCTTGCGTGTGGTAGCGTAATACAAGGCCGCGGCCACAGGTTCATTTACAATTCCAATCACGTTCAGTCCGGCCATATCCCCTGCGTCCATGGTCGCTTTTCTACGAGCTTCATCAAAGTGAGCTGGAACGGAAATAACAGCATCGCGAATGTCACCATGCTCACCCGAGCATTCCTGCTTGAGCTTTTTCAGAATCAATGCGGACAATTCCCCAGGCGTCCAGTCCTTGCCGTCAACACTCCTGCGATAATTCGCATCTCCCATGTGCCGCTTTATCCAACGAACAGACCTTTGAGCATTCAGACGACGTGAATTAATCGCTTCAACACCCACCCGGATTATATCAGAGTTCTCTTCATCAAAGAAAATCGCAGACGCCGTGAGCCTTTCACCGTCGGCATTTGGGACTATCTCCGGCTTGCCGATAGCATTTAGAATCGCTAACGCTGAGAAAGTTGTGCCGAGATCTATGCCAACTATACTATTAGCCATTTTACACCCCTCATTTTCATTTCCAGACTACTGTCCTCTGTCCTCTATCTTGAGTGCCTCCTGCCTAACCAAATAGTTTAACCTGAGCTGGACGCACTACCTTGACATTCTCCTCGCTAATAAAGTATTGATAACCTGGTCTAATGACCTTTGCAATTTTGCCTTTCCGCTTCGAATCTTTGCAAGATTCCTTCTCTTTAATGGCCTCTGCGTACTTCTCCTGCCCGCGATAATCACTGTTTATCTCGGGCTTAAATTGTTCAACACCACTGGATTCCAGAACAAAGATCAGCTCATCCCTTATTTCTTCGAGGTGTACGGCCTTGCTATCCTGTTCGGACAGCCGGCCAATACGACTCTCAAGATTGTCAATGCAGCGGATAACACGCAGGCAAAAAGTTTTGATTATGTTCCAATCGTACCCATCCTGAAGTTTTTCCAGTCTGCTCTGCTGGCCTGAAGCGTATTCACGAATGGCTGCCACCTGTTCGGTCAGTTCCGTCAGCGTATTACTGATCGGGTCTGACTGCTCAACAGCAGCTTGCTGAACATTTTGAGTCATCTGCTTGAATTCCGCCATCTGCTTTTCCAAAGTTTCAGTTTGGGCTTTGAGCGACTCTTTAAGCTTGAGACTTACGTTCACATTTTCCGTCACGGCTTTTAACGACTCCTCAAGGTCGATGGATTTCTCATCCGAAAGTAACACGGCAATTTTCTCAGCCTGGTCGGCAGGATCCGCTTCGATACCCTGCCAGCCTGAATCTCTGAGTACTTTTGAATGGTTCTTAACTCGGCTTCGCTGCTCTTGAACCATCATCTTCTCTTCAGCTTCGGCTTTTGCCTTGGCCGCAACTTCGGCTTTTGCTCTTGCCTTCTCTTCGGCTTTGGCCAGTTTTTCGGCTTCGGCCTCGGCTTTTCTTTTAGCTTCAGCCTTTGCCCTCGCTTCGGCCTCAGCCCTGATCTTTTCCTTAGCTTCGGCTTTTGCCCTTGCCTTCTCTTCGGCTTTGGCTAATTTTTCAGCTTTGGCTTTGGCTTTTCTTTTAGCTTTGGCCTTTGCCCTCGCCTCAGCCTTGGCTTTTCTTTTAGCTTTGACTTTTGCCCTCGCTTCGGCCTTAGCCTTTCTTTCAGCTTTCATCTGGGCTTTCGCATTTGCATCGGCTTGGGCCGGCTGTTCGGCCTCCGGCTTTTCTCGACCTCTCAAATAAGTGGCGGCGAATTTCGTCACACGGGATGAGTTCTTACTAAGCAGCCGCACCGTCAATAGTAATAGCAACAAACTTAAAATGCCCCCCCCTGTCAGCATACACAGAATGGAGGCGGAAAGGACAAGCTCACTCAGCTCTTTACCCTTTTTGTACCTGGCTAATTCGTCTTGCCAGTTCTCGCCGTAGAGAACATCCGCGAAGGGATAAACATCCATTTCGTCCGCGGATAATTTGTCCAGGTCGGCCTTGAGTCTCTCCTGCTGCTCTATCTGTAGTTGAGCGTTTGTTTTGGTTTTCCTATGTTCGTCCAATCCCGAGGGCAATTGGGCCCGCTCCTCCGGGGGCAACTGCAACCACTTATTATATCGCTCGAGATACTCGTTCGTCTCTGAATCGTACTTCAGCTTATAGCCGGCAGTCCTTCGCTGTTCCTTTCTTTTCTCAGCCAGGACCAATCCAAGCGTAGCAGCACCAGCAATTAATAGCACTGAGCCAAGAATAATAAATTTTCTAAACATAATCTCAAATCTCAATCATCAACCGTTCATTCGGGTCAAAGTCCTTTGCCCACTCACCAATTCACCTCCTACGGGCCCCATTAGAAATCTGCGCCAGGAGCCTGACAGTCCACTATCAGAAGTAATTCCTAATGGGGCGGATGCACAAAACACCCATGAAGACCCTCACATAAAGTATAAGTAATAATTTCGGGCCAATCAAATCAGCTCACAGCAGAAAAATAGCGTTTTCCTATGTCCGATAGAACTTGGTATTGAGCGACGAGATAAGCCCCCTCTACTGGCATGTCCCTTGCGTCTGCCGTCGCTCGCACCTGCGGTTACGCCAGTGCAGGCGCAAGACGGGACAGCGGGAATGATTATCGGAATTGTTTACCGTGCACTTGACCGCCGAGCAGAACCTACTAAGCGGTGAAAACTCCGCGAGAATTCGCAGATGATGGTCGCTGCGTGTCTTTCGCAAAAACCTCGTCTGCCAGGTCCTCGCCCACCTGGCTGGTGTAATATTGCCTGATGACTTTTTGGCCCCGGGTTTGGAACTCATTCATGGAGGAAAAAACACCAATTTTCATAAGAAACAGGATTGCAATACAGGCCGCCAGATTTGCCGCAGAGCACCTGTACTTGCCCCACCTCTCCAGCAGCTTTGGTTCGGGCAACATTGTTCTAAGTTTCCGCGCTTTCGGCGCCCGGCGGAGACTGTGTTTCAGTACGCCAATGGTCTGAGTATTTGCACGCATCAATAAATCAAGCTTGTGAGGTTGAGATTTCACAATCGACAGGGCGAGATTGACCTTACCGACCAAATCCAGTCGCCGCCGGCATCTCGGACAATTCACGATATGCTTTTTTACCCAGTCCGCATCAGCACCGAATCGGCTACTTACAGCTTCATACAGCCAGGCCCTGATTCGCCTGCACTTGCTATTCGTATTTATACTTTTCATTGTCTTTCTCTTCTTTGCCCATCCATACCGTCAATAACTGGATTGCCTTGCACCTGTAAACCCTCGCCGTTGCCGCTGATATGCCTAATATCCTGCCAATTTGAGCATACGACAGTCCCGCCAGGTCGCGCAGCGTTATGACGTTTCTCAGGTGTTCGGGCAGCCGGGCTATACAGCATCTTAAAGTTTCCTGCAGGTACTTGGAATCAAGCTCCTTCGCAGGCGAGCTTACATCCTTTCTGGCAACAACAGCCGTAGACACTCTCTTTTTTTCAGCGATCCTGCGTCTTAACATCGAGATCGCTACATTGTTCGCCACACGGAAAATATACGCTTTTATATGTTCGGGCTTTCGCCCCCCTTCGTAATGAGCCAGTTGCAGAAACGTATCCTGGTAGGCATCGCAGGCGTCCTGCTCATTGCCTAATATTCGCCAGAGCATCGTGACCAGCTCCTGCCCGTGGCTTTGCATTGCAGACAATATCCACCGCTGGCTCTCGCCGACGCTTTCAGAAACGGCAAAATCCCACAGCAATCCGTAACTTACGGCCTTACCAAACATAAACACCCATCCCGATTGTCTCACACTGTTCTATCTGTTAAGACGCAGCACATAACAATATGTTAACAAAAATTATACAATAATGGGTAAAAAAAACGCTTTTTTAGATAACGTTTTGGGGTACCGCTACGTCTTAGTTTTTGTAACAAAGGGTTGGAAAATGCCGAATTCGCAGGAATCAAACTGTAAGAATATGGATGTAAGTGACTCTAAGAACAGCTCTTACGAACAAAAAACAGATGCCCAGGACGTGGTATCTCTGGTCGAAGATCTGCTCAAAAAAGCCGTAAAATCCGGCGCAAGCGACGTCCATTTCGAACCTACCGGCGCTGAATTAGCGGTAAAATTCCGCCTCGACGGCGTCTTAAGCACAGTCGAAACGCTACCCAGGTCCCTATCCGACAATGTAATTGCAAGGCTGAAGGTATTAGGCGGGCTTTTGACCTATCGTAACGATATACCTCAGGAAGGCCGGATTGAAATCTCCGGAACCCAGGATGACCGAATTATGGACCAGCGCCTGGCGGTTTTTCCAACAATACACGGCCAACGAGCGGTCGTGCGATTATTCTACAAAAATATTGAGCTTACGGAATTGGCCCAGTTGGGCTTTTCAAAGCACACATACGCAGCCTTGAAAAAAATCGCCGCCAAAAACCAGGGCGTCTTGTTGCTGACCGGCCCGGCGGGCAGTGGAAAAAGTACCACCCTCGCTGCTCTTTTACGGCACATTCTAAAAAGTTTTGCCGGCAGGAGCGTTGTAACCCTCGAAGACCCGGTGGAAATCAGGATTGACGGCGCCACACAAGTGCAGATTACACCGCACGGCCAGATGACATTTCCTCTCGGCCTGCGGTCGCTGCTCAGGCAGGACCCACAGGTCTTGATGATTGGAGAAATCCGGGACGCTGAAACCGCCAGGATAGCCATCGAAGCAGGACTAACCGGACATCTGCTAATGAGCACAATGCACAGCGGCAGCCCTGCGGGGGCGTTCCTACGGCTGCTCGAAATGGGTATCGAGCCCTACCAGGTAACATCCAGCGTTTCAGCAGTTCTCAACCAGAGACTTGTCAGAAAACTTTGCACGAAATGCAGGAGGAAGATTGAAACAGGGGCCTTTGAAGCAACAGGATGTGACAACTGTTTTAACACCGGCTATAAAGGCCGGGTGCTAATAGCCGAGATGGTTCAACTTGATAGTCAATTGCGAAAGGCCATTTTGGCCAAAGCCGACCTCGAAGAACTTGAGGCTTTGCTGATGTGTAAAGGTCATACCAGTATGCTGGCCGACGGCGAGCGCCTGATTAGTGAGGGAATCACAACACAGGCCGAACTGAATAAAGTCTGTGGAATCGTCTCAGATGACTCTTGACCAATAAAAGGAACGCAAAATGGCAACATTCGAATACAATGCACTGACATCGGCAGGCCGGCTGATGAAAGGTACCATTGAAGCCGGCTCTCGCCCAGAGGCCGGCGAACTGCTCAAACAGATGCAGCTTGCCGTAAATTCCATCGAAAAGGCCAAAGCCAAAAGGCCCAAGACGGCCGTCGGCAGAAACGAATTTCTACTTTTCAATCAGCAGCTCGCTTCAATAACCAAGGCCGGAATCCCTCTGGAAAGAGGTCTGCGAGAGCTTGCCAACGATGTCAGCTCAAGGTCGATGCGCAAACTCATCGATGCTATTGCCGGCGAGCTTGAAGCCGGCGTGAGCATTGAGAAAGCGTTTGAAAAGAGACAGAAGCGTTTTCCGCCTCTATACGGCCGAATATTAAAAGCAGGGGTCGAGACAGGAAGACTAAGCGAAATGCTCACAAGCCTTAACAGGCATCTGGAGATGGCCAATCAAACCAGGAGGATAATCTTCGAAGCGGTAAGTTATCCTGCGGTTATTCTGGTCCTGGCCTCGGTTATTTTAACAGGTGTATTTTTGTTTGTAATCCCGCAGTTCAAGGCGGTACTCGAGGAAATGGTCTCAGGAGAGTTGAATCCTCTAACTACGGCATTTTTGAATGTCCCGAAAAACGTAGTGCCCTTTTGGACAGGCGTAGGTCTTTTTATTGCTGCGATAGTTGCTCTGCTCGCAATACTTTCCACATACGCAGCAGGACGCAGATTCAAGGAGTCACTGTTCTTAAAAGTGCCCGTTGTCGGCAAGGTTTACCATAGCAGTGTGCTCAGCAGGATGGCCGAGGCAATGGCAATGATGGTCGCAGCCGGCTGCGATATGCCGGCGTCGCTGAGATTAAGCTCGGGCGCAACAGGAAGTGAAAAGGTCATTCTGGAAAGCGAGGCCCTTGCCGGTCAAATCGAGCAGGGAGCAAATATCTTAGAGGCGGGGCAGCTCTGCAGGATGATACCAAGGCTGTTCTTGTATTCAATTCAGCTTGGCACCCAGCGCAATGAGCTACAGGACAATCTCTACAGTCTCGGCCAGATGTATGCTGAGCAGGCACGATGCGGCCAGGCAAGATTGCAGGCGGTGCTGTTACCAATTATGTTGATGCTGGTGGGAGCAATCATACTTTTGATTGTCCTTGCGATGTTTTTGCCAATGATACAAGTTATTACAAGCTTGTCTTCGGCGGGCTGATTGGGTGAATATATGCTTACTATAGAAATACTAATCCTGGTTCTCTTCGTAATCCTGGCTTTTATCAAACCCGGTATTGCCTTGATTACATTGCCGGTCGTATGTTTCGTGCTGGCCTGGGCCGGCTATGTGACACAAGCATACGAGGCCATATTCTCCGCAGTTGTCATTTTCCTGGCGACATTAGCTATTATCTCAGTGACAAAACGTGAAACCGATATCGAACAATGGCCACAGAGATGCGCGATGTGGATACTCATCGGCATACCCATTTTTCTCTTACTGGCCGCCACCGTTTTTTTAACTGCTGCGGGCTCCGGTGGACCTATATTTTTCATTTTCTTTATAGGGGCAATAGCATTCATAGGTACGATTGTGAGCTGCGCTCTGACCTCACGGCATGCGACTGCTACATACGTTGTTTCTACAATCGGTTCGAGTATGCGGCAGAATCTGCCGCTACCTATGGCCCTGGAATCAGCGGCCGCCGGGCGAACAGACAGCCGCTCAATTATCCTGCAAAGAATAAAAAAATGGCTGGCGCAGGGCTACTCATTGAGCCAGTCTATCAGAAGAGGCTACCCGAAATGTCCCGGTTATGCGGTGGCAATGATAGCTGTCGCCGAGAGGATTGACCAGCTTCCACTTGCTATCGGCGCAACCGAAGCAGATATGGCTGCCAAAGCCGACGAACGCAGAAAAATCAACCCGGTCCACCCCCTTTATCCGGTAATAGTAATGAGCTTTACGTTCTTCATATTGTTGTCATTCATGCAGTTCGTTGTCCCACAGTTCAAAGCCGTGTTAGAAGAAATGGTTGAGGGAGCAGCACTTCCAGCCACTACTCGATTGTTGCTCGGGATCGCGAATTTTTTGGCGTATGAATACGGGTGGCTAATTGGGCCGGTACTTGCACTCATATTTCTTGTGGGTATTCCTGTTTCGATTCGCATCAAGTTTCGGCCTCGCCGGCCACAAGAGCCTTACCTGCTTTCGAGAATTGGTGACTTTATCAAATGGCACCTGCCTGTTCTGCGCTGGTTCGAGAAAAACTATTCGATGGTGCAGGTTGTCGAGCTCCTGCGGCTGTCGCTCAATGCCGGCAGCACGGTCAATGATGCAATTGCTGATGCACGCGGCCTGGATGTGAATAATTGTTTTAGAAAACGAATCAGAGAATGGCTGGAGAAAGTGCAGCGAGGTGACAATATAGCGACTGCCGCCAGAGAAGCCAAATTAGGCTCGCCCCTGGCCTGGGCGTTTGACAACCGGGTCAATCAGGGCAATACTCTGGCTATCCTCGAAATGCTCGAGTCCTTCTATCGCTCAAACTATAGCTACTACGTCAACCTCACCAGGTTCATAATGTGGCCCTGTATAATACTTGCTTTGGGAGCAATGGTAGGGTTTGTAGTTTACGCCATATTCTCCCCGATGATTGCAATTATTGAACATATGCTGGACCTTACGTATTCGTAACGCCTTAAATGGAGCAAAGTTGTGTCTGATAAAAACGGAAAAAAAGGTGGATTCATGCTGACCGAAATGATAGTGGCGGCCACTCTCTTGGCAACTCTTTTGGTTGGGCTGGCATTGTCACTGCACGGATTCGCAAGGTTCAATCGCTACCAGCTGGTAAGGCAGCGCTGTATAGCAGCGGTACAAGCCCAACTTGACAGCATAACCGCAACGGGCACGCCAATCGGCAACGAAGATTTTAAACGGCTCTGGCCCAAGCTCACCGTCTCTATCCAAAGCTCACCGGGCACAGGTCAATGGCAGGGTTTGAAATTGATAGAGGTAACGGCAAACGGCAAGAGCTTTCGTAAGGAAGTGAAAGTTCAGCTATCCAGATATGTTTTGGGCGGCGAATCCTTCGCCCAAGGGGAGTGACAGATATGCGTAAAGGCTTTACTTTGGTAGAAATGCTGATAGTAATAATGACTCTCCCGTTTGTAGCGCTTGTTTTAGACGGGTTATTCAACACACTTCTCACCGATATTCCACGGTCCGCCCGGGTCTTGCAGGACAACACGACTCTGCTGGATATGCTCGGGCAAATCCAGCAGGACATTGACGCAGCGAAGGGGCTGCCGGACTCATTTGCCGGGCACACTACGGACGATAGACTGCTCTTAATTGAATTGGCAGAAGGTATGATTTGCTATCAATTAGAGGATGGCCGGGTGCTCAGACGCAGGTTAACGGATACTCAGCAAGACGGCCGCGAAGAAGCAAGAGTCTGGTCGATGCCCAACGCTAAAGTAGAATGGCGCCTGTGGAGACAACAAGGGCACGGTTATGCCGTGGAGGTTAAGACCCATATAAAGCACAAACTCAGAAAGAAATTGCAAAAAAAGATGGCTAATTCACACTTGTATTTCTCAGGTGTTCTCTGAAAGGCTCTAACGCTACTATGAAAAATAAAAGAAAAAATGGTTTTGTATTGGTGCTCGTAATATTGGCGATGGCCATAATCGGAGCTACGATGCTTGTCTTAACCGCCGGTGCGAACACTATGGTGTTCCAATCGAATACCGCTTATCTTCAAGCCTGCCAGCGCAACCTCGTGGCCAGCGGCTTGGCCTGGGCAAAACAACAAATCAAAAGCCAAAGCAAAGAAAACCTTGACAAAACCATAAGATTGGATGTTACTGAAACCGATATTCGCGGCTCAACTTTAGCCGTTTTCATACGTATCCCGACAGATAAAGAGCCGGAAGTTCAGATAAACGCATCGTGCACCCGTGCAAGGCGAACTCTCAGGCACGATGACAAATACAGAATCGAGTTATGATAAACAGGAAACAATTATTAGAGCACGCAAAAACCCAGCAGGCCACCGACATACACATTTGTGCCGGTGCTCCCATATCGTTCAGGGTGGGAGGAAAATTGATTCCTATCACAAAAGAAAAGTTGACCGCTGAGCAAAGCCGGGAAATATCCTTGGAACTGCTGACAGAAGACCAGAAAAACCAATTTGAAAAAAATCTGGATTATGACTTAATGCTGGCAGATGAAGCTGGAAGATATCGGATTAATGTGGGCTATTTTAACGGTAAGGTAGGCGCCACAATCAGAATTCTTCCCACAAGGCCTAAAACGATTAAAGAATTGTCTCTTCCTGATATCGTTAAAGACCTAACTCACAGAACAAAAGGGCTGGTATTAATAACCGGAAGCACAAGTCAGGGAAAAACGACAACAATGGCATCAATGATAGATGAAATAAATACAACCTGTGAAAAGCACATAGTTACCATTGAGGACCCAATCGAGTACTTGCATACCAACAAAGTCGGGGTTGTAAGGCAAAGAGGGGTTGGAAGAGACACTCAGACATTTTATAGCGGACTAAGGGCTGCTTTAAGACAGGACCCCGATGTTATCTCAATAGGTGAGATGAGAGACTACGAGACTATTAAGATTGCTCTGGCGGCAGCAGAAACCGGTGTCCTGGTCCTTTCCACCCTCCATGTTATATCAATCGACAAGATTATCGAAAGGCTTTTAAGTTATGCCCCTGCTACCGACGAAGGGCAGTTGAGATTTCTTTTGGCCGAATCTTTACAGGGCATGATTCACCAGGAACTAATCCCAACGGTAAATGGCGAACAAAGGGTGGCTTGTGAAGTATTGGTTGTAACCAATGCCGCAAAAAACATTATAAGAAGAAAGGGCGGGTTCTTCTTGCGAACTGTAATCGAGACAGGTAAAAAGCACGGCATGATTACAATGTCGGAATCCGTAAATGACCTCCTTGAAGCGGGCATTATAAGCGAAGGTGTTGCAAAAAGCATCTTGGCAAACTATAAATAATATTGACACTTCTGTTGTTAACCGAAAAAATCATAATTCGAGTTTTGAGCTTGTAAACTCATATTTAGCCCCCCCAAATTTATTGGGGGGTTTTTGTTTAGCCCCCAGGTTTACCCTGGGGGTCTGTTTACTCATCGCCGGTAAGCCTGCCCTGAGCTTGCCGAAGGGGCGACGCCATACTGTCCTCAAGTATCTGTTTTCTGCCATAGAGCTGGACCTGGCCAATTCATCCTTCGTAGCAGTACTACTGCGGAGAATGGGTCCCCGCTAAAAAAATTCCTTGTCCTTCATACCTCAAGTACTGTATTATATTTTGTTTTGAAGCTATCTAAATGGGAACTTGGAAATAAGCTTTTTGGGAGACTTAAAAAGTGGCTGATACCAACGACATTCGTAATATTGTTCTTTTAGGACACGGCGGAAGCGGCAAAACCTCTCTCGCTGAGGCAATACTCCACAAAACCGGCGCAACAAACCGCCTCGGAAGCGTTGATGAGCAAACGAGCATCTGCGACTACTACGACGAAGAAAAAGAACATCAGCATTCAATCCAGTCAGCTCTCGTCCATATCGAACACGGCGGCAGGCTAATCAACATTATCGATACCCCGGGTTCTCCCGACTTCATCGGGCCGGCTATCAAAGCGATACCAGCCGCCGAAACGGCCGTAATCGTTATCAGCGCAGCAGCCGGCATAGAAACCAATACGCGCAAATTGTTCAAATTAGCTACGCAGGCTAATATGCCGCGGGTCATCGTCGTAAATAAAATGGACGCCGAAAACGTCGCTTTCCCTGAGCTGATAAAAGGTATTCAGGAAACTTTAGGCCCACAATGCCGCTGTGCCAATCTGCCCGGCGCCGACAAGGCATCCGTTGTTGATTGTATTGAAAACGAGACCGGCGACTCACCGCTGATGGATGTCGCCCAGGCCCATACAGAGCTAATCGAAAGCGTCATCGAGGCTAATGATGAGCTAATGGAAAGCTACCTCGGCGGCGAAGAAATCTCTACTGAAAAAATAGCTGCGGTTTTTGTAGAGGCCTTGAAAGCCGGAACAATCATCCCCATAGTTTTCACCGATGCCCGCAAAGAAACCGGAGTAAGCGAGCTTCTGGATATTATTGCAAAATATACACCGTCACCTCTTCAAGTAAAGGCCGCCCAGCTCACGGATGGTGACAGCTCAACAGAGCTCAAGGCCGACCCCGCCGGCCCACTGGCCGGATTGGTGTTTCGGGTCGCCTTCGACCCACGGTCAAATATGAAATACTCTACAATTCGCATCTTCAGCGGCACAATCAAGTCAGACACTAACCTCCTGCGCAATGACGAGAAAAAGGGTGTTCGGCCGGGCCACATACTAAAATCCCAAGGCGGTGAAAATAAAGAAATCGACTCCGGCTTAGCCGGTGACATTATAACCTTGGCCAAGATCGAGGGGCTCAAAATCGACGACCTTATACACGCCGGACGCGCGGCCGGTAAGTTTGAAGTGCCCGACGTACCCGAGCCGATGTTTTCATTAGCGCTCGAGCCGACGACAAGGGGCGATGAGCAAAAAATCGGCGCTGCACTCGATAAACTGTGTGATGAAGACCCCTGCTTTAAGGTTACGCGAGACCAGCAGACAAAGGAGCTGGTCGCCAGCGGCCTCGGTGACCTGCATTTGCGGGTCATACTCGAGAAGATGCAAAACCGCTTCAAGCTCTCGGTAGCAACAAAGGAGCCGAAGATTCCCTACCGTGAGACAATCGCCGCTAAAGCCGAAGGCCATTACCGCCATAAGAAACAGTCCGGCGGAGCGGGGCAGTTCGGCGAAGTTTACCTTCGCGTCGAACCGGGTGAGCGAAATTCCGACCCGCCGTTGGACTTTAGCTGGGACATTTTTGGCGCTTCGATTCCCGGCCAGTACGAGCCGGCCGTTGCCAAAGGCATTAATGAGGTAATGCAAAAAGGCGTCGTCGCAGGCTTCCCGATGCAGGACATAAAAGTCTCTGTTTATGACGGCAAACACCATCCCGTCGATTCAAAGGAAGTGGCATTCCGTGCGGCGGGCAAAGGTGCATTCATCGACGCCGTTAAAAATTCAAAACCCGTTTTACTTGAGCCGATAGTGAATATAGAAGTTACAATCCCTGCCGAGCATGTGGGCGATATTACCGGCGACCTCGCTTCAAAACGAGGAAGGGTACAAGGCCAGGACATGTTAGCCGGCAATTTTATCGTTATTAAGGCACAGGTGCCCCTGTCCGAAGTTACGCAATACAACAGCCAGGTAAAAAGCGTTACCAGCGGACGCGGCAGCTACTCGATGACACTGAGCCACTACGAAGTTGTCCCGCCCAACGTCCAGCAGCAAATCATCGCTCAATACACAAAAAAGAAAGACTCCGAGTAGGTTCGAGACCATTGTCATTGCGAGGAGTCCCGGTGTCTCGGGCCGACGCGGCAATCTCATCATTTTTGCATTTTGCATTTTGATTTTTAATATTATTATTGCCTGCCCTGCTCTGAGCAGGGATTTCTAACCGGGGCTCAATACACAAAGAAAAAAGATTCCGAATAGCTTGTCCACAAATGCCTGCCCCGCATGAATTAGGCCCCTGCCGTAAATTGGTGCAGGGTCATTCGCAGCCCTTCACTGCGCTCAAGGATAAACAGACGCTCTCAATAGACACCGTTAATTGCAACTGTTCCGTCGGCCTGTTGCTCAACTTCCAAGTCGTGGCCTTCATAATTGGCGATGTCAACACCCGAAAATACTACACCACGTGTAAAGCTCACACCCGGCCCCATTGTTACGCCGCCAATTCTTACAGTGCCCCTAGGCGTAATGGCGCCATTAGGTCGTGTTTCGAACACTTCGTCAAATGAAACTCTCATAGTTTGCTCCTTTAAACTTAACGTTCATTATTTAATTTTTTACATTTGACTATAGCTTAGGCACACCCGCAATTCCCGGCAAATAATAAATACACTCTTTCAACAGCCTCACTACCCTTACTTTATACGCTGATAGCTGGTGTGTCCGTATTAGGTAAGGTTGACTTTCGAATAGAACTAATTCCATTATAAGTAATGAACAGAAAAAACACAGCAAGTACACTAACGGCAATAGCACATCCTAGAAACATCTTTTGGTATGTCTCCAGCACTATCACTGTCTCCGTAGGAACGTTAATTGACGTACTTCTCGCAATCACTACCGAAACATAAGCACCCCAGAGTAAGGAGCCGATAAGCGAGAATACGTCCGTCAGTATATTTTTTCCGGTTATGCTCTTTAAGTTATCTTCAGTCACGAGAAAGTATGTTTCTCTCTTTGGGAGGATGGCCACTCTAACGAAATCGTCAGGGCTAGCGATCTTCACTGCTTCCATATTAATCACCCCCTTTATACTCGATGCCAGACTTTGGATACTTGTTTTTGAGATCAGCGATGACGGCCTTTTTGATCTCTTTGACGTCCTGTTGGCTTGGTCTGCTTATCGTGACGCTATTGTTCGCTATCCATTCAATAGCTTTTCCAACACACTAATTCTGAACTCGTTCTCCAGAATCTGATTAGCGTCTATTTCACCAAATTTGACTCCCATATCTTCTCCCTTCAGAGTTTTTGTAGGGCAGGTGTCCACCCTATGCGGTCCATTCACTAATCGGATAGACTACCCAACCCGCAATTCCCGATAAAATAAACACCCCATTCTCTGAGGTCAGTTTATCTCACAGGGCTTATTTTCTAACCTAACTTCTTTCAACAAATCGTATAGCAAGGAATCCATATAGATTTTGAGATATAAAGTAGCAGAAAGTCTTTTACTCTCCTTGATTTCTCCAAGATTCTTAATCTGTGATTCGTTTAAATCATATCTGAAAAATATTTCTTCAGTTCTCTTTCTTCCAATTTTCTTTTTACATATAATGTGCAATTCATTGCAAATTGGTTGTGTTCCCTTATCACTATTAAGCCACAAGGATAAAAGGGCTCTATCAAATGTTGCCTCTAAGTATTGTGACTTGTTAGTGACCTTTAAGTAAATACTGGAACTTGGGATTTGAGAATTTATATTAAATGATACTGGATTTGTACTCCTTACATCAATGTCAATATCTTGCTCAAATTCCTTCTCGGGATAAATCCATTTCTTTATTTTTTCAATTGGTACAGAAGAAAACAAAATCGACATGACCAAGTCTTTAACCATTCAGAACACCGAAATAAGAAAATCTACCCAAAACCACAATTCCCGGCAATAAAATCCGTGACTCGTCGCTCGTTGCTCGTCGGTCGTATGTCGTATATCGTCGTTCGTATGTTGTATATCGTATGTCGTATGGATTCCGCAACAAGTGCGGAATGGTGTCTTATAGGCACGCAGGATCATGAGGAGCACAGGTCACGGACACATGCACGCATCGACCAGTTAACTAAAGAATGCATTTAATGACATCCGGCCTGCTCACAATCCCGACCACCTTGCCTTTTTTTGTCACCGGCACCCTTCTGAAAGTGACGTCGTCTAGGCACTTACAAATCCTCTCGATGCTATCATCCTCCTCGAAGTGCACCGCCGGCTGTGTCATAAACTCTTCAACCATCTTTCCCTTTGTGCCTTGCGGTCCGTGCAACAGTCGCAGCAAATCTTTCTCCGTAACAATCCCCACCAGCGTCATATCCTCCTTGACCACGGGCACACCTGAAATCTGGTTTACCAGCATAAGCTGTAAGGCTACTCTTACAGGCGTACCCAGCCTGACAGTGATCACCTTTTCGGTCATAATGTCTTTTGCTGTTAGCATTTCGACCTC
>Ga0114923_10001715_pt1 | contig 15051 bp, 13 predicted proteins | sample SumtaG_FD_89578 | JGI IMG/M metagenome (GOLD analysis project Ga0114923, IMG submission 89578) | Deep subsurface microbial communities from Indian Ocean to uncover new lineages of life (NeLLi) - Sumatra_00157 metaG | ecosystem: Environmental > Aquatic > Marine > Oceanic > Sediment | place: near...
ATTTCGTGGAAATCTTCTGTTGAAAGTCGCGTCTCTGGTTCGCAATCTTCTCTCTACATTTCCCATATTTTATCCTTGCCTTTTCTCGGTTCTTACTTCTCTTCTTCTTTCTACTCAGTCGTCTTTGCAGGCATTTTACTCGTTTCAGCTTACTCTCTAAGAACCTCGGGTTCGCAATCTTTTCTCCAGTTGAAATCGTTGCGTACGTTTTCAGTCCTACATCAATTCCAATTGATCGCTTTTTGGAAATACACTTCTTCTTTGGAAACGATTTTCCATCTTCAACAACAATACAGGAGAAGAACGTTCCAGTGTTTGTACTAATGACAGTACATGTCTTGATTTCTCCTTGGAATCTCCTATGGAATATTGTCTTCACCCAACCAATCTTTGGTAGGTACGTCTTTCTCTTCTCAAAATCAACTTTTACGTTCTGTGGAATGTCAAAGGATTGTCTGTGATGGCGCTTGCTCCTGAAGTTTGGATAACCTGGCTTCTCGTCACCCTGTTTCACTCTGCGAAAGAAGTGTTGACGAGCTTTGCATACTCTTCGGACAGACTGCTGAACTGACTGTGAGTATGCATCCTTCAAGAATGGATGTTTTTGCTTGAGTTCAGGAAGCATTGCATGGAGGTCGTAGGCACTCAGGGATGTTCCTTACTCTTGTATGCGGTTGTACTCTTTTCTAGAGCCCAATTATAGGTGAACCTGCAAGCATCGATGTTATTCCCGATATCCTCTTGCTGAGAATTATTCGGATACAGTCGATACTTGAATGTCTTGAGCATAGGAGTGTGTACCTGAACTTAGGATTTAAACTTGTGACCAATTCATCCCACCACAACAGTGGATGGGTTTTCTTGAACTTTGCAAATTACGGTCTGATTGTAATTCGAAGGTTTGAAGCAAGGTCCTTGTAACGATTACGCACCGTTACTTCAGTTACATTGGAGGCTTCTGCTATCTCTCGTTGAGTGCGTCGGTCATCTTCAATGATTCCCGCAATGTACAAGGCTGCTGCTGCTAGACCACCGGGGTCCTTTCCTGCAGTAATTCCTTTCTTCCTTGCTTTATTGATGATGTTCATGGCTGTCTGCAATGTTTTACCATCAAGTGAAAGATCTGCTGAAATCCTCGGCATTAGATCGTTGGCTGATGGGATTGGTACCTTGATTGGCACGTTTCTCAAAACCAATCTTACACATTGACCAAGTTCTTTTCTGTTGACTCTGGCCTCAGTAACGATTTCATCTAATTGGCGTGGGATTTTGTGAATTCGACATGACAAGTATAACGAAGCTGCAACCATTCCTTCGATGCTTCGTCCTCTAACAAGTCTCTTGCTTAGAGCCTTTCTGTAAATCAAAGCTGCAGTTTCCTTTGTTTCACGAGGAACACCGAGTTGGGACGAAAGTCGATCCATCTCACTCATTGCGATGCTGAGATTCCTATGTTGGGAACTGTGCACGAGTGTTCTTATCTGCCATTTTCTCATTCTGTAGATAGCTGCACGATTGCTTGCTGCAATAGCTCTACCATTGGCATCCCTGTCGCTCCAACCAATTGTTGTTGCTAAACCTTTGTCTGCCATTGTGAGAGTCATTGGTGAGCCGGTTCTTGCTCTAGCGTTCCTTTCTTCAGCAGTGAATGCTCTCCATTCAGGTCCCGAATCTACAATTCTGGTTTCCATAACACATCCACATGCTGTGCATATGTTCTCACCGCGTGAAGAATCTTCATAAAACTCAGTGCCACCACAAATTGAACAAACAATTGTGCTGACTTTTCGCCTATCGCTTTGAGCTCGAGCTGGTTTTGCCATATACTGTCACCTGTATAATTCAGCCCGTCAAATATCCGTAGGATTCCCTAAGCGAACAATTGATAAAAGCACATTTCGAGCTGAAACGCGTTCTCAATCGCTATTATTTGAGTATATAAGTGTGAGGATTGGTGAAAGTTTGTTTAAAAGAATGAAGAACTATCTAATATAAAAAAGAGGTCTTGTGGGCGCTGCCAGTCACGGATTTCAGCATTGTAACCCCGGTCAACACAAAATGAACCATCGACGCCCACACTGTTGTTGTATTCCAATTCGTTAACGCGGATCAGAATTTATTCAAGGCAACGAAGTTCCTTGACAGATGATTCAGGAATAACGTGAATGTGATCAAAGTATGAGCTTCCTGTTTCAAGAACTGTCTTTGCAAGTGCAATCTTGATCATATCGTTGTTTTTACCAAGTAGGTATCCTGAAAGGTATTGCAGTGGAACGCTTTGCTTGTCGGCTTCGTCCTTCGTCATTGCACAACACTCGACTCCTGGACTATCAAATACTACTTCGACAAGTTCATGGTCTCCACAGAACTCAACGCGTGAAAGCTTTTTCGTGTTATCCTTGTCGTCTTGTACAAAGATTCTATGGAGCCCAGATCCATCGTAATGGAATGGTTCCTCGAGAAGTTTGTGTATTGTAGGAGATAGGACTAGGGTTGCATCTTCGACTGCTTCAATACCTTCTCCATCATAGACGAATTGTTTGTCGCTACCTTCGCCTACAATGTATCGCACATGGTAGTGTTTGGCATTGACCTTCTTTTTCTCATCTTCTTCTTTTATCGTAACTTTGGTATCGGCCCACATTTCTAGGGGCTGATACGGATTTTCTGGTACTTTTGATATTGTCATTGTATTCACCATTAAATTTATATTAACTATAGTTAATCTGTAATTGTTTCTTATAAGAATTTTCATTCAGTAGTGATTTGAAAACCGGATGTAATGATATGCTGGAATATTTACTGATCATACTCGCTGTTGCCATCTTCGGAGTGCAACACAGTGGACTCTCTGCATTAAGAGTAAAGAATCGAATAATCGATAGGTTTGGAAAAGAAGGATATGCGAAGATTTTCAATATCACGAGTATTGTGACTTTTGGCTTAGCTTTCTTATCTATGTGGTATTGGGATTGGTTCTATTTCCTTACGAGTCCGGAATTGATACAGCCCCTGCTATTCATATCTGGAGTGATTCTTCTAATCGCAGGAGTTGCCGTTACTATTGCGGCCTCCCGGGTAATCTCAGTCAGTACCGTGGCAGATATGCGAACCGACAGAATGCCCGAATTGATTACGGATGGCATTTACGCCCGGGTACGCCATCCACTCTATTTAGCTACATTGTTACTCTTTGTTGCTTTGATGGTGCTCTATCCTTTTCCCCAGGTAATAATATTCTCCCTTTCACTTAGCGTGTACATTTTGATTGGAGCGTATCTTGAGGAAGTTAAACTGATTGACCACTATGGGCAATCGTATCTTGAATATCGAAAACAAGCAGGGTTCTTGTTGCCTCATATTAGAAAAGGATGAATTGATTCCGCTCCAAAGCTAATATTGTTCTTCTTGTGTTCACAGATACACGATGGCTCTCTTTAGTCAGATGCACGTTGGATACATTTGGGTATCAGGATGTTGTGGATTAGAAAATTAGGGTTATCGTTTATTCTTTTAATTCTCATTGGATCTGCATTCATTCCAGCAACAAGTGCTCTTGCTGGATGGGAGGGGCATAGCAAAACAGGGCCATTTGTTGATTCTATAGAATTCAAAGTCATCGAAGATGAGTATAATGGATTTCGGCAGATAGAGTACGATGAGCTTGATATTACATCTGAGGTTATCCCACTTCAATGCTTGGACACTTTGACAGGCGGAGAGCCTTGGGAAATTTCTACAACGTTGAAAAACGGATATGGTTATTTCTCTATGAATTGCGGTAAATATCCCTTGAATATCAGTGCTTTTCGGAGAGCATTTGCACTTGCGATTGACAAAGAAGCGATTTGTGATTATGTCTGGGATGGGCTAGCCCGTCCACTTGATTCTGTGGTGCCAGCAAATAATCCGTATTCTGCTGAAGATATGCTTCCTGAATCTTATTACGAATCAAAAATCGATCAAGCTACACAGCTTCTTGATGCTGCAGGTTTTCTTGATATTACTAATGACGGTTTTCGAGAAGCACCCAATGGTCAAGTCCTGAATATCTCTATCCTTATTCCATATGGGTCCCAAATAACGGATGAAATCGGAGAATTTGCTAAAGAAGCTCTTGAATCAATTGGGATTGCAGCTTGTGTTAAGGCTGAAGATTTCTACCCGTACTATCAAAGCTACTACTACTGGCATTGGCTGCAACAAAACGACATTATCTTTTTCACTAACACGTTCTCAGTTTTCGACGTAGATTGGTTAGGTTACGAGTATTGGAGCGAATATGCAGACGAACCATACTGGAATATTCCAATGTTCCAAAACACTAGTTATGATTCTTGGAGAGACCAGCTTCTATTTTCCACGGAATATGAAGATGTATATGAAGCAGCAATTGAGATGCAAAAGATTCTTGCTTATGAGTGTCCAATTGTGCCGCTTTATCAAAATCTGATATTGTCTGTATATGGCGTGGAAAGATTCACCGGATATGTGAACAGTGTGGTAGATGGGGTCGCGGGATTTTGGAGTGGGACAAAAGTACACCTGCAAGAAGTTCAATCAGGGTATCCTTTTGAAGGAGCACTTCGATGGGGTGTGAAATATGGAACCGAGAGTTTGAACTATCTGCGAGCAAGTTTGGTATCGGACCATCCGATCTATGACTTTGTGTACGATTCATTATTGCGGATTGGCCCTGATGGAACAGATATTCCTTGGCTCGCAGAAAGTTGGTTCGCAGAAACCCATGCTGATAATCCTAAGGTGCCTGAAGGGGTGACGCGGATGACTTTCAATATTATCCAGAATGCAACTTGGTCTGATGGTACACCGCTAACTGCAGAAGATGTGGCTTTCACTCTGAACTATTACCGTCTTGAAATTGAAAATCACCCAGTAAGTACAACCCTTAGCAATATACAATCTGCTTATGCACTTACACCCTATCAAGTCATTGTGGAATACAATAGGGAATCTTATTGGCATGTGCACAATATAGCTTACAAACGTATACTTCCCAAACACATTTGGACTGATGTTTCTGAGTATGATGAATACGATCCAGACATAGCATCATTTGTTTCATCAGGACCTTTCATTGTTGATTCGATAGGTGAATATGGCGATTATGTATTGAAACACAATCCCAACTACTTCTATCGTGCAGATCGTAGTTCGTATCATGAGGAACCTGATGGCTATCCGGACCCAAGTAATGATTTGACCCCTGGTGATGTATTGCAGGCGATTGCCGTAACGTTATTCTCTCCAGATAGCGGTTGGTATTGGTCAATAATTATCGGTGCTGAACTATTCATTGCGTTTGTTATCATAAAGAGCCGGCAATTTATCGCGGATTCAAAAATAGATAAAAAACCAAAACTCTATGAAAGCAACACATCACAACTCCTTGATGCTTTTCTAAGAGATTTGTGATTATTAAGAGTTCATTGCTTTTTGAATCTTCGAGAGGTGTCTTGATCGCTTTACTGCTGAAGCTGAAATTTCACAGACATCCCCCTTTTCCACAACATAATGTGCAGTTTCTATTTCTGAAGTGAAGTGTCGTTTGATATCTTCGACTACATAATGCAATTGAACGCAGTGGGGAATTCCATCAATTGTCAATACTGTAACTTTCTTCATCCCAGAATAACGGATGATGGTTGCAATTTTGAATCCCGCTTGATTGACATGAGTTTCTTCTAGACAAACATGCAAGACTGCATATCCCACGTCCATCTCACTATATTTCTTCACAATCTCAGGAAATCGTTTCTCCATACAGCTACCAATGAGCAACAGATTACCCTTTTCTCTAAGACTTCTGTCTCCTACATTTGTACGCATCAAATAATCAATTTGGGGAACGCCGCTTGACAATGTCTACCATTTCCTTCTAGGTTGAACCTCTTCTTCATCTTCTATCTGTTTTTTTTCTACGAGGTTTGTTGCTATACGTGCAATAGTGTCTCCCTCGAACACGTACTTCATCCCTGTTAACGACGCCACCATACCATCAAGTTGGCTAATTACATCAACCGAATCTTGTATCCTCCCAACTAAGTCACCTACGTTAATTTCATCCCCAAGATGAACTAATGGAACAAAGAAACCTTCACCATCCACACAGATGTTCTGTAGAGTTGCTGTGAATGTGCTGGAAGTTTCTATACTCTCTCCACTAATCATATCCTTAATTCGCAAGAAATTGATTATTGCCTCACGAACCTCAACTGCAGACTGAGGTTCTATTCTATCCCTGTTTCCACTGAGTTCGAGTGTGACTGCTGGCAATCCCTCATGAGCTGCTTCAGTACTCAGGGCGCCTCTCAGTCCTTTACTTTGTACTACTAATTTCAGGCCTAATTGTGATGCGAAATTTCTGACATGAATATATTCTCTATGGAGTGCCACCACTTGGCTAATGCATATCTGAGGACTGCTTCGAATATGAATGATCTGTTCTGCCTGAGACGCTCGACGCCAAATTTCCCTTGCTATCCTTTCAGTGACAGTACCGTGTTCACTACCTGGAAATACTGTGTCGAGATCTTGAGAATCTAACGGTGAAACTCTTACTCCAAGTCTGAATGCAAGTGGATTTGCAACCGGTAGGATAGTAACTGAACCATCAATCCTATCAATATCTTCAAGGAATTTCATGAGGAGGTAATTTGTATAAACACAACTAGCAGAATGACCTTCTATCCCTGAAACTATCAATATGTTCGGACGGTCAGTTCCAAATGTGTAGAAACCAAGAGTGGTTCCGGTTTTTGGGTCAATATCTACTGCTTCAATTTCTGGCTTCACCATAGCGAGCCCTTCTACCTTCTAGGTGAGAATAGCTTAGTTCATTTCAATATGAAATGATGTAACATGAAATTCAGCAACTCATACAACTCAATCCCGTATTTGGAAAATATGCTGCCCATGCAAACCACATAACGTCCATGTTTGGGAATTGGCTTAGGTTTCCAAGAAGAGATGATCCATTGATTGACCATTCGTTCTGTGTTTGGTCATCAACGAACGCACCATCAGTGTAACTGAAAGTATATGTTTGATTATTTAGTGTGCTTGAAAATGATCTTGCAGTATCTAACACTTCATCATAGAATACTACATAGCTGTCATTACCTAAATTGACATTGATGACCATCTCATTTCGTAAATGCTGCTTCTGAATTGCATGTTGATTTTCAAAATTGTCCAATCCGATCACAACATCCTTAGTGAATAGTCTATCATCAGAATCCATAACCGGGAACAGTATTTGGTCATCATAATAGTATGAATTCGTATCGCTGTAGGAACCATATGGGTCTCTCTCGTAGTTTCTAACATAACCAGTTTCTGTGGATAGCACTAGCGATTCAGGATACGCTGCTTTCCATTTTGCCCAAGTTGTCCATGCTAGATGAATTCGTTCAAGTCTAAGTCCATCGTAGTTTTTGTTTATCGCCTGAGACAATATCTGCGGGAAATATGAGTTCGTAGCTCGATCATACATGATTAGATTTGAATTGACCAATCTTCCTGTTGTTCCAAAGGTTGTGTCATTCCCTGGCAGTTGTCCACTGAAACCAACAGCTGAACCAGTCAACGGACAATAGGTGATTGTGATAGGCTTTCCATCAATCTCGATATTCACTATTTCATGCCAAACCAAGATTCTCTGAGGGTACGCATAGATCACACCATTTTGCACAAACCCAAATACAATATCCGCATCATTTAGGTATGCATTGGCTTCCTCAACATCAATGTAGATGGGATCTTCAATAGGTGGTATTCCATCAGGTGGAGGTCCCCCTGATTTCATATTAATTTCGAATTCATGCAACCTTGTATCATTGACTGGATACCCATATCCACTATCAATATTCTCAGTGTCATCAGTTGGTGGAACTCCCACTCCTGTCAACATGATAACGGAATATCCAAGACCAACGACAATTATTGTACCAACTACTAGTAGGATAATTTTTCTTGGAAACGTCATGTGCAATCATTAATATATTAACAATCGTTAATATAAAGCATGAGATATGAGCTTTCTTTTGAATGCGAATGAGCTGATGAAAATGCAAGATATGCTAAAAGAGTCAATCACCCAAATACGATTAGCTATGTCATCAAAACGAAGTACGCTAATGGCTACAGCTGTTTCATTTCTGTATTTAGTATTCTATCTTGCAATTACTGGAATCCTTACAATAAACTTTGAAACTGTAACCTTCAATCTCTTTGTTTCTGAAAATTGGATGACATTGATTCTTAGGGAACGAGCACCATTCAACTGGGAACCGATTGGGCTTCTGTCCCTCGGAATATTGGATATTTATCTAGCGATACCCAACATTATTTTCGGATCGATTGTTGGAATATTTGTTGGGATTAATATCGCGATCTCTGCTTATACTTACAAAACTAGGAACTTATGCAAAATCAATCCCACAAGTAGTGTTTTGACCGCTGTACCTGCATTGCTAACTGGAGTTGCCTGCTGTGGTCCTACTTTCTTACTATCATTAGGCGTTGCATCTGCAACACTGTCAATAGCTTTTGTATCAATCCTTCCCCTACTATTTCCCGCTGCCATTATTGGATTGATTCTAAGCCTATTATGGAGTGGATGGAAATTGTCAAAAGCATCTATTACGTTAGGTTAAGGAATGCTCTAAACCGCGAGAGATGTTTTCTGTCTGCAAAATTGTCATGTCTGCATAGTAGATACTCTGAATCAATTTGTACAGATGATATCTCCGAAATGCCTGATCTCACTGCACAACTATCTGGATTTCCAATCCAGAGTATGGGCGACCCTTTCTCAACTAGCTCAACACTTGTTGAAGAGTAGAACGGTTCCCACGCCATAATGATCAAAGATGGATCATACTTTAAGTATGCTTCAACTGCATCTACTTCCTCCACCCATTTAGGATGTTCAATATTATCCCTGCCTGTTTTTGCATCAGTTGTAATTATGGATCTATTAACTAGAGGTTTCAAAAACTCACTTAGTTTTCCATCCCCGCTCATAACTTCAATAACCGGTCCTGGATGATTACTCTCTTTCAATACCTTCTCAATAACATTTGACAGAAGTTCTATGAATTCCCTGCTATAAATTTGAAAAATCCATCTGCCTCCAGCATTAGCTCCGTCGCAGTACTCTTTGATTTTCCCTTCTTTTTCTACATGTTTGAAGAACTCGAGTACTTGTTCAAAAGGCAGTAATTCCTTGTGGATATCAATGAGTTCTCCATTACTCATATACATCCAATCAGTATTTTTTTCATGGATTCCTTCTCTAGCCATGGACTCCAGATAATTCGTTGTAGTAATAACTCATTTGTGGTCAATTAGATTCAACCAAATCTCTAGTGAACTACCCTTCCCTGATGGTTGGGGTTTCCTGTTTCTCGGCTCCAACCAATGTCGGTAGCTCCACAGGCTCTTCTCCGGGTTCCCCGGATGTATGATGGATTCTAAGTCCAATCATCTTAATGTTTATCGCAGCATTGATGTCCCTATCGTGAATAGTGTGGCAAGTGGGACAAGTCCATTGTCGATCATTCAAGGTGAGTTCATCGTTCTTGAATCCGCATACATTACAGAGTTTACTTGTGGGTTCGAACATTCCTACCTCGATTATTGTTACTCCAACGAGCTCTGCCTTGTAACGTAACATATTGAGAAAACTGGACCACGCTGCATCCGAGATTGTTTTGGACAGTCTACGGTTCTGTCGCATCCCACTCACGTTCAGACTCTCGATAATGAACCCTTGGTTTTCGCGTATCAATTCTGTAGAGAGTTTGTGCTGGAAGTCAGTACGTTGGTTGCGAATTCTCTCGTAACATTTTCCCAATTGGATCCTTGCCTTTTTTTGGTTCTTCGAACCTTTCTTCTTTCTACTCAGTCTTCTGTGGAGACACTGAAGTTGTTTCAATGAGCGCTGGAGGTAACGAGGGTTCATGCTCTTCTTACCTGTTGAAAGAGTTGTATAAGTTTCCAGGCCTACATCAATCCCAATCGAGTTCCTCATGGTGACCCGTTTCTTCATTGGGGGACTTTTACCATCATCAACCACTATGCAGATAAAGAATTTACCAGTGTTAGTTGAAACAACAGTACACATCTTTGCAGTACCTTTGAACCTTCGATGGAATATTACCTTCACTAGACCAATCTTTGGTAAGTACACCTGTCTTGAGTTAAAGTCAATCTTGAAGAACTGTGGTATATCAAAAGACTGCCGATGGTGTCGCTTACTTCGGAACTTGGGATATCCCGGTTTTCCTTTACCCTGTTTTGTTCGTCTGAAGAAATGCTGAAATGCAAGATGTAGTCGTTTGACAGACTGCTGTAATGATTGTGAGTACGCCATCTTCAACCAAGGATGTTCTATTTTCAGTTTCTTGAGCATGTTATTCAAGTCATACCAACTCAGTGATACCCCTTTCATATCATAGGTTGTCTTCTTAGTTCCTAAAGCCCAATTGTAGACAAACCTGCAAGCATCGATATTTCTTCGAATATTCTCTTCTTGAGTTATATTCGGATAGAATCGATATTTGTAGGTCCTGAGCATGATAATATGTATTCTAAAGGATATTTGAACTTGTACCGATTTGTGTAGTTTATGAATGGATAAGTAAAGATATCCAAATCTCTAATAAGGGACTTAGTGGAATAGAATTTTGAGTGAGCCAAGGATGGATTGCGTATCTTAATGCAATCCCCATTAGAGATAATGAAGAACGAAGTGACTAATCAGTCATTCGCTTATGAGATGTGCTTCTACCTTGGATCGTAAGTTAGTAGTCGCAAACTTTCTTGAGAACAAGAAAATAACCAAAAAAATATAGAAATCATCTTGAAGTTAGAATCATTATAGATTCTTTCTGTCTATTGAAATGGTTACAGGTGATATTATGTAGAGTACTAGAATCACCACGATAAGGATCCACATTCCACTATTGATAAGAATTCCAAAAATCAAAGAATCTACTAAGTTAGCAGGCACAATAACTGCAAGTATTCCTGGTTCAGTGGGTATTGGAAATAAGGAACCACCAAAACCACTTCCCCAATAGATTCCATGATACAGACTCCATCCCATAAAAAAGCTAACTTGAACTATACGTGAAAAATAAACCAGAATGATTCCTGCAATAACTCTGAAAACAATTGATTTCCGCGTGAAAGAGCGTTTAACTAATCTTTCAGAGATATTCATTATTCTTTAATTCCTATCTATTCATTTGTTAAATGATTCCAATACTTACTATACGTTATGAAATCTCTTTAATATTATCTTCTGAGTGAATGGAGACGCTCTCATTTAAGCTCATACGTGCAAGAAGGTTATTGCACACATGAGTGCAGGAGAGATATTGCACATGAGGAAAACACCCACAGGTGCAGTAAGGATACTTCTCCTACGTGGGTGCAAGAAGGCTAGTGTTCCTGTGGGAAAGATACACAGGTGCATGATGAAATTCATACAAACGGTTAATAGCAAGTTTGGCGTATGAAGACATGGTGGGTTGGTGGGCTAGTTTTTGTAACATACCCCCTCAATTACGAAACTCCGTTCCTTCCGTCGCTACGGTCGGAACACCCTCCTACCACGATTTCCCACTGAGATCACATATCTATGCTATTCTAACTAATAATTAACGACGGATTGCGTTCTCGAAAAGAGAATAATGAAATGATTTGGTTCATGAATGGACAAGTATAGCTAACCAAAGCTCTAATATATGAAACGCGATGTAGAAACTTGAGCTAACATGAGGGATTGCGTTCTCGATTATTAACGAAAACTACTTTTGCGTGTCATTTATAGCGGACAGCATTTTCGGCTCATCAAACACAATCAACAGAGTAGAGGTCAAACAAGTTGAGTGAGTTCTATAAGATTGAGAAAAAATGGCAAAAGCGCTGGAAGAAGGACAAGATTTTCGAAGCTGATCCTGATAAGAAGCGGCCAAAATTCTTCTTGACTGTACCATATCCTTACCCAAACGGAGCTTTGCACATTGGACACGGACGAACGTATACTCTTGGAGACGTGATTGCACGATTTAGACGAATGCAGGGATATAATGTCCTGTTCCCAATGGCCTCCCATACGACTGGGACTCCAATCACAGGTATGGTCAAGCGGATCAATGCCGGTGATAAAGTAGCAATTGAGCAATATAAGAGAGACCTACGATTGTATTTCGACACTGAAGAAGAAGTTGAAGCACAATTAGCAAAATTCACTACTCCATGGGCAACTGCTGCTTTCTTTGCTAAAGCTATCTTGCAGGATTTTGATGCTTTAGGTTATAGTATCGATTGGAGACGAAAATTCACAACCGGTGACAAGACATACAACAAATTCATTGAATGGCAATTTCACAAATTCATGGACAAGGGGTACATCCGGCAAGGCGACTATCCTCTATTGTATTGTCCTAATTGTGGGAACCCCGTTGGTGAAGATGATTTGTTGACGGGAGAGAATGCAAAGGTCAAAGAATTTACTGCTATCAAATGGGGTTTTGAGGATGGATATCTGGTTGCAGCAACCTTGCGCCCTGAAACTATCTTTGGAGTTACAAACATCTGGATCAATCCCACTGCAACTTATGTTTGGGCGATGGCTGACGGTGAAAAGTGGATAATTTCTGAATTAGCTGTAGAGAAATTGAAATTGCAGGCAAAAGAGGTAGAGATTATTGAGAAGTTTCCTGGTTCGAAAATCATCGGAAAGTCAGTTCGCGCAATTCACGATGAGCACAAGATACTGATTCTTCCCGCTGATTTTGTAGACCCAGCTAATGCTACAGGAGTAGTTTACTCTGTTCCAGGTCATGCTCCGTTTGATTATGTTGCACTACGTGATTTGTGGGAGGATCCTTCTGGGTTGGAGAAGTATGGCATCTCTGCAGAACATGTTAGAGGAATTGAAATCATTGGTATGATTGATATCCAAGGCTATGGTGAGTTCCCCGCCAAGGATGCAGTGGAGAAGCGGAATATCACATCTCAGAATGACGGTGTCCAGCTGGAAGACGCAACTCAGGAGATTTACAAAGCGGAGTTTTACGAAGGTAAGATGAAAGACAATTGCGACCAATTCTCAGGCCGCATGATTAAGAATGTCAAAGAAGATATCATTACCTGGATGAAGAAGAATAACACATGTGATGTATTCTATGAACCTGATATACGTCCAGTTGTGTGTAAATGCGGAACGGATGTTCAAGTTGGTGTTTTCGCAGGACAATGGTTCTTGGATTACTTGAGTCCTGGTTGGAAAGATAAAGCTAGAGCCGCTTTAGATGAAATGCCTATTACACCTGAATTGTTCAGAAACCTGTTCGAGGCTACATTTGATTGGTTGACTCAGAGACCTTGTGCAAGAAAACGTGGGATTGGTACGAGATTACCGTTCGATCAAGAATGGATAATCGAATCATTATCAGACTCTACAATCTACATGGCATTCTATACAATTGCCCATCATATCAGTAGTAACAAGATAAAGCCCGAACAATTGCCTGTGGAGTTCTTTGATTATGTGTTCTTAGGGAAGGGAACACCAGCGAAGGTTTCTAAGAAGACAAAAATCGACGTTGAATTACTAAAAGAAATGAATGCAGAATTCAACTATTGATACCCCAATGATCAACGTCATACAGCACCTTCTCATATCTCGAATCATTTGAGCTTTGCAATATTTCATCACATTGCCATCTTTCCTAAGAAGCACTGGTTACAGCATATCAGTCTGAATGAGCATCTGATAAAGGAGGGTGGGAGAATGTCCAAGAGCAAAGGTAATGTCATTCCTTTGGTAGAGATTCCTCAGAAGTACGGTGCAGATATCTTTAGGATGTACACGATCTCGATGGCTGAACCCGGTACAGTAATGGATTGGAGAGAAAAAGATGTACCCTCTGTCCGGAATCGGATGCAGCAGTTCATTGACATTGTAACGAAACATGGTAAAAAACCACCAAAGATATTCCAGAAGAAAGACAAGCCCTCAATGGTCACAAGGTGGGTTCTATCAAAGATTAATTCCATTATCAAGGAAAGTACTGAGAATCTAGAGAATCATAAATTGAGAGACTATGCTATCCAAGTCACCTCAGAAATGACCCGGACTATCAATCAATATCTAAGACGAAAAGAAGTTCCAAAGGACGAGCGAGAAGGAACCATGGCTTACATATGTGATGTATGGGTTCGTTTGATGGCTCCGATGACCCCGCATATTTCTGAAGAACTTTGGGCTAAGATGAAACGGGATGGGTACGTATCATTGACTGCATGGCCAAAGGTTGATTCAAAACTAATCGATTCCAAAGTGGAGCAAGCTCATGAAGTAGTTGAATCGACCATCAAGGATATTCGAGAAATAACTCGTCTTCTGAAAGGAAAAGATGTATCCACCGTTCATGTGTATGTAGCACCTCAATGGATGTTCGATGCAATGAATAGTATCCGGGATGCTAATCTGCCTTTGATTGTGGGTAATATCATGAAACACTTGATGTCAGATCCAGAGTTCAGAACTCACGGAAAAGCTGTGAAATCAATCGTTGATAGAATAGCAAAGGAAAATGGATTGTGGAATCATTCTGTAACTGCAAAGGATGAATTATCAACATTGACTAGTTCCATTGATTACATGAGCTCAGAGGTTGGTTTGAAGTTATCAATAAACAGTTCTGAGAAACCTGAGTATGACCCTCAAAATAAGGCACGGTTTGCTCTGCCTGGAAGAGTTTCTCTTTACCTCGAATGAAGTAGCTCTAATCTGACAATATTTCCGGATTTGAAAAAATAAGAGTTTGAGGAGCACAAAGCTCCTCAGTTTATTTTGTATGATTCTAAACTAAACTAGTAGCTTCTTCCGCCGCCACCGCCGCCACGTCTATCACGGCCCCCGCCGCCATATCCGCCGCCACCGCCGTCGCGTCTGTCTCCGCCGTAGCCGCCACCGCCGACACCGCGTCGATCGCCACCATAACCGCC
>Ga0114923_10001716_pt1 | contig 15044 bp, 18 predicted proteins | sample SumtaG_FD_89578 | JGI IMG/M metagenome (GOLD analysis project Ga0114923, IMG submission 89578) | Deep subsurface microbial communities from Indian Ocean to uncover new lineages of life (NeLLi) - Sumatra_00157 metaG | ecosystem: Environmental > Aquatic > Marine > Oceanic > Sediment | place: near...
CCGTATGGGACATGAATCCGTGCGACACATGCAAAGAGCAGATGGAGCAGGGAATCATGGTCATCTCCATCAAAGATGGTGAAGGTGACCGCATGGCGGAGGAACAAGAAGCACAGCGTACGAACCGTGCCTACACGGACCACGCAAGGCACAGACCTCCGGCATTCATACCGAATCCTTTCCGATCCGGCGGCTGCTGGGTTCTCAAGGAAGAGGCATTCAGACGCATCCTGGTCGAGGGCCTGGGTGCTCCTGAAGCCACAGTCGACAGCATGATACGCATGCGGTGGGCATTTCTCGACGACAAGATCTGCCGGGCGATGGGCCTGGAACTTCCAGGAGGAACCGATGGCCAAGCACAGACGGCGGCCCGTGAAGAAGAAGGTTGCGCTCCGGCGCCCGCCGGTGATGTCGACTCGTGAGCGTCAGGTTCGTGTGAACGCGCCTAGCCGGCCCCGACACATCGAATATACGTTCAAAGAGGGCGTGAAACATGGCCCGGGCACAGCCAAGGCCTACCCGCACAAGGTCAAAGAATCGACCTCGTCCAATGGCTTGACCAAGTATCTGTCGATCCTCTGGACTGATGACGTGATCACGTGTGACTGTCCTGGCTGGACCATCCTGAAGAAGGAGAAGGACGGAACACCCAAGCCACGCACATGCAAGCATTGCAAGATTTCTGCGGCCCACGGCTACACGGACATGACTGCCGTCAACGATTTTGTTCCGGCTGCTAATGCACCGGCAAGGCGAGCTCAAATGTCGCTACCGTCGGAGCGAGCCGCGAGGCATGTACGTATTCGACCGAGGCGATCCGATGCCAGCAGTGAATAAACGGCCCATCTGTTCCGGCTGCAACGTCGTTATGGAGGAGACTGGCCGGTCTTTACCCGTCCATCCGGCGGCCGAAGACATGAGTCGCATTCTGTTCAAATACACCATGGCACGCGAATACGTGTGCCGTAACTGCACCTTCCGAGTGCTCATACCACAGAACGACGTGATGGGCGCTGGGGCGCAAAATCCAATTCATGTCAATCCTGCGTCGATGGCGGTGATGGTCGACGAGAAGATCGTAAACACCTTCCGCGGTTGGCCAAGCCTGGCCAGATGGTTACACAGAAAAGGCTACACAGCCAAGAAGACGTGGATGCGCCAGGGTGGCATAGAGTGTACATCCACATGGGGTGAATCGTTCTGGGCTAGCCTGGCGTGGCGTATCGGCACCAATCTGATCGAGTGCGAGCCGCCACGTGAAGAGTGGATGCAGCTGCTTGGCTATACGCTGAAACTGGAAAAGGATGAAGCACCTGTCGGGACGTGGCAAGCCACCTGGGCGCGTGAAGAATGGGTACTGCGTATTTTCAACACGCACGTACAATCGAATCACCGCATGCTGGTCGGCTACGATCTCACCGACATGGGCGAACTTATCTTCTCTGGAAACTCTGCCTACCTGGCAGCTACCGATCGGAATGACTTTGATCATGAACGTGTAGCATTGGAACTGCTGGAGTTCCTTGCAATGGAAAAGCTTGATACTGAGGATTCGTACTTTGACGACTACACGGCACTACAACTGGCCTGGCGGGATCAGCGGGCCGCAGATTTGAAAATGTACGTCTACGACAGGAATGATGAACTCGACCGTATCGAGGAGGCTGCCGAGGAAGCAGAGAAAGTCAGCGCTGCAGCTGAGCTTGCTAGATCCGAAGCGTCCTCCAGGACCCGCGCACCGCGTGGGGTACGGTTGAGACCTCCTAAGTAGACGTCGACGGGTGCGACGTCTGAAATTCCAATTGTTGGAGTCAGATGCTGATTCAACCCGGCAACAGGAAACTGGGTGTACAGACCCTGGCGTTCTCCCTTCCAGCGGGCAAATCGTGCCCCGGAGAAACCAAACTCTGTGCAAGCTGCTGCTACGCGACGAAGCGGTTTTTCAAATCCGGATGTGTCCGGAAAAGCCTCGCAAACAACATGCGCGAGTCAGCGAAACCGACATTTGTCAAGCTAGTCGTCGACGAGCTTCGACGCCGTAAGAGTACGAGCGTGCGGGTGCATGTGAGTGGTGATTTCTACACGGCGGCATACGTCCGCAAGTGGATCGCGATCGCCCGTAAGTGCCCACACTTGACGTTCTATGCGTACACCAGATCATGGCGAGTGAAGCGGATGCTTCCGGCCCTGCTGGCGTTTGCAGACCTACCGAACGTCCAACTTTGGTGGTCCGTCGACCAGGAGACTGATCAGCTGGAGGGTGCGCCGCCCGCTCACGCAGGCATCCGCGTCGCCCACATGCAGGTCACACACGACGAGCCCATTCCGACTTACACGGACCTGGTATTTCGTGTTAAACGTGATACCATTAGAAAGTTCATCGACGGGAGGCTGGTATGTCCAGCGGAGAACGGAGTGGAGTACAGCGAGCCGAAGATGACGTGCGGCAAGTGCGGATTGTGCTCGACGGCTCGGGCAATCCCACGCAAATCCGCTCCTTGCTCCACGTCCTTAGCAGAAGCAACCCAATGACTAAACTAAGCAGCGAACCTCATCTGTACGAAGTTGCACAGGAAGCCAATGACAAAAAAGTCTTGGATGCCTATGCGGCTGCGTGCCCTGAGTACCCGCACCCGTACGGTGACGGGCTGGTACGTATCTGGTGTCCATCCAAACGGGAGTTTGTCGACTCCGCGGCATTTGGCTGCGATTCGTCGCTTCCTGATGTGTGGGGCCAGAAGATCGGGATTCCTGCGGTCATGATGTTGCTGACGTCGGCAGAAGGTTCCTATCACCGGCACAAGCGCGGTTACACACCACCGGCCGACGAATTTGTCGGCCGGTGGCACGGCGAATGCGTCAAAACAGCCTGGACCCACGGGCCCATCTACTATGACGTGTCCGGAAAGAAAACTACTGACTGGAAGCAATGTGCGGCAGACACTGACATCAGCCGGTTGATCCTGACATACCTAGACGCCCAATGGCAACCACTCCGCAGACTCGAACCCGATCGACTCAAGGAGATAATCTACAGTCTCAGGTATCCGGACACCGATGATTTCACGTGGTTGAACGTACGCGACATGTGGGCCTTGCGCATGCTTTGCCGTCGACGCAAGGTAGGCACATGGACTAGACTACGGAGCTGGCTAATGCGGCAGAAGCTCACAGATGAAGTCAGGCGAGCCCTCGGTGGGCGGCCAGGCAGGCTTCTGCACAATCAACGGCGCAAACAGTCGTTACGGGACGGCCGTAACGCTCGCCGCGTCAAAACTACAAGGAAAGGAGGGTAAGATGCCCACGTTCGACGTCCACACCGGGATGTTGATTGGACTCCCACTACTGGTGATTTCGTGGGTGCTCATTCAGTTGTTGGGCCGTGTGTTCTTGTCGTATGGCAAGGGCCGCGCCGAGAAGATGATCGCGGACCCGGAGGAACGTGTCGGAGCTATCGACGGTCTCAACCAGACTATCGAGTTTTGGCACAGCCTGTTCATCCCAGGACTGGCGGTGGTTGTACTGGGTTGGGCCGCGATGTTTATGTTCACCGGTTGGACCACGTCCGGTCAAGACAATCCGGTGCAAGAGATGGAGCAAGAGGGACCGGGAGAGCTGTACACGGGTGAGAACAACCCCAGGACAGCCGATGATCGTGTACGGGAGGAAGGCCGCGCGATCCAGGAAGAGCAATTTGAAAACCTCGACGAATTCCGAAATGAGTTCTTCGACAAACGAAAGAAGGAAGACGAATGAGACGTTTAATCGCGTTGATGCTGTTGTGTGCCTGTATCATCCCACTGGCTGGTTGCGGGCAAGTCGTTCCTCCGGGCAAGAAGGTCATCATCCTTCACCCGTCCGGCGAAAGTACAATCAAGGACAAGGGCGTCTACAAGGCATGGGGTCGGGACAAGTTGTACTTTGTCGACCAGAAGCTGAAGAGCTTCTCCGAGCCCCTGTCGATCCTGTGTGCCGATGACATCAACATGGACGTCGACGTGAAAGCCATCATGTGCTTCGAAGTCGACACCAAGTCGGTGGAGTTCATCAAGGAGAAGGTGCCTACGACACAGGTCGTGGATGGTGACATTCAGGGACACGAATTGTCGCTGGACAAGTTCTACGAATTGGGCGTCAAAGACATTCTCCGCTCGTCTGCGAGGATGGTCATCAACAAACACGAAACCGATGACATCCGTCCAAACCGCGAGTCGATCGAAGCTGAGCTGTCTAAGTTGTTTCGGGAACGCGTCGAGAAGCTGGGTTATCCGCTGCGAGTCTCTGCCGTGCTGCTGTCGAACATCGATTACCCGCAGGTCGTGATTGACCAACGGAATGCGATCAAGAATGCAGAACTGGAGGATCAGAAGAGAGCGGCACTTGCCGAAGCCGAACTGGCCGAGATGCAACGACAAGCTGGCATCGAGGTCGAGAAGGCCAAGGTGCGCATGATTACAGCACAAGCTCAAGCCGACGAGAACGCTATCCTAGCCGGAAGTCTGACGCCCGCATATCTGTCGTGGCGGCAGCTGGAGGTGATGGAAAATGTCTCGACCGCGATGGCCAAGGGGCAGAACAACGTCGTCTTTATCATGCCGTACGAGGCGATCAGCCCCGATACGTTGAACACCGCCATGGTCCGCGAATCTGTTGGACAACTGAAAGAAGTGTCCAAAGTCGGGTTGGAGGGTACCGACACGCGGTCTGTGGAGTAACCTACCGTCATGCGGTAGATCCTCCTTTCACACTCGGCGGCGCCGCATGCGGCGTCGTCGGGTGCTTTTTTCCATTTCCACTTCCACGGAAGGGACATCATGTCTACGTTTCACGAGACGCTCTCAGTAGCGAAAATCGGTTTCGCCGAAGTGCGAACCCGCGCCGAATACAAGGCGCAATGCAAAACAGCCGTGGCCACATTCCGTGGCTGGACCAACAAGAACTGGCTATTCATTCGGTACCTCATGCAGGTGCCGGTTATCGACGGCCACGTTCTCCTGTTGAACACCAGCGACCTGTCCGGACCGAAACGCCCAGTGGCGCTCGCCGTCTCGTTCTATGACGAGAACGGTGTACTGTACACCGGTGGCGCTGCGTTGGACCCGCGCGACGATTGGAATCGGCACGCCGGCCAATGGGAGGCCATCAAAAATGCCGTGGCAATTCCTGGCCCAATCGCAGTCGACATCTTCGACACGCGGACCAAGTTCCCGAGCGTGATCCTGGATCCGTCTAACACGGATCCGCGTGCTGTGCGTGACCTGGTGTCGCCATGGACGATCTTCACACAATTCCCACCGCGATCCCGTACCGCTGCGTTGAGCGTCATCGAATCGGCGATGTTCTGTCGCAAGAAACATGGCCTCGCAGGAGAAGAGGCCCATGCCGCCGCATCGCCAAGTTGAGGTCGAGTATTATCGGCTTTGGTTCGGCGGTTACTGGGATACTGACTTCATCGACATCCCGTCCGATGCTGAAGATCTTGATAACGCGGTCAGAATATCCGTGGCCAAGCTCGAATGGTCAGAATGTCCACCTATACTCGTGGGTCACTACTCGGGACCCCATGACGAGGAGGAAGATGCAGAGACCGCGGAAGGGGATACCGCCGGCAGTCGCGATGATCAACCCAAAGTTCCCGCATAACGTGGGAGCAGCCGTTCGGGCATGCTCGGTGTTCGGGATCCAGCAACTCTGGTTCACCGGACACCGGGTTTCGCTCGAAGCGTCCAAGGGTTATCGCCTACCGCGCGAAGAGCGCATGAAGGGCTACAAAGATGTGACCCTCACCAACGAGGATCGGTTCTTCGATCGCTTCGGGCGAGACGTTGTACCGATCGCGGTGGAGCTCAATCAGTCAGCCGAGCTGCTGACGACTTTCGAACACCCGGAGAATGCGCTGTACGTATTCGGGCCGGAGGACGGGGGCGTAGGCTCCGTCCACCTTCGACACTGTCACCGTTTTCTGGCGATCCCAGCCAACCACTGTTTGAACCTGGCTGCGGCCATCAACGTGGTGCTTTACGATCGCCGGATGAAACGACAGCTTGCCGGAGTAGAAGAGATTTTACCCGTCAATGATATGCTCAGCGAAAGCAGAGGATTTATCGCATGCGAATAATCGACCGAATTCTGGCAGTTGTTCAAGATCCGATTGTACAATCCCTGGCACTATTGCTTTGCACAGTATTCGTACTGGGCTGCAAAGCCGCAACCGGCGGTGAGGATTCCCCGTGGATCATCCGCATCACGACGGTACTGCTGGTGCTTTACATGTTCAAAGCTATCAGCTCGCTGTACCGGGCAATCAAGGAGGTATCAGATGTCCGCAGGACTGCAGAACCCACCAACCACGCTGCCACAAGATCACAAACGGAGTGACCCACGCGGAGACTTCGACGATGATTTTGATGATGACTTGGACGACGAGGACGATTGGGACGACGACGAAGACGACTTCGACGACGATGAAGCCGACGATGACGACTTCGATGAGGACGATTTCGACGACTTCGACGACGACGAAGACGAAGACGATTAGCCGACCTTGTCCCACAGGCTTCCTGGGTTGGCCTTATGCTGGGCCGCGAGTGCCTCCTGCGTTGCTGGTGAGATCGCGTGACCGACTGCGGCGGATTTCTGTGCGAACGGCCGAATGCCAGCGACAGAAGCCACTGCGTCGAATTCCTCAGCGTCGCCGAGCGGCAATGTTGGCACGATCGTAGCCAGCTTCTCGAGGTCGACCCAGGCGTTGGCGGTAGATACCGCGCTGGCGAAGTCTTCGCCGAGCGAGTCTGCCAGGTCCTGTACGGCCAGCGATTGCAGATCGGCACGTTTGTAGTAGTTGCCGGTCAGCGGGCTACCCACCAGCTCATTGTCCAGAGAGGCTGCTGCCTTCTCCGTCACGGCGAACAGCACATCTTCAGGTCGCTGAACGATGTCGTCGTAACGACGGTGCAGACCGTGCTCGCGGTCGAACTGGTCGATCACGGTGGCAATCTTCACCAACGGAGCATAATGACGTATCGCCGCTGGGTCACTCTCAACTTGTTGAGCCAACTTCTCCAGTTCTTGTTGAAGCGGGTTCGGCTGATGAGAGTGGCCCAGTGATTTGATTCTTGTCCGAATCAGGCCAGCCGCGTCTTTTCCGGAACACGCACCTGCGCCGGCCATCTTGTCCAGCTCATACCGCTCAGCGGTGGGAATGGACGCACCGAACTTGGCGGCCTTGGTCAGTACGTGTGACGCGATCTTGTTGCGGTCTGCAAACGTGAGCTTGTCGCGGTTCTTCTGCAGCCAGTCTGCAGCCGCTTTCACTTCCATTGTGTTCCGCATCGGGTACCGGCGTTCCTTGACGTCGCCCTCTCCGTCGAAGACAATGGCGAAGTCGGAGTCGACCAGTTCTGTTTCGTCGTACTGGCCGGCATTGGCTACTTTGGTGCGCAGGGCTTCCACCTCGTCCGTGACCTTGAAATACGCGGCAGCATCGAGCAGCCGTTTCTCGAGCAGCTGGGCCCGCGCTGGATTCATATCAGCCTTCTTCTCGTAGAAGAAGACCGAGGACAACACCGTCGACGCAGCGTTTTTGATCGGGTATAGGCTACGAGTCACATCGGCAAACTGGTGCGGGGCAAGATCATCCGTACCACACAGTTCGTCCTGACTGGCCTCTTTGACAAAATCCGGCAACGGGTAGACGGAGAGAATTCGATGAAGCTCCTGTCCGTTGATGTCCAGAGTCTGGTCAAGTACTGCAGGCATTAGAAATCCCCTTGTTGGAGTGAGCTATGGGACTGCGGCTATCGATCAACTCGTATGTCGGCTGGCAGCAAGTGCTACCATTGCTAGGAGTTGAGGCGGCCGTTGGTTCGCTTCCGATGCTGGTTCGGTGCCCGCTATGCGATGGCCCGAGGCTGCATATCTACGATGATACCAAATTTGGAGGACATTGGCACTACTGTCCTGACTGCCAGGCCTCTGGTGATATGATAGAGCTGGCAGCAAAATTCTGGAAGTGCAGTTTACACGACACTGTGGCCCGTTTGGAGCACGAAGGACTGCATTTTCCGGACGGTCGGGCAACCGCGCACGCCGTCAACATGTACGCAGATCTGCACGTCGGGCGACGTCAACGCTGCCAGAACTTACTCGAAACGGCCCGGAAACGCATGGCTGACGGCTCCGTGCCGGTCGAGCGACTCATCCACCGTCTCGGCCTGCGACAGGAGCAGCAACGGCAAGACTGGGCTGCCCGCATGGGCCGGTTCATGGGCGCCGCGAATCTCCATGTCGTCAGAGGTACATTTGTACGGTTCAAAAATCCAAAACAACGCGGAGGTAATCCTCTTTCGCAGATGCAGCTGTTTCGAGGCGTCGGCTGGAAGGACGTCTTGGTCATCCCATTCCACGATCTGCCCGATCGCTTTGCTGGTTTCTTGTTCATCGGGCGGCAGGCTCGCAAGCAAGATTACGCCTTCAAGATCGTCGACGAGGTTCGTGGCAATTCCAGCGGGCGCCGGGCTGAGATCGGCGTGTGTATGTACGATGTACTCACGGGCCCCACGGATCGTCAGGACTGGTTCAGGAACGACGTATTCGTCATGGCCGATCCCGTCGTGGCGTTGAAATTGCAGTCGCGGCACATGCGTGACTCCGCCCTGCCGCTGCCGGTCGTCGGTACGTACAACAAACTGCTGCCGCGGGGCAAGAGCCAGGACTGGGAGCTGGTCACGTACCAGCTCTGGAATACGCTCCCGGGCCGGCGTTTCATCTTCTGGGGCCCGATCCTGTCCGGAAATCTCTTCAATATGGCTGCCAGAGCGGACGGGCTGGTCTGTATCAGCCCAGTGCCCACAAACATGGGCCGAGAGTCCTCAGCAGGGTGGCTACGGCGTCTGCAGCGGAAGGCCCGGCATTGGACAGAGGTGCTCGAGACGAGCCTACGGACGCTGCCAGAGGAGTCAGCGGTCAAGTTGCTCAGCAACCTGGATCTGTCCTCGGACGTCATGCGGATGTTCGTGGACGGCTGCGGCGACATCGCGAAACAACGAATCCAGAACTACAGGCACCGCATTGAGAGCCTGTGCCGGGTCACGATCAATGGGCACGACGTGGTGGAGTCAGCACTGGGCTGGAGCCTCCAGAGCACCGATGAGTGCATTTCGAACGCCATACTGCGTATTGAGAAAATCGTTTGCCGGCCGGACGCACCCGATAACGAGCCCCAGTGCAAAGGTCAAATCATCTTCAAGGGGCAGTCGTCGGCATTTACCACGCGCATGGACGCACTGGAGAAGCACACGGCTCGCTGGCTCAAACGTGAGGTCCTGAACCGCTTCGATGAACTTCCACTGGTCAAACGCAACTGGTCACCGCATCTGATAGAGCTGTCCCGGCAATTTCACACGCCGTTAGTCGTACGAGAAGACGGCCGCTTTGGGTGGAAGCCGCACGACTCACACTTCGCGTTGCCGCAATTCGTGGTGAATCTCGGTGGAGACGTCGTGGCTGAGGAAGCCAGCGTCATCGACTCCATGGCGCCCGGCCAGACGCTACAACCCCCAGATGCGTTGCCCAACGCCGCGGCAGTCTTGCTGGAGCACACGCCGGCCAATCAGCTGTTCTGGGCGACAGCGGCGTGTTTGGGGGCTAACATCCTGGCGCCCGCCGCGGGCCAGCAGATAGCCGGACTGGGCCTGATCGGGCACGGCGGCATCATGGTCGGCAAGGGTACAGCCAGGGCGTTTGGATGCTGTGAATACTCTGCGGTCGGCCGACAACTGGCGTACGGAGAACGAGAAGCTCGACGTATTGAGCAGGTGTTGATCACACACAACTGGCCGATGATGGTCATGCGCGGCGCTGGCGCCAGTCGCACCATCCTCGACGCCTGGATCAACGGACATTACTCACACAACGCTGTCCTGTGCACCGACGCGTACCGTGCAGACTTGCTGGCCACACTGGACGCCTGGCGGTTCGTGGCGAAGAGCGATCCGATCGAGATCAGTCCGGCGATTCAACTGTACGGCCCGTTGATCCTCCCGTTGTGGCTCCAACGGCTGTGCGGACAAAAGCTCACTTTGCAGTCGCACGAGGACGCGTATGTCCTGCGTGTGCTCGACGATCTGGCACACATGATGGCGCCGTATGGCAGCACTGACATCATCCACAAGGCAGCCGCCATCATCGACGACGCCACCAGTCCGGCCGATCGCGGGCACCGGTTTGTCTCGCTGATGTACCACCTGATTGCGGACGGGATTTTGCCGTTCCATCCGGGTGCTTTGGCCAAAAAACAGAAGATCCCTGCCATTTTGCGTATCGCCGACGAGCGGCGTGCTCCAGGCATTTTCGTGCCGCGCGAGGCTGTCACGTACGGGTTGCTACGAAAAAGCATCTCCATCCCCGACCCTGGCAGGGTGACGGATGCCCTGCGGTCTGCTAATGCTCTGGACTGCGAGTGCAAGTATAATGGTGACGTAGGTTGGTTCATCGTTGAACAATGGTGGAGCCGGCAGATCGAACGTTGCCGTGCTCGCCACCAATGCCATCTCAAGGTGATTGGAGGCCACGATGAATGCTAGGAAAATGATGCGACTCTGCGACGCGTCGATACGGCAGCTCGAAGATCTCGAGGCGTTGCTGTCTTATCTCTCGTCCGAGCACGGAGCGGCCCGGTTTGTGTATGAAAGCTTGGCTGAAGTGAAAGAGCTCAGGCACGTCGCAAAACTGGAAACTCAGTTGAACGTAACGACAGAGCAAGCTGCGCACATTCAACGCATCTTGTCTCAAACCAAACACTTCATGCGAATGGTTCCAGACAGTGCCCGAAAAGAGCTCGACGGAGGGTAAGCCACGCGTTGTCGGTTTCATACCGGCAAAAGGTCACAGCGAACGGCTACCACAAAAAAATATGCAGCGCCTGGACGGCGTTCCGCTGATCGTGCGCGCTGCCCGCAAGCTGCAGCGCTTGGCCTGTATAGACGAGGTTTACGTTGACACTGACGACTCTGGCATCGCAGAAGCTGTCGAAGTTCCGACGCTCATGCGTGACCCGGAGTTGGCACACAACGGCGTCGACGGCAATTGGCTGCTGTTGAACGAAGCCCGCCAGGTTGACGCAGACATCTACGTGCAGTATCTCTGCACCAGCCCCTTTGTCCGTGACGACACCATCGCGGCGGCCATAGCGGCCGTGGCCGGCGGTGCTTACGAGTCGGCATTCCTCATGCGCCAAGAGTCGCTGCATCGCTGGGAGGGCCACGAACCGGTATTCTCGCTGGATCCGCTGCCCAACACATGCGATCTGCCGCCAACGCAGTGGGACACAACCGGCCTGTATGTGATCACAAAAGAGGCATTGCTCAAATACCGTAGACGCATCGTGCCCAGGCGCCTGGCGATCCTGGTGAGCCCGGTAGAAGCCGTTGACATCGATTACCCGGAAGACTTGGAATTCGCAGAATGGATAGCCAAAGGCCAGACGCACCATGCGTTGCAATCGTCGGTCAAGGTCCCAGTGCCGAGGGCTACGGGGCAGTAATTGACGGTGCGGACATCGTGATCCGCATGAAGATGTTCTGGGAGAATGGTGCGTTAGACACGGGCCAGCGCTTGGACGTCATGATACACAACGGGCAAGGGCGGATCGCAAACGCGAAGTTGTGCCTAGCCACGCTGCCATTTGACGACTGGCCTGATCTGCACACGTGCGAGCACTGGTTCACACGCATAAACGCTGTGGTCCCGTCCAGAATGTTTCACAGTTTCCTGGCCGGCTTCAATCTGGTAGCTGCCGGACATGCGACAGAGATGATGACGGAGGAACTCTGGTACCAGCTTCGTGATAATGTCCGGTTCAAGAGTCGGCCGTCCACCGGGCTGTGCGCGATCGGCATGGCCATGAAGCATCTAAAACCAGGCACATTGATGCTGTTCGGTTTCGACTCTACCGATCCCACCGCGCCAAACTACTGGGATGCACGGCCACCCGTCGAGGTTGACCCAGAGTTCCCTCACGACATGTGTGGTGAGAAACAACTGATTGCCGAAATTTTCAACAAGCGATGGCTCGGCCAGGAATGCCGTACTCGTTTGATCTGGCCAGAACAACCACAATTCTAGGAGATCCGATGCTTGATGCCAGACGACTGCATTCATCGTTTCAAAAACTGTACAGCGGTGTCATTTACGACGCCATGAAATTCGACATGGATTGGGAGCACGAATTCTGCTGTACGCTGCACCGCGACATCACGCGACTCGGTACGCGCCATCAAACGATGGTCGGCCACGCTTTCACATGCCGCGGTAGTCGCGTCAAAGATCCGTCTGAGTTGGATGACCACAAGCGTATCGACATGCTGGAGATGTTCACAGCAGGCTGTGTGTTCGTGCTGGATACCGGTGGCGACGACCAGGTCGCACATTTTGGCGACATCTCTGCAAGATTGGCTGGCCATCACGGGGCCGCGGGCGCTGTGCTTGACGGCTACACCCGCGATGCCAAGTACATCAAGCAGATGCCTGGGTTTACGCTCTTCTGCCGCGGCACACAGCCGCAAGATGCCTACGGGCACTGGCAGATAGACGCGTGGCAATGTCCCATTGAAATAGCAGGCAGCGAGGATTGTAAAGTTCAAGTGTGTCCTGAGGACATCATCTTTGCCGATGATGACGGCGTGTTGATGATTCCACATGCACGCGCTGAAGAAGTACTGGAGAAAGCCAAGAAGCGTGCCTCGAAGGAGGAGGATATTCGTTTCGCGGTAGATACCGGGCAGGACCCGCGGAGAATTTACAAGGAGCATGACCGATGGTAGAGTGCGTTGCCGAGTTCACAACCAACCACATGGGTAACCTCAACGTATTGCTCAACATGGTGGACGCGGCGGCTACGGCTGGCGCGGACAGCGTCAAGATGCAAAGGAAAGACGTCGAGGGCTACTACACTCCGGAAAAGCTGGACAGCGAATTTCTCAGCCCGTACGGAACGACATACCGAGACTACCGTGAAGCTTTCGAGTTCTCGTCCCGCAGCGACTGGCAACGGTTCGCTGCACGCTGTCGTGCTCGTAGCATGCCGTGGTTTGTCACTATCCAAGACAAGTACTCGATCGAGGAGGCCATGAAGTGGTTCTGTAGCCGGTACAAAGTCTCGTCGTCGAATGCCCGCAACTTCGAATTCTTACGAAGGCTGGCCGATATAATACCGCATGGTTGCGAAATCGTAATCTCAGTTGCAGGGTCCACATTGGCCGAAATCGAAGAGGCGCTCGGCATATTTCAGTGGCACAGAAAAGTTTGGTTGCTGCACTGTGTGGCCCAGTATCCGTGCCCCGTAGACGATCTACGGCTTGGAAACATCCCGGAGCTGAAAAAGCGATTCGAAACCGGGCGGATCCGTATCGGCTACTCCGGCCACGAGGTGGGCTTCCAGCCTACGCTGGCGGCCGTTGACCTCGGCGCCGAGATGGTCGAACGGCACTTCTGCCTGTCGCGGCACTCGTTCGTGCACCATATCGCGTGTAGCCTGGAACCGCAGGAGTTCCTCGCCATGACAGAAGCCGTCCGCCGTGACGACTTCAAGCGGACGTCGCTGCCGATCAGCGCATATCGCAGCTCTTTCGGCATGACGGAGCGAGAACGGCCCTTCCTGGTCGATCAGACGTATGGCACGGACCTTATTGGCGACACCAGCCGATTCGGGCCTTGACGCCGGTCGCTGCTACAGGTAAGTTAGAACGATCGAGCGGGGTGGAGCAGTCCGGGAGCTCGCGAGGCTCATAACCTCGAGGTCGCAGGTTCGAATCCTGTCCCCGCCACTTGGAGAACTACATGGCCGACCTAATCATCAATGACGAGGCGGTCATCACCGACAGCACGTCATCCATCACACGCGGCAAACTTGGCGCAACCTGTACGGCCGGCCAACCTGTGTTCGCGGATAGACAAGATGGGTGGCTGTTGAAGCCGTGCTTTGGGCCTGATTCTAGCAAGGCCAGAGCGGTCGGCATCCTGGCGACTGGCGGCGAACGCGGCCAGAGCTGTTGGTACCTCCACGAAGGCGGGCTGGACTTCGGTACAGCCATCTTGACGCCTGGCGAAAGATACTACGTGTCCAGTCAAAATACGGGCGGCATCATGCCGTCCGGCGACCTGGACGAAGCCACCAAAGCGTACATCACGTTTCTCGGTGTCGCTACCTCCACAACACGGCTGGCTGTGCAGCGCGTGTCTCTGGACGTGCAGTCCCCGCTGGTCACAGACGACTACATGTACGCAGGGCAAAATCAGGAGATCACAGAGTACACGTTCGAGCAAGCGTGGTGCAGTGCTCCAGCATCTGAACTGGTAGACATGCTGCATGCACAGGGGCTCGTGGCCGACGCGATCGATATCGCGACCTGGCAAGCTGCCGTCGACGTCGAGGTGACGAAGTATCAGGATGGCATGGACTTGACCACTCTCAGGGCCGATGGATTGATGATGATACTCGTAGATGCACGAGAGCATGACGGGTCCTGGCTTGTAGAGGGTGGCAGCCACGCTATTGAGCGTATCCGCACCACAGTCGAAGCCGCGTTCGATCTCGACCGTTCCATTCTGCTGACTCCGGCGACGATCGCAAACATTCAAACTTCTGACGATTTCCGATCTACCGGGGCGGCAGTCACCAGGAAATACATCATCTCGTGGAGTGATCCTAAAGACTCCAACGCTGTAGATGACCCAGCTAACACAATCGTGCGTATGGTCCCGTGGGCAGGCTGGTGGGGCTATCAGTCGTCCTCCGCTGACTATGTTGGCAGGGTGGCTTACCGGACGATTGACTACAACATCCTGTGGCATGACGATGTGCCTGATGGCCACGCTGCCGGAATCTGCATGTGGGATCGTCCTTCATGGACGTACCAGTCCCTGGTCCTTGACAATATCTCGGCCGGAGATACGTTCACGCTCACGTACACCGATGCGGATTTGAACACACATGAGACGGCGCCGATCGCGGTGCGCTTGCCTACAGGCGGAGCTCCGAATTTGCC
>Ga0114923_10001717_pt1 | contig 15036 bp, 5 predicted proteins | sample SumtaG_FD_89578 | JGI IMG/M metagenome (GOLD analysis project Ga0114923, IMG submission 89578) | Deep subsurface microbial communities from Indian Ocean to uncover new lineages of life (NeLLi) - Sumatra_00157 metaG | ecosystem: Environmental > Aquatic > Marine > Oceanic > Sediment | place: near...
ATCTAAATTAAATAGGTTTTTCATAATATTTATTAATAGATATTAATAGTATTTTATATAAAGTATTAAAAGGAAAATAATAAAGAATAAGTTAATATATATATGGGTGATATTGAAGTATAAATGTGAGACAGAATATAATATTTTTATAAGATTAAACACAATAAATTATTAAAGCGAAATTATAATGATTGAACCAAATGATATTAAAAATCTCATTGAAATTGAAGAATTCAATACTACTACACAAAAAGAAAATTTAAGAATAATAAAAAAATTTCTCTAAATTTAATCATTTTTTTTTTAATTTTTGACTCTTTAAGATATTGTTAATTAGGTAAATTTGATTTTTGATATTCAGGAACAAAACCCCTTTCTGTAAACCAATGTTTAAATGGGTGATAAACATTTTTCCTAAAAGAATGTCAATTCTTTTTAGTAGGTATTTATAAATAAAAAATAAGGCAAAAATAGGGAAATAGATATGAATCATCAAATGGTTATAAAAAAAAATAATAATAAATATAAATAATTCAAACTTTCTTGTTTCTATGCACCAAATAATCGAAACGTAAACCACTTGATCCTTCACCTCTCCCCGGACCAACGCTGCGACCCATCCATAAATATGTAGATCCGTCAATCCATCTAGTTCTTTGATAATTCAATTGAACTTTAAGTCCTGCTCTACTAACGGTTTCCTCATTGACTTTCGGGCTGGAGTTAAGTAAAAGGGTTTTAGGTAGTAGAGGATCAGGGCTTAGAGTTAGATCATTTCGTATCATGTTTGCTTGTTCTAAGAGGATTGATCTTTTACCTACTTCCCTACGGACAGCAATATATGGGATCCAATTCTCTGGTATAATGGAGGCAAAACGATAACTCAATAAAGGCCCCTTGTCTTCATCTCTTTTAGGTAACCCCAAATGATGCGCATATTCATCAACTTTATTAAGGATATCATCAACTTTTTGCGATACATCTATGGGTTCATTATCGAGGGGTTTAATTCCTTGAAGAATTTTTATCGCGTCAGTTGTATGGGAAATGATAGCTTCGGGAGTCATAGCTTTCAGAGTTTTTACTAAATATTCAACTGCATTTTCCGTAAGCCTCAATACTTCCGCAAGTTGGGACTTTTCTGCTGTTTCAATAATATTTTCAATAATACTATTAATATCATCATTATCATCAGTCGCCAAACCTCTTGCAATCTCAATGATTTCTGTTAACTTAACATTATTAGCAATAGCATCAGTGATCTCAGTTATACCGGCTTCATCAGCAATACCTCCTATTATTGTAATCAGAGCTTGTATTGTACTATCTTCTAGATCAAGAGCGAGTGGATATAAATTAGTTGTCGCATCCTTGTAGCTATGCTTTTTCATTCTTCTTAATTGATCTTGATAGGCCTCATATCCAGAAATAGGTTTACCCAAACAATTACAGATAGTGGATTCTACACCCCAAACCAGGTTTGCCATTTCATCTCGGAGGAATTTCACCTCTTCAATTGGAATTGATTCATATCGCTGACCAAGAGTAGGAGGAATAAATAAAAAGTCAGCTGTAGATAAGCTACTACATGGATTCGCCTTTCTCGTACTTTTAACTGATTCCATTGACAGGTTAAAGATATCCCAAACATTCCAACCGATCCCTTTTTCAATCATTTTTGCAGGCTTTATGTTTGTAGTACCACCAAAAACGTCAGTGACAATGAGTGAATCAATTCTATATAATGAACCTATTTTTGCCTCATATGGGATTACAAACCAATCATTACTATGTAGAATTACAAATTCCATCATTATCATTTTTCCAAGATCAACTTTATTTAGATTTAAAGCACCAAAATCAGTCTGAGCATCTTCAAAACGCCACCATCGATGATTAGGATTTCCATAAAAAGTTAGATTTGTTGGTATAGATTCAATTGGCCCTTCAGTTGAAAAAGGTAGATTTTCTTCATTAGCAGTTAATTCTTTTGCTTTTCCAATTTGATATTTAGGATTATGGTGAATTGAGAAATCAAACCAATCTAGTTCATTACCATCATATTCCCGAGCAATAAGAACTGTTTGCTTTTTTCTTTCCTCTGGAGCTGACACAGAAAATTCATACTCCATCCTTTCAGATTGCCATGGAGTTCTATTTGTTTCAAATGGTTGGGAATACAATTGCTCAAACCAAGATATCAAACTCTCAATCGCATTTTTTACTGCATCAAAATGAACCAAGTAATCAGTATCTCGCAACTCTCTTTCAATTTCTTCTTCTGTCATAGACATTACCTTCCAACCATCTAAAGATCTCCTTTCATCAGAATTTAAAATACTGCCAGTGATTGGCAAGAGGAACTCTCGAGAATCACTATCAACACTATTAAGATCTAAAATTGAAGGATCAATCCCTGCTACCTCAGATTTTTTAAGGGCTTTAAGAATATCTTCAGCGATATTTTTATCCATAATTTTTTTAAGTTCTCTTGAAAATTGTTGCCCAGCTTGTATTCTAAATCGCCAATTTGGGGGAAAATTTTCATGAAATATAGATTCTCTCTCTACATATGCTTCTAAAGGGATCTTATGATTAACTTCTTGATAAGGTGCTTCCATACCAGCGTACGTTAAACGTGTAATATTAGTTTTTGTTGTCATTAAACTAGTCTTTATAGGAGACCCTGCATCTTCAGCTGCGAATTCACCAACTTGCCATTGACGTGTAAGCATCCATGCTGGATCTCTTACTTGAGCTTGAAGACTCCTTACTAGATTATCTGAACGAGATCGTGGTTCAATTCGTTGCCAAAATTGAAAATATTTTTGGTATATGCCAAGATCTGGAAGATCTGGAGTCAGTAATCTCTCAGACATTATTCTTCGTCACCTCCTGGATTTGTTGGTACAAAAAGAGCGGGCAAGAAATGACCAACTTCTACTAAAGAATCAAGATCAATTGCTCTTATTTTAGCTAAATCAAATGCTTCTTCAACTGATTCTGCTAAATAATCAAAATTCCATACATCTAATGTGGAGGATGAATCAAATAAAGTAGTGCCCACTGGGGTAGAATTATTAGATGATGAATTATTATCTGTAACATCTGAGGATCCACTAGTTGAATGTCGTTCTGTATCTGATGCTAAAAATCTTACCTCTATTTTTGGTAAAATCATAGGTGGAACTGCCAAAAGAAGAGTTTGAGGAGCTTCTGTATTTGGACGATTGTAATGATATGCTATGGCTGAATTCACTATCTTATTTGGAATTATCTCATCCCACTCATCAACGACAAGACCTGAAACTTCTAGCTCGGATGGATCATCTTCATCGAAAATTTTTGTAAGTGATTTAATTGGTGAAAATACAACAAGAGATAAAGAACCTTGATATTTTTCAGTACTATCTTCACCAAATGGGAGTGCTAACCAACGTCTATAACGAGGGGGAGGAACTTCTTCTGGTGGTAAAGGTTCTTCAGTTTGTAGTTGTCCGACATCAAGTTCTAAGGAGACTCCAGTTGACAAGGCTTCACTCAACATTATAATATCTTCGAATTTTTTTAGTTTTGGATGGGTATGAGCTGTTTTTTGGAGCCATGGAATAGCAGTATCCTCATCATCTAAATCACTAAATGCCTCTCTCAGCTTTTCTCCATTATTGATCTTAAACATAGGGAGAATCACAAACGACTTTCCAAAGATGTCTCTTACGCCCTCAATTATTTTTAATAAGGCTTGCCTAAGTTTATCGTGATCTTTTTCTTCTTCTATCTCACTCGAGTTTTTATAATTTGAAAATAAAGTATTCGCATCTGTTATACTTTTTGTACATTTTTCAAGTCTTTTTTCTAATTCTTTTTTAACATCAGCAGCTTGCTCCTGAAGCAGCTTTTTAGTAGTATCATCCTCACCATACCCTGAAACAGGAATTGAATTCTTAATACCATAGTGACTTGCTTCTAATAAATATTCACGTATCTCTGATGCGTTAGCATTTTCTTTACCTAATTTATTCTCACCTACAACCTCTTCAACTTTTTGTTTAATATGATTTGCTATAGAGTGAAGACTTCCTTCGATTTCTACATTAGGATCACCATAAACATTCGCTGAGAAAGCTGCACTAGGATTATCTTCTGCATATTCAGGAAGATAAAGATCATTGGGTTCTAAGAAACGAGCATTTGAAATGAACTTTTGTAATCGTTTAGCTAAAGGAACTATTTCTAAAATGGACCTAGAATCTGGTTCAGACCATTCTGAGCTAACTTCAAATTCTATATTAATCTCCTCGTCTATTAGTAGTTCATTATCAGCTCTTATCTTATACAATATTCTTTGTTCAAGTTCTGTAGCTCCACCTCCAATCTCTGTTGTTGACATAAAGAGTAAGTCTAAAGGTCCTATATCTTGGCCTTCCTCATCCAAATTTTTAGATAAATCCTTTAGTGATATATAAAGATTTTCATGATCATCAGCTATACTTTCATAAGAATATTTACAACTGTATTTGTCTAAATCCCCTAACATAGCTGCTACCCATTTGGTTAATTGTGGAGCTGCCTTAGCTCTTGGGGATTCATTCGAATACCATGGATCTTCTGCAGGGATAACACTAGAGGTACAGAGAACTATGAAACGATGTTTAAAAGAAAATCCACTATGTGGTGTAAAAACACTCTCTGGTACTGGAACATTACCACCCCCTCCAGCTAAAATATCTAATAAGACAGGAGCCCTGTCATAATTTCCTCGGACATTATGATATATACTCTCAAATAAACCTAAATCATTTATAGCATCAAAAGCATCATCTATACAATCAAGCTCAATTTCTATTGCTTTATATTCATTTGATGATTTCCGGGGCAATTTGTCATCATCATTAAAAGGAATTGCTTCTTCTTCATTATTTTTCCATGCGTTCCAAGCTTTGAGAAGTTTCAATCCATCAACTACATTTCGAGGAACTACTACTTCCTTTGAATCATCCTCTTCAGTCTCAGATTCTTCTTTAAGCTCCAAGGGATAAAGCTCCCTAAATCTGTAAATATAAGAACCTAATTTATCATATTTTTCAAAAAAATTTTCCATTAATCCTTTCTCGAACCGATAACCCAAAAGAACTGATAAAGACTGTCCCTCACGAATGCCATTTAACAACCACAATGCTTTCTGAACTCTATCGGATGATAATTTTACTGCTAATAGATCTTTCTCTTCACGATCATTATGAGAAAGATAAGCATTTCGAAGAATTGCTCCAGCAACTGCTTGGTCGTGAGAAGGTGCAAAAATATAACCTCCTTTCTTTACTCTTCCTTGAGAATCTTTATATAAGTTTTCAACCCAACCATAAGCCCCTAGATAAATCCCATCTTGATATTGATTCCTTAAGTTGTGTAGACGTTTTGAAGAAATAGACGTGATTAACGCATCCAATCTGTTAGTATATAAATCAAGAGTTTCTCCTAGAAGTCTTTCTAATTCTGCTGACGGTAAAGACTTTAGATAATCAAGACTATCAAAAGCATAATGATTATTACTGATTAAAATAGCGAGACGTAGAAGATTGTAAAGCAAGCTATCCGATGGATGATCACCATGTTCAATATCGTCCAAAGACTCTTTTCTATCAAATAACCACTTGATATAATCAGTAACAAGGGGATCAATTTCAGATAGAGGTTCTGCCTGAATAAATGGTGTCATTGGAAATTCTATAGCTTTAAATTTATAGAGAAACCTCCGAAAGTCCCATAATTTATAACCACTTTCCCACGGTATAATGTTTAACAAAAATGGATTCAAATCTGGAAAGTCATTATCTTCAGCATGGAGCTCGCTAAACTTATCTCGATATTTTTGCCTTGTATCCTCATAATTATCCCACCAAGCTTTTATACCAGCGGAATCACTAGGTAATCCTAATGCTCTTAGTAATGGTTTTAAAAAATCTGGTACGTATCCATAGAAATGATGTTGAAGGAACCAGTGAAGATTCCAAAGATAGATAACACTAACATAGGGTCGTATCAAAGCGTTTTGTGAACTTGCACCCATCCCAAGAATGTTTATAAGTTCAGCATCAGGATCATCATGACCGCCGGCTCTAGGCACCTTATATACATCTTCTGCCATTTCTTTCCAAAGTGGTATTAATTTTCGAATTACTTTAGGAAGAAAACCGTTCAGAGCGATATCAGATTCATACTTAGACTTCTCAGTTGCCCAAATAGAATCTAAAGTGGATGGAATCCATTTTCTCATTGAAGTTGTAGGTAATATACCATAAGGATTGTCTCCTATTCTTATAGCAGGAAATGGACCACGACCTCGCACAAATTCAATATAATGATTTTTGGTTCCTTCAATAATACTAGATTTAATGTTTTCACCTTCATCCTTACCAATGTACCAGAGATTAAACGGATTTCTGTTAAGCATAATTTTTAGATAATAACCAAATGTTATTGACCATAAGGCCTTGATCATATGCTTAGCGTTTTCATTTTCTTTTTTTTCATCTTCTACACTTTCTTCTTTACAAGCATTTTCTATATTCTTGAAAAGACTAGGCTCAACTCCTATAGCACGCGCAAGACGGTTAGCATCTTGAGTAATTACATTATTTCCGAATTCTGTCTGATAATATTTCTCATAATCAATCTGTCGTGAATACCCTGATTCTACTCCCGCAACATTATTTGTAGGAGTTCCTTGATGTATAAGACCAAAACCTTCAGTAAAGCGATGAGCTTGAATTAAATCCTTGAGCAGTTTTTGACTTTCTGAATGATCAGCTGAAGATTTTATTCCAATTGCTATTATCCGGCTAAAACCATTTTCCAAATCTGGGACATCTTCAGAATCGATTTTTATCGCCATACCCTTTTCTACTGCCTCATTAAAATCTATAACCCATTTGGATTCTTCATCAAAAAATAAAAGATTTTCTTCATCTTCTTGTTCCACTTCAACTTCATCTTCTTCTACCACTTCACCTTCATCCTCTTCTATTTCTACAGGAAATGGTGAACGAACAATATTAAGAGGGGTTGGTATTAGATTACCGGACTTTTGGCATACTAAATTATTTTCCCTGTACAATCTAACAACAAAGAAATCTGGCATTATATATGAACGAGGAGGTTCACTCCAAGACTCTGGACGAAAATCGATTTCTTCTTTTTCCTTAAATTGAGGTTTTTCAAATTCATTTTCTTCAGGGTTTCCATATTCATCCAATTCAATAAAAAGAGAAGGAAAGTCTTCGGGATAGTTCTCAACATACTTTTTCTCTTTGCTTTCCTCATTATCTTCTCCTTCTATAAATAAGAATTTTCGAATAATCCAAGCAGCACGTTGAGGCCCATACATACCAGCTAACTCCTTCCAAGCAGAATCTCTTCGTTCTTTTCTTTCATCTTTTCTTGGATCAGTTTCATCTGAGCCTGCCCACCATATTCTATTAACATAAAGACATCCAGCTTCATACTCATCTTCAGTCAGATTGTTTTCATGAGTTTGTATTGATATCTCATCGGGGTAAATTCTTATCCATAGCTCAGTCTCTTTATTTCTTTGAGATCCCACTTCTTTGAACTTTGTTTCTAACCGAACAGGGAAAAGTAAAATAGGTCTGCTCACCGACATGATTGGTAATTGAGTAGATTCAAAATTTCTAACATTAAGACCTGAAACCATTGAAACAATAGAATTCTGTAAAGTTGAGATACTACTTTTCAGATTAGATATATCATTAGTAGTATTCTTGATCTCACTCGCAATAACTTTTCGTCTTTCCTTTGAAAGAGTTGAATTTTTTAAACTCGTCTTTTTACTCAAAAATTCACGTTCTTTCTTGAGTAAATTTTTCTTAGCCTTTCTTAAATCCTCTTGCATACTAACAAGTTTTACAATATCTTCTTCTTCCATTCTTAACACACCTTCCTCTTATGAAGCATAAATCACTCCTCCTTTGGTATCATATCATCAGCATGTACAGCAATTCGTACGGGTTTCTGGAGAGTTATTTCAGCTCGGTTAGCTGAATGAGAATCCCATGGAGGATCTAGTGCTAAGGCGGGATCAGGGTTCACTCCATTGATATAATTTGAATTTTGATTCCATTCTGCCTCTCTTGTTAAGTACTCCCAAGTTAAACTATCCCAGTTATCTAGGACTGCACCCTCAGGAAGTTCGTTAATTTGTTCATCTATTCCAAAGCGAGTCTCACCTATTCGTTCTTCAATTACGAAATACCAACCAGGATGATTTCTTTTATCCGGATCATCAGGGTTTCCTATCTCAGTATGCCCTCTAGCTTTTTCTTCTGTTAAATCGAAACCTAGAAATGTAATATCTGGAGGTAGAGTTCCTTTGAAAATGGGATATTTAGTCTGATCTTCAGTAAAAGTGAAAATTGGAGTTCGGTTCCATTTCCTTCCATCTGATGAGGTACATATATAATAATCTCCAACTTCTGGTTCAACCCAATCACCTTCTACAGCATATATTAAAGCGGTGGGGTACTTTTTTAAGAGATCCCCACGAACAAGTAGAACCAATTTTCTAACCTCTTCAGTATCCTCTTTTTTCTCATTATCGTCTTCCTCATCATCAATTTCATCAACATGGTCTTCTTCATTTTTGGGATTAGGGTTTTCTCCAAGTTCATTATCTCTCCAAAGATGTATATGATTAATATCTTTTAATTTTTCTTTCAGAAGTTTATCAATTTCAATTTCAATTTCTGATGTTGTAAGAGGTCTTCCTAAATTCTCTTCCAATTGTGGCTTTTTTTCTTCTATTTCCTGTTCAATTTCATCTCTCATCTTTGCCGGAGGAAAAAATTCACTTACATCCCAAAATTGTCGAAAATAAGTTGCGTCTAAAGGTGAAGGATATTCACGCCATTTAAATTCTCGAGCCATTTCAGCGTTTAAACCAACCATGTAGGACTCAATAAATTTTCGATTTGTTTCAAGTAGTCCCAATGTATTCTGTGGGATGAATTCAAGACCGGGTAGCAGATATTCTTGTGAGAGATCACGTAATGGTTCATACATAGGTTGAGGAAATTCAGGAGCAACCTTAATTGGGTTCATATCCTCATCTACTAAATCCTTTCGACGGAATTGCATTCTTGTTCTTGCAAGTATGGTCTCATGAGGATTTAGCGAGGAAAGAATTGTTGATTTTATTTCTTCTAAGTTAAGTGGTTCTAGGGTTGGCATTTTCTCGAATCCCTTATCCAAGAATTTTTCATGCGCTTGTATAGCATATTCTCGAAACATCTCAATATCTAAATCTACCAAAGGATTAGGTTCCTCAGGAGGTTTATAAACAAATGGGGGAATTTCAAATTGAAATTCCGGTTCAATATTAGCATTTTTAATTGCATCTGCAGTGGTATTTTCTGCTACTACTTCATTCGAAACGTTTGTAAAGTAATATAATGGAAGTATAAATCGTAAGAAGAGAATAAGTATCCCAATTATAATTGCCAAGTAAGGTAAGAGTGGTATTAACAAATTAATCCCACCAAAAAATCTATAAAGCCAAAAAAGGAAAATTAATAATAATCCAAGTAATGTAATGATAAAAAGTAAAAGCCATCTTAATTTTGAACCAAATAATTCTATAAATCTAGCACCATTTGGACGTAAACCTTTTGAGATATCATCAATCGTGAATAACCCATTAGGTTTTGGTGGTTCACCTGCAGGAGCAATTTCGGCATTATTCAATCTTTCAATAAGGTCTTTTCTAAGTGGATCACTATCTTGAAGCTGAGTACAATGAAACGGTCCTCTTGGTCGCTGTATACGTCGAAAAGCAGGAGTTAATACTGAAATAGGTATTGAACTATTAAATTTAATTAGATTTTGCACTGTTAATTTTTGTATTTCCTCTTCTATTACAGTTTCAATTAATACTCTTGAATGAAGTTTGGATGTCAAATTTATTATGCCTGACATAGAGAGTTGTTGGAGTTGATCTTTATGGATTTTTGAAGATACTTTACAAGCCATTTGAGCTTGCCTAAGTCGTTGATTTGCTTCTAATATTGTCCCAACTTGGTCCCATGCAGATGCCATCAGCTGTTCTTGTTGATCTTGTATGACTATTGTTCCAAAGCCTGATGTAACTCTATGTCTAGGATCCAAATTCAACATGTTAAACCAATCACGATCATCAGGATCATCAGAATTTGAGAGTTCTGTACTTACTTCTAGTCGTGAAGCTTGCCATTTTCCATATAGTGGAGGTCCTAACAGAGTTTCATTTGATTCATCAGAGTTCTGATCAGTATAAGTATTAGGAAGATTCAATAAGTCCCGTAATTTTAATTGAAAAATATTAGTAGTCTGTTTTGGCCAATCTGTTGATTCTGTTTGAAGAGACCTTAGTGCACCCTCGAGACCTAATGAATGTTTTAACTCATCACCATCAGGTAGAGACTCCACTGATACTATCTGATCATCTTTAAAACCATATCCTGGTTGTTTACAATCGAAATGACGAATTCCAACTCTAGGATCAATAATACGTGGCTCTAATAAACGGACTAAATATTCAAAATCGCCTTTAAGACCAGTACGAAACTCCCACTTGAAGTAATATGGTAGTACAACTGAATCAAGATTCTTAGTCCACGCTGGTTTTAATATAGGTGTATTTACTGGAATTTCTTGTCCTAAACCAGCTAAACGTCCACTCTCATAAGTGGGGACTACAAAAGCATGATAAAGCACTCCAGGCTCAAGTTTTCTGGGGCAAATTAGACGTGAAACGATTTTTTCTGGACTATGCATCATGATACTCCTTAACACATCTGGTGTAAACTTCTCCTCATCGTTATCTGTTATCGCCTGTTTTTCTGTAGTCACCTGAACATGAGCCAAAGCCCAACTACAGGTGAGATTAGGTAGTGGAAGTCTTGAATTTTGTTTATTAACTTTAATTGCAGGTGATGGTTGGTCAGAACTCATAGGGGAGTCCTCATATTCTCCAATTATATCTTCCCCATCCTTTGCTTTTAAAACAATCAAACATATCCAAGGGCTTAATCGATTGGGTGTGTCCTCCCATGGTTTTGCGGGGGTCATACACCACGGAAGGTCAATTCTAGAGAATTCTATTAATGGCATAAAGTTTGGTTCATAGTCACTAACTACAGTCTTGAAAGTTGGATCTGTTCGCACAATATGCCGAGGATCAAGACCAATCACGTCACCTGGACCATAGAGTTCAATATTTTGAGGTATTAGTTCTGTTTTCTGCTCCACTTTTAATTTTATTTGAAGAGCAACTCTTTTTTGCTGTAAATCCTGATCAGGTTTGTCATCAATTTCAATATATTGGGCAATACCCTGACGAAAGAAGGGTAAAAAAATATAACGTGCTAATTCGCTAGCCATTGACCATATTCACCTCACTTTGAGGAACAATCTGGATTTCCCCTACTTGCTCTGGATGATTGGTAAGATATTGCTCCATAGATTGATGTTTTTGAACATAAGTAGAGTTTCCATTGTTAGGAATTTCCTCAGATTCTACTAATGTCATATCACTAGTATTAACTATCGCATAAGCTTCTTCAACAAGCCCTCCCTTAGGTAAAATTACAGGAACTCGATATTTTGTAGATCCCGAATTCATTATTGGGGCATAAGCCGCTATACCACCTTTCATTAGAAATTTACTCATCATCCATATACATGGAGAGGGGTCTAATCTTCGAGCACACTTGTTCTCATCAATTACCTCAGTCTCATAAACGAGCAGATAGTCACGTTCAGGGCTAATGGATATATCATTGGCTTGACATCTTTTTCCAGATTCCAGTTTCTCATAGGCGGGTGATGAGAGTTTTTCACTATCCGACATCTCTTGATATTGAGGACGAGCAAAATAATCGAGAGCAGGTTCTATATCAAGATCTTCTAGATACTCCTCATCATTATGTTTTGTAATATAAACATGTGAAATATCAAATTGAGATATATCACCCGCTGGTTTTGTATTTTTATATTTTGTAATCTTAACACCTAATGGGAGTATGTTTTGGCGAATTTCCAGGAACCCAGTAGGAAAAACTACTATTTCTGTACCAGTATTTTCAACTAAACGAATTTGAACAGGATTATGCTGCTCTTCAGGTAATGCACCACTCCAACTTTTCTTATTCTTAAGAGCTTCCTCTAAATCTGGCCAAGGATCAACAGAAGGTAAGGTTGCTTTTTTCTTTTTACCCCATTTCTTATCAAATTTGACTTTGACCTCAAAGAACAAAATCTTAAACTTTGCTTTTCCTTTAGCATGCCAAGGTGTTGGTCCGTCTAGCGACATATCTAAGCTAATTGAAAGTAAGGTCTTACCCCCTGCTTTCACTGCAACTCCACCACCCAATTCCACTTCGAAAGAGAAGGGTGAGTATATAAATAGTGTATCAAATCCTAAATAACCTTCAATACTAAATTTCCCAGCTTTAGCATAAAGCTCAAGTTTTGCGCCAAAACCAAGAGTTGCGGAAGTTATTGCAAAATATGTCTCAAGACTTAATCTAGGATTATTCCCTTTTCCAATACTCAACTTTAAGCGTCTTAATGCAGGTACATCTGATGGGATACTCTTGTCTTTTGGATGAAATCCTCCAAGAGATAATACAAAATAAGGTTTATCTCCCCAACTCACCCCAATATAACCATCTCCTGATAGATTAAATTTTAAAATACGTGAATTATAAATACTTGCTATAAGATATAATTTTTTTTGCTCTAATTTTAATTCCCCCAGAATATCTAGATGAATTTCTACGATTGGATCTTCTCCACTTGGTAAATATGTATAAATTTGTCCTAAAATTGCAATCTTAATCGGCATTGGTACTTCGATAAAAAGACCGATATCTCCAAAAATGAGCTCAGACCAACTCAGTTTAGCCATTAAACCAATGATATATCTATCCTCTGTAGGAGGAAATATTGACCTTAAATCACTAATTATTTGTGGTGCTCTTTGTATAACATCACCCTCGGGAAACATAACTGAGTCGAGTATTCCATTCTTTAAACCATCCCGGATCACGTCAATTTTCATTGTTCGGTGAATTCCAAGTAAACCACCAACAGCATGAAGTTTAAAATTATAAGGAAGGGAGATGGCGGGACTAAAGGACACATTTATCATACTTAGCATGGAGAATCCCTTAGATCCATCAGGCATCTTGGTAGTGATTAAAGTTATGGCTAAAAGACCAATCTCAGAGAATTGAAGCTGTAGGATGCCAACATAACGTCCGTTATCAGGATCGAATTCCAGATAGCCACCACCCGTCAAACCTGATGCATCTATAGATAAACCCACTCCTGTGGGCCACTTGAAACCTAAGTTAAGGTTTACAGGTCCCAGGTTACCCCCACCTTCAGGGAAACTGAGATTAGCAATTATACCGATATTCTTGATAGAGGCAGAAATGGGTCCGATTTTAGCGCTAAAAGAGACTGTCAGAGTTATCGGGACAATATCAGCTGCTTTTGGAATTTTTACAGCTAAGTAGACAGAGTCAAAATCTATTGGTCCTATTGACTTGTGAACTGGAAGTGTTATCTCCAAGGTTGCACTACCACCAAAGTAGAGTCCTCGTAAGGATGATAATCCGATAGTTAAATCAAAAGTTGTCTCAATACCATCTTCTGGAAGAATTTTCTGAAGAAAACCATCTTCCTGCCTTGGAACGATTATAATATGACATTCTTGGATTTTAATTTCGCCATATACTTCGTATTTATTATCTTGAAATAGATCGAGACCTGTGTTTACCGAAAAGAATTTATATTCAAGTCGACTCCCTTCTTCTTCCCCAATAAGAATATTATATTCTTTATCTTCATCTAATCTACGATTATTCAAAGATATAGACAAGAAGCCAGAAGAGGGAGGGATTACATTTGATTCGACGGAAGGAATGATGTCTACAAGTGCTTCGATATTCTTTTGTGGTCGGAACAGGATCCCAATTCCACCCGTTAGATCTATCCCACCTACAATCTTGAGTACGAGCTCATCTGTCAGATCGATTTCGCTGTAGACTTTACCTTTACCATAAGGTAGTATAGAGAACCCAGGTTTTGCTGATGCAGTTTCTGGCAATATAAAAAGCCCAATCCCGATCTCCGTTTGTAATTCGGAAAACTCATACTTGATGATCGGAACTTGGAAGACCCAGTTGTGAATTGTATCTAATTGAATAGCACCCCTCGTCAAAAAGCTATGTAGCTTACTGTCTAATTTTTCCTGTATGATATCGATATTCCAAGACCTAGCCAACTCCATAATATTGTCTACAAGTAGATCTACCTTGAATTCAGATCCACCCCACTGGTAGGTATTCTTGATGATCTCGACAGGGTTTTCCAAGATACGGGTAATTTGGTCCCAAAAAATCTCCTTCTTTATGAATGATGGTCTGTTACTCGTAGCCTCTACTAATTCAATGTGGATTAATCCTAGCAATTTACCAAGGTTCCCCCAGAATGGATGGTGATTCAGCAGGAATTGAACAATTAAATATTGAATCAGTTGATTCGGAAATTCGTTTTTAAATTGGTTGGCGTCAACTGTACTAGGGAATAGACTGTTATGTTGATTTTTAATTTGTTTTACTCCTTCGATAAAGGATTTAATCCCATCTATGAGTGCTACGACATTTGAGACATTAACATCCCCAGTCACTATTATGTCATTAATCGTCTGCAAGGGAATAGATAGATCCTTAATCGGTTGGGGGATTTCCACAAAATTCCATCCTAATTCTAGCGCAAAGCTAGTGAATGAATCAGTAGAACTAACGGCGTCTAGTAAGGGTAAAAAGGCTGCGGAAATTTCCTCAGCCAAGACAGTTATGATGTTTCTATCACTCACTTTTTCCACCTACACAGTTTTAAATAGATTATTATCTGTTTCTGGCATATCAATAACGCGAGGATACTCGCTTCCCGATCGTGGGTAAAAATTAAAAA
>Ga0114923_10001719_pt1 | contig 15031 bp, 18 predicted proteins | sample SumtaG_FD_89578 | JGI IMG/M metagenome (GOLD analysis project Ga0114923, IMG submission 89578) | Deep subsurface microbial communities from Indian Ocean to uncover new lineages of life (NeLLi) - Sumatra_00157 metaG | ecosystem: Environmental > Aquatic > Marine > Oceanic > Sediment | place: near...
ATTTAATGCAGCACCCAACATGGTTCAAGCCGCGGCCTATAAACTTGTGCTTGACAGAATGGTAGGCATGTACCGCCTGGACGATCGCTGTGTTGTGGCTACCGCTGGCAACCTCAGCTCAGACAAAGCACTAACTAACCGTCTAGGTACTGCCATGCAATCACGGGTAGTTCATCTACCTATTATGGTCTGCAACAAAACCTGGCACTTCTGGGCTAATAAAAACAACATTGACCATAGAGTTCAGTCCTTCCTCAAATGGAAGCCTGAACTCTTACATCACTTCGATCCTAACCACGATGACCTTACTTTCCCTTGTCCCAGGACCTGGGAATTCGCAAGTGACATCTTCAAGCCTTACGATCCAATTCCTATGAGTAAATTGCCACTATTAGCCGGCACAATTGGGATTGGTGCAGCCCGAGAATATCATGCCCATACAGAAGTAGTAGGTCAACTGCCTACACTAGATGCAATCATAAGGGATCCTCAGGGAGTACAATTCAAGAACGACCCAGGTATCGAATATGCTATCGCAGGTATGGTTGGGGCAGGTATGAAGAGCTCCAACGCCAAAGAATGTCTCCAGTTCCTCAGTCGACTAGGTGCAGACCATCAAGTTACGGCACTTAGGCAAGCCATTGGTCGGGACTTTGAATTGTTCCAAGATCCCGCTATAGCAGAATGGCTGAAGCGTAACACCCAGGATTTGATCCAGAGGAGATAATCATGAGTTGGTGTCAGATTAGAACAGCATATCTACTGGGGAAAAATTTTGATGCAGTCTCTATGGATTGGTATGAGAACTTTGATAAATTAGACCCACATTTACACCGTCTGGGAATGCCTAAACATTGGTCAGCACGCGGTGCAGACTTAAGTGGAGCTGCAGGCTTTGTCATTGTCTTTGAAACAAATGATAATATGAAAAATTGCGACTTGGACCACATAGAAGAAGCTCTATATAGATACTTAAGGGAGCTAGCATGAATATTTTTAAAACTATACTTGGGACTTTCATATTTATATGCGGTTTCACTTTCCTAATGATTCGGGATTATTTTGGAGATGAAAATGGATCCTGAAATCAGAAGAAAGATTGACCAAGTTAAGATAGACATGATGGATGCTGACTCAGGTACCGTATTCTTTTCATCACTCCTCACTTATCTAAAGATTGAGATAGATGACAGCATGCCTACTGCTTGGACGAATGGGCTCAGTATTGGTTTAAACCCTGACCTAGTACTACGTTCTAACGTGGCTGAGCTTACCGGGGTATTCATGCATGAGCTCGGGCATGTTATTTATGATCACATCCCTATTGCCCTTGAGAATAAAGAATGGATCGATCGCAAGCGACATAACATAGCTGGTGACCACCACATCAATCTTAAAAATAAGGCAGCTGGCTACATCCTACCTCACTGGATAGATCCATATGAGGATCCTCAGTATATTGGTATGTCCACCATGGCCATTTACGAGGTTCTTCCAGCAACACCACCACCACCTGCTACTGGTAAAATTAGCATGGGCAATGATATACGTATGCCTGAAGGTATGCCCGCAGAAGAGTTCAAAGAACGAGTAGTTGGGAATATTATTAAGGCTACCATGCAAGCTCAGATGGCTGATGACTATGGATCAGTCCCAGGACACATCCAGCGAATAGTAGATGAGATAACTCACCCCAAGCTCCCCTGGTGGATTATATTACAGAACCATATGGCCGCATATGCTAAGGAAGATTACTCCATGAGAAGAATCAACCGCAAGTATATGCCTGAGTTCATCATACCTGGACTCTGGAGTGAATCCATGGATCATATGCTCGCTGCTAGTGATTGTAGTGGATCCATCTCTGCAGAGGAACTGGCTATTGGCCTGGGCGAGACAAGATATGTATTTGATGTACTCAAACCTAAATCCCTGCGACTCATGAGCTTTGATGTGGATATCCACTTCAATGAGTTATTTGAGGAAGGTGCTGAGCTACCTGACAAGATAGATCTCATGGGTGGAGGTGGAACCGACGTCAATCTTATCCTCAAATATATTCGCGAAGAGGATCCAAAACTTTCTCTAATATTTACAGATGGAGGCTTCGAGATGCCTAACCTAGATAACATCCCAGGAGATCTCTTCTGGATAATCAAAGGGTGCCCTAATTTCGATCCACCAAAAGGCACAGTCATTCACATGGAGCCATACTTATGAAATACATACAGCATGAAAAGCTGCAAGAAGTACACCCTTTCAGTCAAAAGATTGGTGAATTCATTGACTGGTTGAGTGAAGAAGGTGTTTATCTAGCTGAATATAGCTCAACAGGAGAGTATATGACTCCAATGAGAAGGTCTGTTACTACATATCTTGCTAAATTTTTTGAAATTGATGAGACAGCTCTCGAAAAAGAGAAGCTAGACATGCTAGCTGAACTAAGGAATTGATATGAAATTTGATTACGGAAACGTAGTGGACCTGTAAAGCGAGAGCTTCGTATAAAGCCAGACATTTATGGCATACCTGGTTTGCCTGGTACCCAGTTCGGGTAGGGAAGCATAATTGTCGCTGGTGGGAACCGGTGCAGCGCAAAGGAATCTACAACCCAGACTATGAAAGTGGTAGTTATTGGGACTGGAGATACAAATGAAACAACATCACATGGATGACTTAATCACCTTTCTAGCAATGTGTGTCCTATGTGCTTGTGTACTAGGGATATTATGGCTAGAGCCAGTATGTACATGCCCAGGAGCATAACATGAAATTTATTAACTACTTACTGGAACATGAGGGGGTTGCTACTGCATTTGGACTAGCCCTCACTGTGCTAATCGCATTTATCATTTCAGAATTGATGGGGTAATATATGGAATTTCGTGGATGGACAATATTCTTCATGCTAATAGCTCTATTTGATACAAACCCTGAGATATGGCTCTGGCTAGCTTTGCTAGTTGAGGGCTGGGCTGATAAAGAATACAAGGATTAATTATGATCACACTCTCCGACAGCCAACAGAAAGCCTGCGATGCGTTCCGCGTATTCCTTCGGGATCCATCAAGGAAAGAATTTCTATTATCCGGGTTCGCTGGCACCGGTAAGTCATTTCTCGTCAAATACCTTATGCAATTAGTGAGAGACGAGCACAAGCTTATAAGGCTAATAGCTCCCGGGACACCGATGACTAACTTCTTCTTCACAGCCACAACCAACAAAGCAGCGACCGTGCTACAAGCTATGATGAGTCAACCTACCCGCACCATACATCAAGCTTTGGGTCTGGTTGTACGAAGTAACTTTAGCAAAGGCACCACCTTTCTTGAGCAGAAGAACGACTGTGTTGAACTCAGAGGCAGTGTGTTGGTAATTGATGAGGCTAGCATGATCAATGCTGAACTACTCAATATAATCCGTAAAGTCACCAACAAAGTCAAGAATTGTAAAGTTCTGTATGTGGGTGACAGCTATCAACTCTCACCTATCAAAGAGAACGTATGCCCCATCTTTGATAGTGCACAGGAAATGTATTTCCTCACTGATATTCAGCGCCAAGCCCTGGACTCACCTATCATTACATTTAGTCATGAATACAGACAGATGCTGGACAATCCTCAGAAAGCTTGGCCAGATCCGCCTGCAAATAGTGAGGACATCCTACACTATGACACACCTGATGCTTGGAGAGAGGCTATTAAAGACTCCTTCCTAGTACCTCATGAAGTTGATGACTGTAAAATCATTGCCTGGTCTAATAGCCGGGTACGTGGATATAATTCATGGATCCGTAAGCACATGGGGTACACCTGTCCTTTTGAAGAAGGAGAAATCTTACTCTGTAACAAACCAGTTATTGTCCGGGAAAGAATACGTGCAGGTACTGACACCCTCCACCGTGTGGAAAATTATCAACAAGAAATTCGTGAAGACATTAATGGATACCAATTGACTCTAGGTAACAATGGTGACTTTATTAGTGTATTCCAACCCAATGATTGGTCTGAAGCTGACCGTAAGATAACTGCCTTAGCTACTGCAGCAAAAGCAGCCACTGGCGATGACAGAAGTGACTATTGGACCAGATTCTGGGCAATTAAAAATGAATGGGGGGACTTTAGGCCCTTACATGCCCAGACTGTACACAAATCCCAGGGAAGCACATACCGAGAAGTCTTCATTGACCTATCGGACATAGCCCGCAATACCAAATGGTATGAGGTAGCTCGCCTCATGTATGTAGCGGTCACTCGGGCTAGTCATAAAGTTCATCTATATGGATCGATTACCGATCGATACACACGAAAAGATGCAATGGGTGTTATGGAGGTACTTCAAAATGGATAAATATTTAATCAGTTATGTATATAGTGGATACAATGACCCACACAACAGTTTTAATTACAGTATTGTTAACTCAATCGAAGCTTTTATTGATGAAGTAGAAGCATATGATGATGGTAAATATATTGTACTTAATATACTGCCCATCACACCTGAACAATATGAGAAATGGGATGGTGCCTTGAATGGAATGTAATAAGGAATTTAAAAATGCGGACAACAGCACGAATACGTAACTTCAGAGCCTCGAGACGTGGTAGACACAGACCCAGCACAGACCTGAGCCCTAAAGAAGAGGTAATTGATAAGATCTTTAACAATCTATACACACCTCACTGGAAGTTTTGGAGAGGTAAATTATTAGAAATCATCACTCAAAACAAAGACTATCATGGTCAAGATGGTGCCCCAGATAATTTTGGAGTGTTTTATGTCGGTAAAGCCTGGTTTGTTCCTCTAATGCCGGATGACGATGTCAGTGCATACACTGTACTCCCTCTTCATGAACACTATCCTGACATGGAGAAGGAACTAATCAAGGTTACTTCAAATCTGGCTGAGCTGGATATTGAGTGCTATGAAGTCAAACGATTCCTAGCAGGCCTACTGATCCATGGTGCCCCTATGGATATCATGGAAAAAGCTTTAGGTGCGGCCCTATTCTCTCGAGTAGTTAACTTCCTCCAAGAATTAAGGGGAAGAAAACAAGCTAGAGATTGGAATGAAGCTACTCAAGTAGCCTTTGACACGTATCTGGAACAACATGACTATCTACTGGCCGCTATGTGCCAAAGAGTAATGATGAACCTCATTACCAGGGACGCATTTGCAAGACAATAAGTTTATGAGCCTAGCATGCCCGAATCCCGAACTGGTTAAGACATGTAGGCAATAGTCCGTTGGTACAATAAAATGGATATGGTGGAGCAATAAATGCTTGAGCAATGAAGCCACATCTTGCCGCAAGGCATAGCATAAGGTTACCACTGCCTCATCAGTGGCAAAGACGGCGAGTGAGGTGCAAAGCCTCACATCTCTTATGAAGTAGTAGGGAATAGAGTGCTTTAGATTGGCGTTTACGTCCCATTGTTTTCCCAAATATCTTCCCACTGAGTTTCTTATTACTCGTTGACCTTTGATCCAAAAATATACTCTAAACGTTATAAAAAAGAAATATACTCTAAACGTTATAAATAGGGAAAGTAGAGTACAAATAAAACCTAGAAAAGGGGTATGGCTTAAGTATCCAATGAACTTGTAAGGAAGACACTAAGTGAAAATCGCTGTTGACCAAGATCTGGACCATATTTGGTATTAAAATCTGGTCTAAAATCTTAAGTCAAGAAGATGTGCCTATATGGGCTTGAGCAGAGATAGCTACTTGTGGCTTTACTTCCTGGGAATCTAAATTTAAGGAGTTATAATGAATACCGAGACAATTCTCGTAGGTAAAAATGGCCTGGAAATTATCAAGATATATATACCGCCAGGAGACCACCGTGCAGAATTTTACAATCTATACCGAGTAGAGGGCTATCCTCATTGCTTCTTATGTGCCACAAAGGCTTGGGCTAAGGCAGAAGAATTACAGGAGTCATAATGATTCACCACCTCACCTTCAAGGATCCAACCGTAACAAAACCAGTAGCAATACTGGTACCAATACGGGACATGGATGAAGCTCTCATACGGGAGCATTATATTGCTCCAATGGTAGCTGCAGGTATCCCAGAGGAAGATATCATTGCCTTTAATCTCCAACATGAGCGCGGTAAAACCACAGTTACTAAGGCTCGAGAGCATCTAGAAGTTCTTAAGCCAATTATGGACTCAGCTGGCGTAAAAACAATCATGGTTTGTGATGGGCCTTACTTCAAGGCCCTCACTAAAGTTCAAATGATTGCTAAACATCTCAGCTACCGTATGAACACCATATGGGCAGACAAAGATGATCCATGCTGTCAAGATGCCTTCTATTGCCCGGGTTACAGGCAAATCTTCTATAGTCCTGAAACCCGAGGCAAAATAAACTTAGCAATCCAGGGTTTAGTTGCCCATTTAGAAGGTAAGGACGGATTATTTGAAGATGACGTGTTACGTAACCCACAATATGCCAACTCCATAAAAGAGACTCGGCAAGGCTTACGTCACTTAATGGAATACGATGTACTCACTTGTGACATTGAAACCTTTGATTTACATGTAGATAAAGCCGGCCTGGGTACAATTGCCTTTGCCTGGAACAAACATGAAGGCATAGCTTTCCCTATCGATTATGGTAGCTCTAATGGACATACATACCGATTATGGTTGAAGGACTTCCTTACAGCCTATGCCGCCAAGAGCGGAAAGCTAATTTACCATGGTGGATCCTTTGACATCAAAGTACTGATCTGGGAAGTCTTTATGAGCTGCCCAGAAGACATAGAAGGTATGCTTGAAGGACTGGATATTATGTTCAAGTGCTTTGAGGACACCAAATCCTTAGTCTATCTAGCCACTAACAACACTACCCAGAATACTCTAGGCTTAAAACCTAACGCTTTTGAGTACACCGGCAACTATGCCATTGATGTAAAAGATATTACCCAACATCCTCCAGCTGTAGTACTTAAGTATAATCTCATTGATGCTTGTGCCACCTGGTTTGTATACGAAAAATATCGTAATACAGTCCGACAAGAACAAGAGTATGTTTACACAGACGTGTTCCTACCATCCTTAAAGACTATCACCCAGATGGAGCTTGTAGGATTGCCAATGAATCTCGGCCAGATTCTCTTAGCCCAGGGTAAGCTAGATGACATCAGACAAGCTGCTGTAGACGGCTTATATGATTCAGATATCATTGTATATTTCACCGACTTTCTACGTAAACTGAAAGCCGAAAAAGAGACAGCTAAGCTTAAGAAGCTTGTCAAAACTAAAGATGATTACCTAGATCTTGAGTTCAACCCCAACAGCGGGCCTCAAGTGTCCCTCTTACTCTATCAAGAGTTAGAGCTCCCAGTGATTAACCGGACCGCTAAGAAGAATCCTAGTGTAGATGCCAAAACAATCAAAGCACTAAAAAAACATGAGGAGAACAACCGTGCTCGAGTTGAAGTTCTGGAGATCTTGGACCACCTCAAGGCTTATGCTGAAGTGGACATCCTACTCAACACTTTTATACCAGCTTTCCTGGAAAAGAGTGTCGACAAAGATGGATGGAGGTTCTTACTTGGTAACTTCAACCTTGGTGGGACAAAATCCGGGCGATTGTCCTCATCAGATCCTAATCTGCAGAATATTCCCAGTACAGGAACAGATCATGCGGAAATAATTAAGATGTGCTTCGCAGCTCCTCCTAAGTTACCCGGAGATCCATATGGCTGGTTATTTTGTGGTGCTGATTACTATTCTCTTGAAGATAGAATCTCGGCACTGCTCACCAAAGACCCAAACAAGCTAAAGGTGTATACAGACGGCTATGATGGCCATTGCTTACGTGCCTATGGCTATTTCGCGGCATTAATGCCTGATATCACCGCTGAGCTATCCAACGCCCTTGATGAGGCACAGGTAGCCTTGATAATCAATTCCATTGAAGAACGATATCCAAAACTCAGACAAGATTCAAAGGGACCAACATTTGCCCTTACATACATGGGCACATGGAAAACCTTAGTCAAGACATTTGGCATACCCAAGAAGCAAGCACTACAGATTGAGAAGAATTACCACAAGCTGTATGTAATCTCTGATGAGTGGGTCAGGTCTCAGATAGAATTAGCCAGTACCCAGGGCTACGTAGAGCTGGCCTTCGGCCTGCGACTACGTACGCCCATGTTACCCAAAGTAATACTCTCCAGTTATGACAGCATGCCTTATGAGACTTACAAAGAGATCAAGACAGCAGCCAATGCATTGGGGCAATCCTATGGACTGCTCAACTCCTTCTCCGGGAATATGTTCATGGAACGGGTATGGGCTCATCCTAAGTACCGCACATGGATCCTCCCTTGTGCACAGATACACGATTCCCAGTACCATCTGGTAAAGAACCATCTCGGGTGCTTGAAGTGGTACAACGATAACCTGGTTGAGTGTATGGAATGGGCTGACCTGGATCCTATACGTCATCCTGATGTAGGGCTTGGATCAGCAGTAGAAGTGTATGTGCCTGACTGGGCTAACAAAATTAAATTACCCAACTATGCCTCACTAACTGAGATTAAGGAGACTTTAAATAATTCAAAGAGTCTTACAATCGTCGCTCCGCGACTACATTGATTAAGGAGAGACTTATGCTAACAAATCACGGGAATATATCCCTACCAATGGCTGTCTGGCTGGCAGCAGATGATTATGACTTAGGACCACGTCCTAATGTAATCTCAGCCACAGGACTTTTAAAGCCCCTGAAGTGCATTGTATTATCTCACCGCATCCAGGCAGCGAACCTGGAAGCCGATACAGACTTACTAGATCTGGTTGCATCTCGCATGGGGACTGCGATCCACACAGCGGTAGAGTCAGCCTGGCTCAATAACCTTGAGCAGGCTCTCACCGCCATGGGCTTACCTAAACGCGGTCGCGATATGGTCAGGGTAAATCCTGAGTTACCTGTCGATCCTGAATACCATAACGTACACATCGAATTACGTATTGAACGTGAGATAGATGGTTACATAATTTCGGGTCAGTTTGACTTTGTAGAAAATGGTCGGGTAAAGGACATCAAATCCACCAGTGTATATGCCTGGATCTTCAATTCAAGTGATGACAAGTTTGCTTGGCAAGGATCCATATACAAATGGCTTAATCCAAAGCTCATCACCGATGACAAAATGGACATTGAATTCCTATTCACTGACTGGAAGGCTATGGAGGCTGTGCGGGATAAGGCCTATCCTAATAACCGCATAATGACTCGCACACTTACTCTGAAATCATCAGAGGAAGTTGAAAGCTTCATCCGCAATAAGCTCCAGCAACTGAAGACATATAAGGATGAGTCTGAGTCAGAAATACCTCGGTGCACTTCAGAGGAATTATGGCAGAAACCCACAACATATGCTTATTATAAAAAGATTGATGGAGTAAGAGCAACTAAACTCTACGAGGCACACGAACACCAAAATGCAATGGACCGCATGGCACTTGATGGATCCACTGGACGTATTGACACACGCCCAGGGAAAGTTAAGTTTTGTGCTTATTGTCCAGCACGCCCTATCTGCCAACAAGCTGAGAACTATATTCAATCAGGCTTACTTGATGTATAAAAAATATAAGGAAGCACTATGAAAGATTATTCCAATCTACCACCACATCCTTTAATGGATGCACTTGTAGACAATCTAATGAAGAAGACTCAGAATGAGGATCCAATGTTCTTCCGGCTTATGGTCTCATACTTCTTCTGTAAATTAGCCTCAATGATGAGGTGCAATGTACAAATAGCCGAGTCCCAAATAATTCCTATCAATATGTATGCAATCAACCTAGCTCCTTCCGGTTCTGGTAAAGGTCATTCTGTGGGCATTATTGAAGAAAATGTAATTAACCGCTTTCGCCATAAATTTTTAGAAGATACCTTTCCCGCAGTGTCTGAACGAAGCCTACACAAACTAGCTATCAAACGTGCTATAAAAAATGGCACCGAAGAAGAGGATGAAGTTGCTCGGGCTCAGATGGAATTTGAAGAACAAGGACAACTACTCTTCAGTTTTGACTCAGGTACTCCAGCTGCAGTAAAACAAATGCGAACCAAATTGCTATTAGCTGGTGCCGGATCCATGAACTTTGAAATGGATGAGATAGGCTCCAACCTCCTAGGCAACGCTGAAATATTAACAACCTTTCTTGAGCTATTTGATATGGGTCGCATCAAGCAAAAGCTTGTTAAGAACACTCGTGAAAACATCAGGTCAGAGGATCTATTTGGAACCACACCCACTAATATGCTTCTTTTTGGTACTTCCGCAAAGTTACTAGACGGCTCCAAAACAGAAGATGAGTTTTACAGCTTTCTCGAGTGTGGCTATGGTCGTCGCTGCTTCTACGGCTTTAGTCGAAAGCGTACAGCAAAAACTGGGCAAACAGCTCAGGATATTTATGATATATATAACGACACTACATCTATTGCCTTCCTATCAAATCTTGCTACCAAGATTGGTCAATTATGTGATGGATCCCAATTCAATCAAGCTATTAGGCTGAAGAAGGATGTCAGTATGGCTTTATTTGAGTACCGTCTATGGTGCCAGAATGCTGCCGATATGATGTCAGAATATGAGGAGATTGCAAAGGCCGAGCTAGCTCACCGTTACTTTAAGGTAGCTAAGCTGGCTGGAGCATATGCCTTCATTGATGGATCCTCCTACGTCACAATGGACCACCTGGACAATGCTATTTGCTTAGCAGAGCATTCTGGTGAGGCCTTTGGACTGATGATGAAGCGAGATAGAGCCCACGTTAAGCTGGCTAACTATCTGGCGGCCATTGGTCGAGAAATGACTCATGCAGACCTAGTTGAGGATTTACCTTTCTATAAGGGCACTGAACAAGCCAAGCGTGAAATGCTAAACCTGGCAACAGCCCATGGATACAAAAATGGGATTGTAATTACTCGGGAACAGATAGATGGTATTGAACTACTTTCTGGTAAGTCCATGCCCGTAACTGATCTGAATAAGATGATCTTTGCAGCAAGTGCGGACATAACCACAGGCTTTGGTACCCAAGAAGCGCCTTTTCATAAATTACATAATTTAGTAGCAATAGCAAATTGGCACTGGGTCAACCACTCTTTGAAAGACGGGTACCGTGACGAGTCACATGTTATCCCGGGCTTTAATCTAATCTGTCTGGATGTGGAAAAGAGTGTCACAATCGATACTGCTCGCATGCTGCTCAAGGACTTCAAATATCTAATTCATGAAACCAAACGACATACAGATAAGGATCATCGTTTCCGTATCCTGATGCCAATAAGTCATGTCCTTGATCTAGATGCTGATGACTTCACTGCTTTCATGAAGAACATCTTTGATTGGCTACCTTTTGAAGTTGATTCTGCTACGGCACAAAGGGCCCGCAAATGGTTAACAAATCAAGGTAATCACTGGTATAACGATGGTCAATTATTGGATGCATTACAATTTGTCCCTAAGACAAAGAAGGCTGAGGAACACCGGGCAATCATTGCTGGCCAAAGTAACCTCACAGCATTGGAACGCTGGTTCGTCAACAACACTCTTGATGGGAACCGTAGTAACCAATTAATGAAGTATGCCTATGCTTTAATTGACATGGGACAAGATCTACCCTCAATCCAGAATAATATTCTGGCATTAAATCGGAAGTTCAGTAACCCACTTGATGAAACAGAAGTACTATCCACAGTTATTGTTACTGCTAATAAGAAATTCCACACTAAAGGAGCCAATTAATGGCCAATCGTAATCTTGTATTAATCGCCGGCAAGTCAGCCGCAGGTAAGACCGTTAGCCTAAGGAACCTCAAGGATCCCCAGGGTGTAGTGTACTTAAACTGCGAGTCTGGTAAAGAATTGCCTTTCCCTTCTAAGTTTCGTAAAAAGACTATCACGGATCCCAAGACAATCCCGGCAATTATTGATGCTTGTGATGCTAATGACAAATGTCACACAGTTGTGATTGATAGTTTGACTTATCTCATGGACATGTTTGAATCCCAATATGTACTTACTGCTAGTGAGAAAGACAAATTTAAAGCCTGGTCAGACTATGCTCAGTTCTTTAAAAACCTGATGCAGAAACATGTAGCAGCCTCTAGCCTCAACGTAATCTTCCTGGCTCACACCAGTGACGTGCTAAACGAAAGTGAACATGTGCAAGAAACTATTGTGAAGGTAAAGGGCTCCTTGATGAACCAGGGAATTGAATCTTACTTCAACATTGTTATTGGTGCCAAGAAGGTACCTCTGACAAAAATTCCAAAGTCTGATTCCCCACTCCTCGATATAACTGAAGAAGAGGAGCTTGTAGGTTTCAAATATGTATATCAGACCCGACTAACCAAGGAAACCGTCAACGAAAGGATTCGTGGCCCATTAGGTATGTGGCCGGTATCAGAAGTATTTATCGACAATGATCTGCAGTTAGTAGTGGAAGTACTCCACAACTACTACAGCGAATAGTCACTCATCGCTGGTCGTACCAGCATCCGTTAGACCAATAGGAGATCTTAAATGAATCTTGATATGTTAAACATCGATACTGATGTAGAAGAAAATGAAGACTATATCCCGGGTGGTGATTTTAGCTTTAATACGGGTGTATACCCTATGAAAGTTGATATTGCTTACATGGGCGAGTCTACACGTGGTGCGGTCAGCTTGACAGCACATTTCAAGGAAGTTGATGGAAATCGTACTCATCGTGAGACGTTCTATGAAACTTCAGGCAAAGCTAAAGGCCGTAGCAATACCTATACCGATCGTGGTGGTAAGAAACGACTACTCCCTGGTATGGAAGCTATGAACCAATTGGCAATTGTCGTAACTGGTCAAAAGCTGGCCCAACTCTCACCTGAGAAACGGACCATCAAGCTGTACAATTATGAGGCTAAGAAGGATCTGCCGACTGATGTACCTGCCTTGACTGATCTGATTGGCAAAACTGTACACATTGCCTTGACAAAGTGCCGGGAGAACAAACGTGTCAAAGTAGGTACTGATTATGTGGATTCTGCTGAAGAACGTATCTTCAATGAAGCTACCAAATTCCTCTATGAGGATGGCCATACAGTAGCTGAGAAGATTGCTGATTCAGTTGAGACTACCTGGCAGACCGGTTGGACTGAAAAATGTCCTGCTGACTACGTCAAGGACTCTTACAAGGAAGTAGCCGTTGGTGCTGGTGTAGAAGCTGCTTCTGCAGATGCTGCCGAAACCAATGCTGAGTCTGTTAAAGGTCTCTTTGACGACTGATGCTTGTCATCGCCATAGACCCAGGTAAAAAGGGAGCTTTATGCTCCCTGGATACCTACTATGGAGTGCACGAGTTCCACCACTGTCCTGATCCACCCAAGGTAAAGATCAATAATGTTGATCTATTCCTGAGGACCTATGCCAAAGGGGCCGCTTACGTAGCAATTGAAGATGTCCACTCAATATTTGGGGCTTCTGCTAAGAGTAACTTCCAATTTGGTAGGAATTTGGGCATGGTTGAAGCCTTAGCTCACCTACACAGCCTTGATGTTGAATACATTCAACCCAAGGCTTGGCAGGAACTTTGTGGTATCAAGTTTATATACCCCAAAAAAGCTACAGCAAATGCAAAGCTAAAAATCCGAAAGGAAGCCACTGCAGCTCGATGTCTGGCACTCTACCCAGGAGCCAAGATATTTGGGCCCCGAGGTGGACTAATGGATGGACGAGCTGATGCTCTCATGATAGCTCACGCTATTACTGTGAAATATGGAGACCCTGATGGCAATCCCAAGAAAAAAAGTTAGTAGATATAGATTTAAAAAGAAATCCCTGGAACCTCAACCAAAGTACCAGGTCGGTGACACGGCTGGTCAGTTCAATATTCTGGAGTATTTAGGATATAGTTCTGTCAAGCCAACTGGTAAACCAAAGATGCTGAAAGTCTGGCATCATTGGTACCGTGTACGCTGCTCATGTGGGACTGAAGAGACCCATACCCAGCAACAACTGATTGACACACGACGCACTCGCGTATGTGAGGAATGTCAGTCTCAACTTTAGGAAATAGTATGCAACTTCGTATTGACGAAACAGAGATCCATGAAGCTATCAGTGATTGGATTAGTAAAGAGGGCTTGGCCCTTGAAGGCAAGAAAGTCGAAATTGACATGACTGCTGGACGTGGTACCACTGGCCACTATGCCGACATCACCATCACTCGTGATGATGTTGTAGCTAGTGCACAGGAAGAAACCCCTTTCAAATCTAATGCCGAATTGGCAGCTGATGAGAATACGGGTACTGAAGAAGATCAACCTGCTCTAGACATGGATCTAGACACGGATTGATTACACTGGGCCCTAGGGCCCAGTCCTAATTTGGAGAGCTGAATGAACGCGACATGTAAAGCTATTAAATGGGCTCTTATTATTACAGCTGTCACCCTGGCAGCTCCTATTGTGGGTGTATTATTGGCTATAGGATTGTCTATATATATACTCAAAATTTTATTTCAAATGGAGATCGATGATGCAAACAATCAAAAACGAGACAACGAATCCTCTAACTGAAGCTGAAATAATCATAGTCCTCTTTGAGCGATGTGACATACTTGCAGAGGCCTTACGTGCAGCTATGGACAATGAACTAGCTATTGTTCGCACTAACCGGGACGTTTATACTGAATATGTTCAGTTCAAAAAGAACCTGGTCAACATAGGGGATACTACAAATGAGAGTGAAAATAGCTCAACCCCAACTACCGGTCTTTGATTGGAGCAGTGTTGATCCTGAATCTTTTCGAGGACCTGGCCTCTCTTTCCCAACAAGTATAGAACTCATAGTTGCACCATCCTTCAATGAAAGAGTAATGGGTGCCATGGCTTCATTTCGTGCTTACTACGGTAATCGCCTTTTACTGGACCCTGAAGGAGATGGATTCCAAACACAAATTCGAAACCACATCACCAGTCATCTAGGAAAAATTGAGCATCTCGGTGAAAGTGA
>Ga0114923_10001722_pt1 | contig 15019 bp, 13 predicted proteins | sample SumtaG_FD_89578 | JGI IMG/M metagenome (GOLD analysis project Ga0114923, IMG submission 89578) | Deep subsurface microbial communities from Indian Ocean to uncover new lineages of life (NeLLi) - Sumatra_00157 metaG | ecosystem: Environmental > Aquatic > Marine > Oceanic > Sediment | place: near...
AATGAACAGGTTTAATTTTTATGGTGAAGATTTGCCCGACGCTGACGAACGGGCATAAAGAAGATATAGATATGAATTGAGTTTGGAATGTCAGGAGGTATTTGACTTGAAAACGGCGGCAAAGAAACTTTACGAAGGGATGTTCCTGGTGGATTCTGTGGAAATGGAGTCAGACTGGGAAGGTGTTAACAAGGCCATCAAGAAGGTATTGAAGAAAGCCAAGGCTGATATTGTTTCTCTTGAGAAGTGGGACAATCGAAGGCTGGCGTATGATGTTAACGGCAAGAACAGGGGCACATACATTCTGTGTTATTTTGAGGCTCCTGGCGAGGGGATAAAGGAAATAGAGCGAAGCGTTCAGCTTTCGGAAAGTATTATGCGAGTTTTGATATTGTCGGCTGAGCGTATGAGCAAGGAAGATATGGAGAAAGAGACTCCTTTGAAGCGTATTGAGAAGCGTGTTGAGAAACGAGTGGAGGAAAGACCTCCTAAAAAGGAAAAAGTGCCGTCGAAACCTGAGCCGGAAGAGGCGAAGATGGAGTTGGAGGTTCCGGAAGAATCTGTGGCCACAATTGAACCTGAGTCTTCGGGACCAGCTGAGCAAGAGGGCGCTGTGGTGGAACAGAAGGCTGCGGAAGTGGCCCCGGCAGAGCCTGCAGAGGCCCAAGAGTCTTCTGAATCGGAAGAGGTGAAGGTAAAGCCTGAGGAAAATGGGAGTGAAAAGGATTGATTTTACAGATTAAATTTGTGAGGCGTAGAAAATGGCCAGTCTTAACAAAATAATGCTGATAGGTAACTTGACTCGTGACCCGCAGTTATCTTATTTGCCGAGCCAGACTGCGGTGGTTGAGTTTGGTTTGGCGGTAAATCGCCGTTGGACGGGTAAGGACGGCGAGAAGCGTGAGGAGACATGTTTTGTCGATTGCCGTGCGTTTGGTCGTCAGGCTGAGAACATAAACAAGTATCTCAACAAGGGTCGTGCTTTGTTTGTGGAGGGCCGACTGACGTTTGATAGCTGGACGGCGCAGGACGGTAGCAAGCGAAGCAAACACCGGGTGACGGTAGAGAACTTTCAGTTTCTCGGCGGCGGTCAGCGGAAAGGCGTTTCTGGTGATGCGTCGGCCGAGCCGGTCGGGTCTGATATCCCGCCAGATACGGAAGCTGACGATATACCATTTTAACCGGTAGAGGTTTTCGAGGTCGTTTTTTTGAAATTTGAGTTTAATGTTTTTTGATGGTTGTTTAGCGAAGGTAGAAAATGATAAAAAGAGAAGATAGCAAAAGGAAGACAGGCTTTGCATCGGTTCGGACACAGACCCACTGTCGTTTTTGCAGAGAAGGCAAAAAGTATGTTGATTATAAGGACATAGATGTTCTTGTAAAGCTTTTGACTCATAGGGGCAAGATATACTCTCGCAAGCGCAGCGGCAATTGCGCCGGTTGTCAGCGGAAAGCCAAGAGGGCGATTAAGCGTGCGCGTTATATGGCACTTCTACCGTATACAACTTAAGCCGGAGAAGAAAATTTTGGATTGAGCAATTTGGAAAGGCAATAGTTACGGAGTGAATTTATGAAGATTTTGCTTTGTGAGGATGTTAAGAGGCTCGGTTGGCTCGGAGATGTTGTCGAAGTCAACGAGGGTTATGCGAGGAACTATCTTCTTCCGCAGGGAATGGCGACAATCCCTACGGAAGCGAATTTGAAGTCTCTTGAGAAGGAGAAAGCCAAGCGGGCGGAACAAAGGCTTCATGAGAGGGGACGTATAGAAAAGGCGTCGGCGGCGGTGGAGGGGGCTGAAGCGGTTGTTGGCGCCAAGGCAAATGAGCAGGGGGTTTTATTCGGCTCGGTGAGCGCTCGCGAGATAGCGTTGAATCTGCGTGAACAGGGATATGAGGTTGCAGATGAGATAGTTCAGTTGAAGGAACATATAAAACACATAGGCACCCACAGCGTTGAGTTGAGATTTACCGAGGATTTGAAAGTTGCGGTGAATGTTGTTGTGGTGGCATTGGGCGAAGGAGATTCCGAGGTGGCGGCAGCGGCGGAAGAGGCGTCGTCTCAGGAATCGGAGCAGGAAAAGAGTGAGTAGTTTTTCGGCTGAAATTAACTTGCTAAACCCAACAGGGCTGGACTTCTTCTCCTTTACCTCCTCTTTCCAGCCCTGTTTTATGCGCTTTATTTGAGGTTTTGAAAGGGGCGAATTGTCGTAAGGAAGTGTGTGATAAGTGGTTAAGGACTGCAACAAAGAATTGTTTGCTTGTCGAGCGAATGTTTTATAAAATGCCGTGTTGCGAGTGAGGTGCAGAATGGCAAAGAAAGCAAGAGAAACTCAATCTCGGGGCCTCTCGGAGTCTGTTTTGAACAGTGGCGGGTTGTCAGGCAGGAGTATGCCCGAATCGCTCGCAGCCGAAGCTGCGGTGCTGGGTTCGATGATAATCGATCCGGAATGCATCGGCGAGGTTGTGGAGTTTCTGGAGGTCTCGGCGTTCTACCGCGTTGAGCACCAGATGATATTTGATGCGCTGGTGTCACTTTATGAGAAGAATCGTGGAGGGGCGATTGACGGCGTACTGCTTCGGGACGAACTTGAGAAGTGCAAGCGGCTTGAAGAAGTCGGCGGTGTTGAATACCTGACGAAGCTTGCCGAATCAGTTCCGTCTTCGGCGAATGTGATGTACTATGCGGGAATAGTAAAAGACAAGATGCTTCTTCGTGAGTTGATAGCAGCGACCGGCGAAATTCTTGACGATGCTTATGACCTGGCGGGCGAGACGAAGGAGAAGCTGGATGATGCGGAGCGGAGGATTTTTGCGGTTACGGACAAAAATATAACCGGTAACGCCGAGGCGATTAAGGACCTGGTAGCGCGCGCTTATGAGCTTATAGAGAAGCGTGACGGCAGCCATGTGACCGGTATTGCGACGGGTTATTATGAGCTTGACGATTTGACGTGCGGCCTTCAGAACGGAGAGATGATAATCGTAGCGGGTCGTCCGAGTATGGGCAAGACGTCGCTGGCATTGAATATGGCCGAGCACATTGGCCTTGTGGAGAAGATGCCGGTAGCGGTGTTTTCGCTTGAGATGGGCCGACAGCAGTTGGCCGAGCGCTTTTTGTGCAGCGTGGGTGAGGTTGACAGCCAAAAGGTAAGGCGTGGTTTGCTTGGTGAGGAGCATTACAGCAGGCTTGTCGAGGCCTGTGGGCTTCTCAGCGAAGCGCCGATTTATGTTGATGATACGTCGACGCTGACTCCGCTGGAACTTCGCGCGAAATCGAGGAGGCTCAAAAGCCTCTACGGGATACGCTGTGTTATAGTTGATTATCTGCAATTGATGCACCTTGGTTCGGGTAGGGTGGAATCGCGGCAGCAGGAAATAACAACGATATCGAGATATTTGAAGGCGCTTGCGAGGGAGCTTAATGTTCCGGTTGTGGTTCTTAGTCAGTTGAACCGTTCGCCGGAGGGCAGAGAGGGTCACAAGCCGAGGATGAGCGACCTTCGCGAGAGCGGCAGCATTGAGCAGGACGCCGATGTGGTTATGCTGCTGCACAGGGAGGACTATTACCATCGCGGCGAGAAGGAATATGAGCCTGACAACACGGCGGATATTATAATAGCCAAGCAGCGCAACGGTCCGACAGGCAACGTTGAGCTGGTTTTCCGGGAGAAATTCACGCGGTTTGAGAATGCTGCGCAAACGAGTCGGCAGGAAGTGCCGTTTTAGGAGCACAAAGCTAATGAAAAAGTCACAGAAGGTGCTTTTAATATTATTTTTGTTTTTGAATTTTTGTTTTTTGATTTTGCGGGTTGAGGGGGCTGAACAGGTCATAGGCAATATCAAGACAGCCGGCAACCGGAGCATCACAGAGAGCCGGATATTGTCTCGTGTTCGCAGCAGGGTTGGAGATGTTTTTGATGCGGATACGGCGGCTGAAGACGCCAAGCGTATAGCCGAGATAAGCGGAGTGGAGTACAGCTATTACAATCAGCAGGTTATTGACGGCAAGGTCCATTTGACGTTTGTGGTTCGTGAGCAAGAGATTGTCAGGCTCGTGAAGTTTGTCGGCAACAGCAAATACAAGGCCAAGAAACTTGGCAAGAAGGCAGGAATCAAGGTGGGTGATTATCTCGAGACGACGGCGGCTGAAGCGGCGGCAGAGACGCTGGCTGTTTTTTATCGTGAGAAAGGTTTCGCTTTTGTTAAGGTCGGTCTCGACAGCGAGGGGCTTGACAAGGGTCAAGTGATTTACAGGATTGATGAAGGGCCGAGAGTGAAGATTGAGTCGGTTGGATTTAGTGGTAACCAGCAGCTATCGAGCAGGAAGCTTAAAAGGGCGGTCAAGACAAAGAAGAAGAAATGGGTGTTTTTGACGAGTTATTATAGCGAGGAGAAGGTCGACAAGGATGTTACCAGGCTTCGAGATGCTTATTATGAAAGAGGTTTTTTGGATGCCAGGGTAAAGGCCGAGCGTCAGTTCAATATGGACAGGAACAAGGCCCGTATTACTTTTGTGGTGGAGGAGGGTTCGGTTTACACGGTTGAGCAGATAGTTATTACGGGCCATAAGTTTTTCGATGAAAGTGAGCTTCGGTCCGCGCTGGAGATGGAGGCGGGGCAGGTTTACAGTGAGCGCAGGGCTGATTCGGCGGCAAAGGATTTGGTCAAGCTGTATCGTGAGACGGGTTTTGTAAATTCTCAGGTCGAGCCGACAGCGAAGTTTGTTGTAGCGGACAGGGTCAGGCTTGAGTTTTCGGTGACTGAGGGAGAGCGGTTTAAAATAGGTCGTGTGGATATAACAGGCAATGAGGAGACCCAGGACAAGGTGGTTCGTCATATATTGGACGAATATGAATTTCAGCCGGGCAGGTGGTATAACGCCGATATTGCCAGAGGTGACGGCAGCGGCTATCTCGAGAAGCTTATTCGCCAGACGGCGTATACGGGTTCTGCGACAATCAGTGCAATGGGGAATTATCCGGACAAGCGTGATGCTCTTGTGAGCGTTACGGAAGGCCAGACGGGTCTTGTTATGCTCGGTGCGGGAGTGGCCAGCGACAGCGGCATGATAGGTCAGTTGGTATTTGAGCAGCGTAATTTCGACATCAGAGACAAGCCGGAGAGCCTTTATGAACTGATTACGGGCAAGGCGTTTAAGGGTGCGGGACAAAATCTCAGGATATCGCTTCAGCCGGGTACCGAGGTCAGCGAGTACTCGATTAGCTTTACGGAGCCTTATTTCAGAGACAAGCCGGTATCGCTCGACGTTGTCGGCTCGAGCTGGGAGAGGTGGCGAGAGAGCTATGACGAAGGACGGACCAAGGGTTTTGTGGGTTTTGAGAAGCGTCAAAAGAACCACTGGCGCAAGAGCATTGGCTTTCGGGCCGAGAACGTCGAGGTTAGCGATGTTGATGTTGATGCTCCGCAGGAGATATTTGACGTCAAAGGTGACACGCTTCTTTATGGTGTTCGTCTTGGCATAGGCAGGGACCTGCGAGACGACAAGTTTAATCCGTCGCAGGGGCATAATTTCAACATCAGTTATGAACAGGTTGGCGGGGACTATACTTTCGGTGTTTTGAGCGGAGCTTATCGTCGTTACAGGACTTTGTATAGAGATTTGGCGGAGCGTAAAACGGTTCTTGCGACGAAGCTTTTGGCTGCGACAACGATAGGGGACGCGCCGCCTTTTGAGAAGTTTTATGCGGGTGGTTCAGGCAAGTACGGCATCAGGGGTTTTGATTACCGGGGAGTAAGCACGCTTGGGCTTCCGACCGGTACAGGTACGAAGCGCAAGGACCCGATAGGTAGCGACTGGGTATTTCTGGCCAATGCGGAGGTTACGGTTCCTTTGGTGGGCGAAAGTCTTTCTTCACTGTTCTTTGTTGACAGCGGCACGGTAGATACCGGTCCGTACCGTGTTTCGGTTGGTACCGGTATTCAGATACTTTTGCCACAGTGGTTTGGGCCGGTACCAATGCGGTTTGAAATTGCGGCACCGGTTATGAAGGGCGATGATGACGACACCCAGGTTTTCAGTTTTTCGGTGGGGAGGCTGTTTTAGTTTGTTTGGATGATTCTAAAAAACGAATCTTAGGCAGTGCAAATCTCGAAAGGATGATTTATGAAAGTTAAGACATTGGTGGTTATTATATTTTTGGCGGCGACAGTTCTGCTGGTGGGTTATGAAGTTGGCCTGGGCGAGTCTGAGGGTGGTTCGTCCGAACTGAAAGTAGGCATTGTGAGCATGAGGCGGGTCTTGCAGGAATGTAAGCGCAGCGCCAAATACCGCCAGGAGGCACTTGCCGAACGTGACCGGGTTTTAGCGGAGTTGGAGCATCTTCAGGCGGAGATAGAGGCTGACCGGGCGGCTTTGAAGACCCGCAAGGTGGGCAGCAGCGACTATATGGCGATGCTTAAGGAGATGCTCGACAAGCAGGCCAGCCTGCAGGCCCAGCAGAAATTTTATGAGCAGCAGGTTGGTGTTCGGGAGCAGACTATGATAGAGGGGCTTTACAAGGACATTTTAAAGGTTGTTGGCGAAGTGGCTGAGGAAAAGGGATTGGCCCTCGTTTTTGAAAAAAGTGAGCCCGAGTTGCCGGCGGCCAGTGCTTCGGACCTCATGCGGACGATAGATACGAATAAGCTGCTTTACAGCGGTGGCGGTTTAGATATCAGTGATGAGGTTGTAGCTCGTCTGGATGCCAGCGAGTAGAATATGTAGCGAAAGTTTGTGAAATTCAGGCTGTTGGGTGGTTTTTGGGTTACGATGAACTTAACGATTGAACAATTAGCAGAGCGGCTTGGTGCTGAACTGGTGGGCAAAGGAGATGGTCTGATAAGCGCGGTCGGGACGATAGAGGCGGGTTCGGAGAATATGGTTACGTTTGCTAAAAACAAGCGTCATGCGGCTGGCCTTTCGAGTTCCCGTGCGGGGGCGGTAATTGTGAGCCAGCGCATTGATGGGGTTTTGAAACCGCAACTTATTGTTAAAAATGTTGATGCTGCTTTGATAGAGGCGTTGAAGATTTTTGCTCCGAAGCTAAAAGCTCCTGTGGAGGGGGTTGACCCGACGGCCAAAGTCGGGCGCGATGTAAAAATCGGCAAAAGTGTTTCAGTCGGGCCGTTGGTTGTAATAGAGGACGGTGTAGAGATTGGACAGAACAGTGTACTTTGCAGCGGGTGCAAGATAGGAGAGAATTGCAGGATTGGGAAAGATTGTCGTTTGGGCAGTAACGTTGTTGTTTGTCATGATTGTGTCATAGGCGACAATGTAATTATTCAGGCAAACAGCGTGGTTGGTTCGACGGGATTCGGTTACAGTTTTATTGAGGGCAGTCACAGGCTTATACCTCACAATGGTAATGTTGTGATAGAAGATTTTGTTGAAATAGGTAGCAGCAGCTGTGTTGACAGGGCGAAGTTCGGCAGCACTATAATCGGGGCCGGAACCAAGATAGATAATCTTGTGCAGATTGCACATAATGTAGTGATGGGCAAATGTTGTCTGTTAGCGGCCCAGGTTGGGATTGCGGGCAGTTGTAAGATTGGCGACGGAGTTGTTTTTGCCGGCAGAGCGGGTGCTACGGATAATATTGAGATAGGTGACGGGGCGATGATTGGTGCTCAGTCGGTTGCTTTACACAGTGTGGCAGCGGGGCGGCAGGTATGGGGTACGCCGGCGATTGATAAAAAAGAGGCTATACGAATGTATGGTATGACGAAGCGGCTGCCGAAGTTTGTTGAGCAGTTAAAACAGCTGCGTGTGAGGATAGAGAAGCTTGAATCTTCAAAAGACGATAAAGACTGAAGGCAGACTTTCCGGCAAAGGCTTGTTTGAGGGCAAAGAGTCAAAGGTGGTTTTTCGCCCTGCGTCGGAGAATACCGGCATAGTATTCGTCCGCACCGACATGCAGGAACCGGTTCGTATAAATGGATTGGTGACGAATGTAGCGGAGCGCAGCCGCAGGACAACGCTAAAGAAAGGCTCATTGAGTATAGAAACGGTGGAGCATTGTCTTGCGGCGGTCAGTGCATTGGGGATTGATAATATTTTTGTAGAAGTTGATGGTGTTGAGATGCCGGCTCCGGACTGCAGTTGCGCCGAATATTTTAAGATTCTCAAACGTTTAGAAGTGGTCGAACAGCATCAAGCCCAGAAGGAATTTGTGATTCGTGAACCTATAAGTATTACAGCGGGTGATTCATCGATATATGCACTTCCATATTCGGATGACGGGTTAAATATTACTTACGACCTTGACTATGGTGGCCATACAGGCGTAGGCAGGCAGATTTTCAGTTGCAGGGTGACGCCGGAAGCTTTCGAAAAGCACCTCGCACGAGCCAGAACATTTTTGCTGGAGGCCGAGGCGAAGCAGTTCCAGGCCCGGGGGATGGGAACGCATCTTGGGCCTCGTGATATTCTGGTGATAGATTCAGACGGTCCGATTAAGAACAGCTTCAGGTATCCGAACGAGTGCGTCCGCCATAAGATAGTGGATTTGATAGGTGATTTGGCTTTGGTTGGGCGTGCGGTCAAGGGCAGGGTAGTGGCGTACAAAAGCGGCCATTCCCTGAACCAGCAGCTTGCGAGGAAGTTGTATGAGGCTGCGGAGCAGAATGAGAGGATGCGCAAGTACGGCACAGACGCGGTGCTTGATATTCGTCAGATTGCCAAGATTCTCCCTCACCGGTACCCATTTTTGCTTGTGGACAAGGTTCTGGAGATTGATGGTGACAGGTGGATAAAGGCCATTAAAAATGTGAGTTTCAACGAGCAGTTTTTCCAGGGACATTTTCCGGGCACACCGATTATGCCGGGAGTTTTAGTCGTAGAGGCGATGGCCCAGGTATGCGGCCTGCTGTTTGCACAGAAGCTGGAACATACGGGCAAGCTGGCGGTGCTTTTGAGTATGGACGGGGTGAAATTGCGCAAGTCTGTTGTTCCGGGCGACCAGCTTATTCTGACCGCTGAGACGGTACGGCAGAGACAGAGGACGGCGCAGTGCCGTTGTGTGGTGATGGTTGGCGACTCGGTGGTGGCCGAAGCACAGATTAAGTTCATGCTGGTGGATGATGAGAAGATATGAGGCAGAGAGAGGATTGAAAGTTAATGGCGAGCAATTGAAGGGATAAAATGGTTCAGATACATTCCAGAGCGGTTGTTCACAAGGACGTGGAGTTAGGCGAGGGCGTGGTAGTCGGCCCGAATTGTGTTGTTGACCAGGGGGTTTCGATAGGTGCCGGTACGGTACTTGATGCGAACGTAGTTGTCGGCAAGGACGTCAAAATCGGGCGGAACAACCATCTTTTTTCCAGTTGTGTGGTTGGAGGCCTGCCACAACTGCTTGGCGTCGATAACAATGCGCAGATCGGTGGTTTGGTGATTGGCGATAATAATATTATTCGCGAGCAGGTAACGATTCATCCGAGCGTACATGCCGGAGAATTAACGAAGGTGGGCAACGACAACCTTCTTATGGTGGGGGTACACATAGGTCATGATTGTGTGCTTGAGGACAAACTTGTTATGAGCAATTATGTTCAGATAAGCGGTCACTGCAAGATAGAGACGGGGGTATGGTTCAGCGGTATGGTTTTGCTTCATCAATTTGTTACGATTGGTAAATGGTGCTACGGCGCCGGCCTTGCGGGAATCAATCATGACATACCACCTTTTTTGATTGTGAGTGGCCATTATCCACCGAAGGTCAGAGGCGTTAACAAGCGTGGTCTGATACGGGCGGGCTTCAGTGAACAACAGCAGAAACGAATATTTGATGCTTATAAAAAGCTTTACCGCAGCGGGGGTTCATTGCTGGAGAACGCAAAGGCATTAGCCCATGAAGATGGGCTTGATGAGAATGTCCGGGTGATGGTTGATGCTATAACCAGAAGTAGCGAGCACAGGTACGGCAGATACCTGGAGAGGTTCAGGGATTGAAAGACTTTTTATCTGCCGGGTTTCGAAGTGAGGTGCAATAGAAAATATGCAGGATGGTAAGATACGTACTGCTGTTGTGGGGGCGGGCAAAATGGGGGAGATTCACGCCAGGGTTTATTCACAGCTTCCGCAGAGCGATTTTATTGCAGTGGTTGACACGGACGCCAGGAGGGCGAAAAAACTTGCCAGGAAGTATAAATGTTCGGCACACACAGATTGTAATGAGATACTGGGCAATGTTGACGCGGTGACGATATCGACGCCGACCGTGTATCATCATGAACTGGCGAAGAAGTTTATCGACAATGGTATTGCGGCACTGATAGAAAAACCGCTTGCAAGCAGTGTCGAGCAGGGCAGGGAGATAGTTGAACTGGCCAAATCAAAAAACTGTGTCGTGGCGGTGGGTCATTCAGAGCGCTGTAATCCGGTTGTTCAGGCGATGAAGCGTCTGAATATCGAGCCGAAATTCATAGAGGCCCATCGAATAAGCCCGTACCCTTTTCGCTCGACCGATATCGGTGTTGTGCTTGACGTGATGATACACGATATAGATATTATTCTTTCGCTGGCGAACAGTAAGGTTAAAAAGGTTGATGCCGTTGGAGTTGGTGTTATTGCTGATGAAAAGGAGGATATCTGCAATGCGAGGATTGTTTTTGAGAACGGCTGTATAGCGAATATTACGGCATCGAGGCTTGCCTTGAAGACCGAACGTAAGGTGAGGGTTTTCAGTCGCCAGGCATATTTGAGTGTGGATTATTTCAAGAAGAGCGGCAGGGTCATCAAGGCGGCACCCAACATTGATGTTGTCAAGTGGGTAAGAGAACACAAGGCGGCGGGGGATTTTAATCTTTTGAAGGTGAATTGGCCCGACCTGCTGCACGTGGAGAAACTTGATATAAATGACAGGGAGCCTTTGCGTCTTGAGCAGGAAGCGTTTTTGAGTGCGGTTGCAGACAAGGCGTTGCGGCCGGAAGTCAGCGCCGAAGAGGGACTGGCTGCGATGGAGTGTGCCGAGATGATATTGGCATCGATTCGGCAGCACAAGTGGGATTGAGGCGATTGCTTTTGGCTTAAATTTTCAATTTCATTTTTGAAACTATTTGGTGAGCGAGGCGTGTCGGTTCGGGCAGGCGATATTTAACAGCGCATTTGAGCACCCATTTTATCGCATCATCTAATCGGCATTTGTGACCGGTGGAGATGAATACCGGTTTTACGTTTGTTCTTGTTCTGAGGACGGCTCCGATTGTTTGGTTTTTGTCCTTCAACAGGCTGTAGTTTCCTTTTTTTGGTGGGGGTTCATTGAATGTTCCGATTAGCCTGCTTTTGGCACAGCCGATAGTGGGTTTGTCGAAGAACAGTCCCAGATGGGCGGCCAGTCCGAGGCGGCGGGGGTGAGCAATACCCTGACCGTCGATTATAAAAAGGTCAGGAATTTTTTTTAGTTTTTCAACGGCAGCGATACAGACGGGCGCTTCCCGGAATGACAATAGACCGGGTATGTAGGGGAAAGTAACTTTTTTTACGGCGGTGACGGTTTCGACGAGTTCGAAATCGGGCAGTTGGAGAATCAAGGCCACAGCGATGATTTTTTGCTTGTCCTTTGAGAAGGCGCAGTCCAGGCCGGCGATTAATTTTGGTGGCTTTTTAAGGGATGTAAACAGCAGTTTGTCTGCGAGTTGCTTCTGCAGGGCTATAGCCTGTTGATAAGACAGGTTCCAGTTGTGTAAGCGCCTTATTTTCATGTTCTTGTGGGTTTGGTGTTTGGCAAAAAACCAGCTTCGGATGAGACATTTTACCGCTTTGGGGTTTTTATTACGAGGCAATAATGACATGGAGAGGTGAAAATTTTTAACAGGGTTTACCTTTTTGCCTGATTATGTTACAATTCGTAGTTTGGATTATTGTCGAAATTTGAAAAAGGAGAAGGGGCAGTAGTAATCGCAGGGTAATATGGCGCAGCAGGTTAAAAAAGCGATTCAGATTTTCGGGGCGGCCGAACATAACCTCAAGGGCATAAACCTGGACATTCCGCGTGACAAACTTGTGGTGATTACCGGTATAAGCGGCTCGGGCAAAAGCTCCCTGGCGTTTGATACGGTTTATGCCGAGGGCAGAAGAAAATACGTCGAATCGTTAAGTTCCTATGCGAGGCAGTTTCTTGAGCAGATGCAAAAGCCGGCGGTGGGCAATATAATTGGATTGCCCCCGACGATAGCAATAGAGCAGCGTAGTGCCAGCGGCAACCCGCGTTCGACGGTGGCGACCACGACGGAAATCTACGATTATTTTCGGCTGCTTTTTGCACGTGTTGGTCAGCCTCATTGCTGGGTTTGCGGCAAAGAAATAACAAGCCAGCACTCCTCACAGATAGTACAGTCCATACTTGAAAGACCTGAAGGTACGAAAATCCAAATATGCGCGCCTCTGGTTCGAGGCAAAAAAGGCGAACATAAGGATATTTTTGCGAATATCCAGCGCGAGGGGTTTGTGCGCGTTCGGGTGGACGGGATGGTCTGTGATATTCGCAATGTACCTGAGCTTAAGAAAAACAAGAAGCATAATGTCGCGGCGGTTGTGGACAGGCTGATAATAAAGAATGCGGTTCGGATTCGTCTGGCCGATTCGGTTGAGACGGCATTGAAACTCGCCGACGGTATAGTTCTGGTGCTTGTACAGGAGCCGGATGATGACCAGAAGAACGGGGGCAACGGACAATGGAAGGAGGTTGTCTACAGTGAGAAATTTGCCTGTCCTCGCCACCCTAAGTCGAGCATCGAAGAGTTATCGCCGAGGCTTTTTAGTTTTAACAGCCCTTACGGTGCGTGCAAGAGCTGTGATGGTCTCGGCACTATTCTGGAGTTTGACCCAGACCTGATAGTTTCTGACAAGAGCGTGGCGCTGGATAGCGGGGCAATCGATGCATGGCGCAAGGGTGGCAAGAGGATGAATATTTATTATAATCGGCTGGTAAAACGATTTTGCCGCAATGTTGGCATAAGCAAGACTACGCCTTTTGAGGAGATACCGAAAAACATAAAGCGGATTTTGATGGAGGGGACGGATCCTGCTGATGTTCGCAAATACGGTTTCCGTTTCGAGGGGGTGATACCGAATCTTAACCGCCGTTGGCAGAATACGACCAGCGAGTATGTCAAGGCGAGGCTGCACAGTTATCTTTCGGAGCAGCCCTGTTGCAGCTGCAAAGGGACGCGTCTTCGGCCCGAGGCGATTGAGTTACGGTGGGAGACAGGAACATATTTGATTTGACTTCCCTGAGTATTGAGAAGGCACAGAAGTTCTTCGGCGGGCTCAAACTGGATCAGGAGAGGACCCTGATTGCATCTGAGGTGCTCAAAGAGATAAAGGCGCGTTTGAAATTTATGGTGGATGTTGGTCTTGGTTATTTGACCCTCGACCGTAAGAGCAGCACTCTTTCGGGTGGTGAAGCCCAGCGGATTCGTCTGGCCACTCAGGTTGGCAGCGGTCTTGTGGGGGTTTGTTACGTTCTTGATGAGCCTACTATAGGTCTTCACAAGCGCGACAATGAGCGGCTTTTGGGGATACTGCGGAGGCTTAGCCGAATAGGTAACACGGTAATAGTTGTCGAGCATGATGAATATATTATCAAAAGCGCCGACCATATTATCGACATAGGTCCTGCGGCGGGCGCTCATGGCGGCGAGGTTGTTGTTCAGGGTGATTTCGAGACCATTTGCCGCTGTCCTGAATCGATAACAGGTGAGTATCTAAGCGGGAAAAAGAAAATAGCCCTGCCGCTAAAGCGCAGGCAGTTCAATCTTCGCAAATGCCTTGAGGTCAAAGCTGCGGCCCAGAACAATCTTAAAGAAATTGATGTGAAATTTCCGCTTGGTATATTTATATGTGTGACGGGTGTTTCGGGCTCAGGCAAGAGCACTTTGGTGGACGAGATTCTGCTAAAGGGTCTGAAACGTCGGCTCTACCGGTCACGTGAGAAACCGGGCAGGCACAAAAACATTCTCGGCACCTCTCAGATTGACAAGGTCATCGAGATAGACCAGTCGCCGATAGGCAAGACGCCGCGCAGCAATCCTGCGACGTATACCGGCGTGTTCGATGTGATACGCAAGCTCTTTTCAATGACTCGCGAAGCCAAAATTCGAGGGTATAAACCGGGGAGGTTCAGCTTCAACGTCAAGGGCGGGCGATGCGAATATTGCAGGGGGCAAGGGACAAAGAAAATAGAGATGCACTTTTTGCCGGATGTTTACGTGACATGCCAGAACTGCAAAGGCAAAAGATATAACCCGGAGACGCTGCAGGTTACGTACAGAGGTAAGAACATTACTGATGTTCTGGATATGCCGATAGAAGAGGCGCTGGATTTTTTTGCGAATTTTCCGACGATAGTTCGCTTTTTGCAGACTCTTAGAGATGTCGGTATGGGTTACATGCAGTTGGGCCAGCCTTCGACGACTCTTTCGGGCGGCGAGGCCCAGCGTGTCAAGCTTGCTGCCGAGCTTGGCAAGGCGGCGACGGGCCATACGTTGTATCTGCTTGATGAGCCGACGACGGGCCTGCACTTTGCCGATATACATAATCTGTTGAATGTGTTGCAGTGTTTGTGTGATATGGGTAATACGGTGGTTGTAATTGAACACAACCTGGATGTTATTAAGATGGCCGATTATATAATCGACCTTGGTCCCGGCGGGGGTGATGCCGGGGGCAAAGTGGTAGCGACGGGTCGGCCGGAGGAAATTATCGAAAATAAAAAGAGCTATACCGCGAAATATTTAAAAGATAAACTTAAAGTTAAAAAAAGGAAAGCAAAGAAAGTTTCGTGAGTTTTTATGATTGTCCAGACGCTTAAATGGATTGGTGGTATTGACGGATTTTTGGAGCTTATCGACCAGCGTCGGCTGCCAGGGGAATTTGTTAAACTTCAATGCCGTGAAATTAAGCAGGTTTACGGAGCGATAAAGACGCTTGCAGTTCGTGGTGCTCCTGCGATAGGGGTTACGGCGGCTTATGGTCTGGTTCTGGGCTTGCAAAAAGCCGACAGCGAAGGTTTGGAGGTTGGGCA
>Ga0114923_10001723_pt1 | contig 15019 bp, 8 predicted proteins | sample SumtaG_FD_89578 | JGI IMG/M metagenome (GOLD analysis project Ga0114923, IMG submission 89578) | Deep subsurface microbial communities from Indian Ocean to uncover new lineages of life (NeLLi) - Sumatra_00157 metaG | ecosystem: Environmental > Aquatic > Marine > Oceanic > Sediment | place: near...
TCCATCATTCCAGTTTGGGTTAGGTTTTAGGTTTTACCTGGGGCCTAGTTCTCGATAAAGTCGATGGCTTTTTCCAGCACCTCATCACGTCCCTGTTGAATGCCTGCAACTGTTGGACGTATCACGATATCCGGTACGATACCGATTCTCTGGGTAGGGAAACCGTCCGGGTAATAGACACCGATGCCGGTGAGATAGGCGTAGATATAACCGGGTAGATAGACAAAAGAGACATTTCCGTCGGCCCCTGCAGTCTGGCTCCCGATAATCGTTGCGTCCGGCGCGGTTTGCAGCGACATAGTGGAAAATTCCGCATGGCTTTGTGTCCGTTCGTCAATCAACAGCACGACACGCCCCTTATAATAATCAGGGTTGCTGCCGGTAAACGGACCTGTTTCATAAGGTTCTGTGGTATTAAATGAACCGGGATAATCCAGGTCCGGTTTCGTGAATTTGACAAATTCTACACGTTCGGGATTCAGGTATGCGGATATATAGTACATCGTACCTCGGGGGTAATTGCGAATATCGAAAATGATTGCCTTTGTGTTCATCAATTCCACCATCATCTGGTCCACATCTGCTATTTCCAGTATACCCTTATGGACGTAACCGATATTGCCGGATAAAATTTTCCATTTATCCAGGGCATTGTCTGCCGCATCCACTGCATCGTAGTAAATGGAAGCATAATTTCCCGGTACGGTAACGTTTATAACCTGTCCATTTCTTAAAAGGGTAAAGGGCAGTTGGGTGCTCCTGCCACGCAAGACAAGGGTGTTGATGTTTCTCTCCAACGTGGGCTCATTGGAAGCCTGGACGTATTTTCTTACATCGTTTCTAAAGGTGTCGATGTCAGTACTGTCGCGTTTGAGGATAATATCTCCTACCTGTACGTCATCCGGCGAATTCATCAGGCTTGCGAATACCCGGGTTACTATGGTCTTTCCTTCGATGTAACGCAATTCAAAAGGGGCAAAGTAGTATCCGAAATAATAATATATATAAGGGCTGGAACAAAAGGAATGGCTGTCGTCGATGCGGGTGGTTAATTCCTTGATAGTTAAGTGGTAATCGAAAGCATCTTCGGCGTTGATGAGCTGGGGTACAAATTCGTCCAGTACCTCCTCCCAATCATTGCCGATATCCTCTTTGTAAGGGAAAAAGTACTGGATGATATTCCAGTACCGGAACAGCGCCAGCAGACGGTAATTTTCATCCGGGTAATAGGGAGTTAGATATTTTTTTTCGTTTTCATAGATGGTATTGCCGACATAGGGATAGGCCTGGACATAATAATTTTCAGCCGGTACATGCTTTTTCTGGACCAGCTTCAATTTTTTCCTCACGTCGTTGTCGAAAAGAGAGGAGTCTTTTGCCCATTTAAACAGCTCTTCATTGGGATGGGCCGGAGTATTTGGATTATACTCTTCGATGGTTACATCCCCGGCTTGCACGATGAGATTATCGATCTCCTGGTTAAAAGACTCAAAGTCTTCCGCTGCTTTGACTGAAGGGACAGCTGAAATAAGCACTGCATCCCAATCGATTTGACCTTTTGCTACTTCCGGGTGGTAGTATTTTAGCAGTCCCCAGACTTTGGCTAATGCTGACAGGCGGGTTACCTCGTCAATGTTGCGGTTCTGTCCGTCTTCCCCGTAGACACCGGTTAAAACCAAAAACATACACAAAAGAACTAAACAAAGTTGTTTGAAATTTTTTTGATGTTTCATTTGGCCTCCTTTTTTTAGGCGCAGACTTTCCCTTTGTCTGTATTGAGTAAGTCTGCAGCCTTTCATTTTTTTATTTTCTTTCCTTTTTTGCCACCAGGACACCATGACCCTAAAAAAGGACAGGGAAATTTTGTGTTTTTGGGTTCTGGAGGGGTGTTCTCCCGCAGCAGGGGCACGAGTTCACGGGACCTCCTGGTCTGCTGCCATCGGAAAGGTTTTTTTAACTTTTTTTGCATTTATCGTCCGCTTTTTTATTTAAGGTATTAAGGGAGCAATTTCTTTGCCAGCAGGGAAAATTGAAATTGTAACATAAATAGAACAGGTTTATAAATCTTAGTCCCTTATTGAGGACACCCCTTGGTCCGGCGGCGAGGGGGGCTTATATGCGAATTTATTTTGCCATGGAGCTAAATCCAGGCAGCAAAAATCTCTTTACCTTGCCTTTCGATCTTCTCCCATTCACCTGCCCGGCCGCTCTCCTTTCTCAAGTCATAGATCAAAAGATAACCCTTGCGTTCATTTTGACGGTCGAGATAATCACACAATTGACCGATTCCTGCCTGGTGATAGCTTTCCCCACGCCAGATTTTAAGCTCGACGATATATTTTTTATTTTCAAAGGTAATGACGATGTCCAGCCGCTTTTCCTCGGATACCTGGACTTCTTTAAAATCAAATCCCCTGCCATTGATGATGGGTTTGATAAAGGCCAGGAAAAGAAGCTTTCCCTTTCGTTCGAGGAAATCTTTATCCTTTGCGCAGTATTGCTCTTTCATGAATTCCTGGAATTTCCGTATGACTTTTTCTATGTTTAATGTGCCGTCCTCCTCGATGTAACTGAGGCTGACATGGCTGTATTCGATGCCGCCCGAAGTCTCCAGGTTGGATGACATATAGTCATAGATAAGCTGCTCATACAGCCGGTTATGAATCCTGACCTTTGCTTTCTCTTCCTTAAGGATACCGTAAGTCGTACCGTAATGAATAACGGAGTTGCGGGGGTTATAAGAAAACTCCTTTTCATTCATGATAATCTTATATACAAACTCATAAAGTTCCGGGTTATTTTCCAGGTTTTTTGTCAGGCTCTCGAAATTGGTATTATTCTCCATAAGAGCCATTTGAACTGCGCTAACCAGGTCGTGGGGCTCCCATTCCTTTTTCTTTTTCCCGGGCAAAATCTTTTCATCGATAATTTTGCACAGGTAACTGACCAGGAACGGATACCCGGAAGTAAAATAAAAAAGTTTTTCCGCAAAGAAAGGGATGTCTATTTTGACCTGTCGTTCCTTTACATATTCTTCCAGCATGGAAGCAATTTCTTTGGGGAAAAGCGACAGGTCAACTTCAAAATCCACTGCAATATTCCAGGGGCTGTTGTACATTTTTTTCTCTTCCGGTCGAATTTTAGCTTTTAGCGTTTTAACATCGTGGACCCCGGCAAGGATGACCGAGTGAAAAGAGTAGTCTTTCCCCTCGTTTCTCCTGAGATATTTTGTGCGCAGCATCCCCAGGAAATCCAGGAACAACTGATTGTTGCTGGATTTGTCCACTTCATCGATCATAAGCACCACTTTTCTGCCGGATTTTAAAATCATTTCCGTAAAAAAAGTACTCAGCCCGTTAAAGTTGGATATGGTTTTATTGTTTTCGATTAAAGCTGTCAGTTCCTTTTCCTGCATAAACTCAAGCCGCTGCCTCAGTATATCGAGAACGGTAGCAATAAACCGTTCGTGTTTCTCATAAGTTGGCGTATCGATTCCTTCGAAACTGATATCTATGGCAAGGTAATCTTTATCTTTTTTTAGTCGCTGCTCCAGCAGGTAAATAATGGTTGTTTTACCATACTGCCGGGGGCGGTTTATGGTGAAATAATCGCCGTCGGATACGATTTCCATGATTTTGTCCAGTTTCCCGGACCTATCCCCCATATAATGGCGCCCCGGGATGCAAGTGCCTGTAATGTTAAATTTTTTTGCCATTTTCTTGCTCCTATACTTCAGGTAAACTAAGGCATACGAATTATAGCAGATTTAGAGCTTTTTATTAATACCCTACAAAAGTTTGCCAAAAAAACAAAGTCCCCCATGCCATGGGGGCGCCGTCCACTATTTCATATTTTCTTTGCTTTTAAATTCCCTGTCGATGGAAAATTCCGAAAGATCCGCTCCCCATTGACCGCTGGTTATAAAATGGGCCAGGTGTTTCCCGATGGCCGGGCCAAACATGAATCCATGACCGGACATTCCCGAAGCAATATAAAGCCCCTCGATTTCACTTTCATCTACAATCGGGTTTCCATCCGGCGTCATGGTATAGCTGCCGGACCAGTTTCTCAGTATGGAGGCCTTCTTAAGGGCAGGAACCAACCGGCTCATTCGCCAGGCGACCTGGGGTAAAAACTCAAAGGATACATCTTCACGAATACCCGGCACATTGGGAACCGGGGTATAACAAGCAATCACCTGCCCGCTGATCAATTGATGAAAATAACAACCATCTGCACGGTAATCCACGACCATCGGTTCGAAAAATTGGGGTATCCGTTCTGTAATAACAGCTTCATGCCGTTCCGGGAACAACGGCAAATCAAGGCCCAGCTTTTTAGCCAGTTCCCCGGTCCAGGGCCCGGCGCTTAGCAATACCTTGGCGACTTCTAAAGTGGAACCGTCCTTAAGGGTGAGCAAGAAATGTTTCTCTTTTTTGATATCCAATACCGGGTTGTCCAGGAAAAACTCGCCGTTTCTCCCGCTTATCTTTTCCCTGTAACCGTTGAGAATGGGAAAAGGAAAAGCCTGGGCATCATCCGGGCAATAAGCCCCTGCCAGGAGACCGTCGGTATTTATACCGGGTACGACTTTTTCTACTTCTTCCGGCGTCAGCAAGGATACATTCACTTTTTCCTTTTTTTGGATTTCTATATTTTTTTTGAATACGTCAACCATTTGCTTGTTATGAGCCAGGAAAAGGTAGCCGCCGCGGTGAAACTCTACCGATGTTTGGAATTCCTCATCCATTTGTGCGAAGAGCTCCAGGTTTTCTTGCATGAGGCGAATGGCTGCGGGAGTAGAAAATTGCTGGCGAATGCCGCCAATGCAGCGGCCGGTAGAACCGGAACCGATATATTTCCTTTCGATTACAGCCAGTTTGATATTATTTTGACTGAGGTAGTTGGCGGTTGCCATGCCGATAATACCACCACCTATAACGACTACATCATACGTTCTATTCATTCTTGTTCTCCAGTATCATAAAAAAAGAACCGCGGCATCAACGTCGGCTGACATGTTTTAAATAAGGCATTTCGTGATATATTTAATTAACATAAATCATTAGAAAAATCAATAGAGGTTTCTTTTTTGTTTATGCCTCCGGCGGCCAAAAACCTTTTTGTAAAAAGGTTTCTGGACTTCCAAAAACTTTTGACTTGCAGGACTATAAGAAGTTTTGATCAAACTTTTTCAAAAGTTTGGCCCCCGGCAGGGCCGCCGGGGACTATTTTTTGGATTTGCCGAAGAGGGAGAACTTTGATTTTTTTTTAGGTTCTTTGCCGGTGATTTCAGCCAGTTTTTTCCTGGCTAAGGCATGGTCGGGATTAATGGCTAATGCCTTTCTAAAAAAACCTTCCGCCCGCTTGACCTGGTTTTCCGAAATGAATAAAATTCCCATAGCAGTAAATGCTTCAGCGTTCCAGGGTTCCAGGTCAATGGCTTTTTGGAGATTATTAGCCGCCATTCGTTTCAAGCTGGGTTGATTCATCTGGCACATTCCCAATAACAAAAGATAAGATGCTTTCCGTGGGTCCAGGCTGACGGCTTCGTCCAGGGTTGATGATGCTTCCCAATATTTTTTCTGGTTGTACAATGCTTTGGCCTTCAGGTACATCTGCCGTGCTTTCTCGACCAGATTCTCATGAGAGTTTTCCTGGGGTGACGCTTCCTTATACCCCTTAGTATCGTATTTCCCCTTCTTATGCGAGTTACTTAGGGTTTCATAGGCTTTATTGATCTCGGCAAACACAAAATTCGCTTTCTCTTTAATTTCCGGGTCCGGGGCAGTGGATATCCTGTCGGGATGGTATTTTTTAGCTAAATTAAAATAAGTATTTTTAATTTCATTAAAGGCGGCTGTGTTCTTTATTCCCAACAACGCGTAATAATCCATTCTATTTGCTTTTAACTGCTCATATAACGCGATGATTTCCTCTATATTTTTGTCATAGTATTTATCTACGGTAACGTCTGCAAAATCAATTATATTTAAAAGATAAAACAAAACAATTTTTTTCCAGAAAATCTCTTTTGAAATCTTCAATTTTGCTATGATCTGCTCACTGGAAAGGTTTTTAAACGGTTGCAAATTTTTATAAAAATTAATTTCGTAGGTGGATAAAACCTCATGGATGGATTCGGGAATGGGTGACAACCTCGGCAATTTATTATAAAATTTAGTTCTAAAATAAGAAATATTCCCGATTTTGTTGGCCCCCTCGGTTATAACCCCGGGTAACCCGACATTAAACCTGGAATCTTCGGGAATGTCAGGGGTTTTATTGATAAAATCCCACTCCCCGGAAATTAAGGTAAAGGTTGACGTAGCAATAGACCTGCATTGATAAACCAGGGCAAAAAAGAGGTCCCGTTGATTTAATATTTCCTTTTGAACCAAAATCTTCCCTAACCGTTTACCATTGTTTTTTATCAATTGATTGATATTTAAGAATTGCGCGCGGTTGATTTTCCCTATTTTGAATAAAATCTCTCCCAATCGTTCTTCGAGGAGATTGGTCTTTGCATATATTAAATCCCCGGCAATAAAAAAAAGATTCTTTTTGAGATTTTTCCCGCCCACAATTAACTCGCCATCGGCTTTGTCCTTTAAAATCTTTTTCAGAATTACCGGGACTGGATATTGAACAATCTGGTGTGGCATTTTCACTCCGTCTTTTTTTATATAGAATTATACTTTTACTACAATTTCAATTTTATGTCAATCCCAAAGGCGAGTAAAAATTTTGTATTTTATTTTTAAAAGGCTTGACAAAAAATCATTTTTGTTCTATTAAAAAGGTGGTATGCTTAGATATTTAACACTTATCGCTGTATGCTGTATTGTGTATCGCCGGATGTCCCGGGATACCGGTGCCGTTTTAGACAAAATACTAAACAACAAAAATATAAACAGGAGAAGATGAAAAATGAAAAAAATCAATTTGTTTTTGCTTTTGTTTTTAATTGTTTTATTGCTTTTCCCTGCCCAGGGCCAAAAAGCAAAAAAAACCCCGAAAGTCAAGAAAAGATTTACTGTACAAAAAGCAGCCGCCTATCAAGAAGAGATGCTGTTGATCTCTGAAACAGATATTAATTGCACATATTTTATAAGGAAAAATCTAAGCGAAGACCTTGTTATTAGCGGAGCCGAGAAAATGGATATGGATAAGGAACTTTTTTCTGACGCTGACCGGGTGTATATAAACAAAGGTTCAAACGATGGGATTAATGAGCAGGATATCTTTTTGGTTATTGGAAAAGGAAGTAAGATTTCCAATCGCCTCAACTGGAAAAACCTGGGCACCTATTACCAAAAAAAATCTCAAGCGGTGGTTTCCCAAATTTATGAAGATAAAGCCGTGGTAACCTTAAAAAAAGGCTGCCATCCGGTCAATGTTGGTGATATATTGATTCCATACCAGGAGCCAAAAACAGTTTTTGAGAAAAAGCTGGACTACAAGAAAAGCAGGTTGCCGGAATTCGGTATCGAGGGTAATGTGGTCTATCTTAATTCGGCCCTGGGGACCGAACGGGAAATCGTCGGCGCCACCGAATATTTGACCGTTGATCTGGGTAGAGCCATGCTCTCAAAAGGGGATTGGCTGTTGTTTTATAAAAAAATGGCGGATGATCTGCCCCCGATTATTGTAGGAAGCGGAATCGTTCTTAACAGTCAAAACAGCAATTCAACCGTAAAGGTTATAGAATCTGCCTTTCCGGTAGAAGTGGGTTTTAAATTGGTTTTATTCCGGGATGCAGGGAAAAGGGCAGAAAAAGACGCTGTCAAGACCGAAGAACCGAAAGTGAGTACCCCCCAACACCCGATTGAAATGGAAGATATCCCAACCATTGATACCGGGGAGAAAGTAGGAAGTCCCCCGGGAGAAAAAAAAGGAGAAGAGACCCTGGAACTGGATGTCTTATTCGATCTTAATAAAGCTTCCATTAAAGACAAATATAAAAAAGAACTCCAAAAAATCAAGGAATTTATCGATGCCAAATCCGAATATACTATTATTCTGCGCGGCTATTCCTGCAGTATCGGTGGACTGGAATATAATTTAAAATTGTCTAAAAAAAGAGTGGAAAGCATAAAAAAATACCTGATGGAAACATATAAAATTAAAAAGGAATTTTTTGAGACCTACCATTATGGGGAAAAAGATACTCCCCATAAAAACGTTAGCGAAGAACAAAGAAAAAAGAACCGTCTCGTAAATATCGAAGTTATCGGGAGGTGAGAAGTCTCACGTCTCACGTTTCACGTCTTCCGTTTATTTCTTTTCGAGAATTGATTTGATGGGTTTGAAGATTCGCTCCAGCAGACGAATATCTTCGGTGATTATTTCTGCAATTCCCTGCATTTCCTGGTTAAATTCCAGGGTCTTGTTGTAACTGGTAAGTAAACCATCAGGTAAATGAACTTCCATGGAATAGAAATTGTCCGATGCCACCAGGGATTTTGATTTTATCACCCCCCATACGATTCCATAATCCATGTGCGGGTAATTGGCGAATTTTATGTTCACTCTTTGTCCCACTTTAACTTTCCCGGACCCCCGGATCGGCAGTACCACTTTGCCGATTAGTTTACCTCCCTCTTTAGGAATAATAGTAACCACTTTATCACCGGCTTTTACATTTTGATTGATACTCCAGTATTTGGTAAAGGTGACCACACCACTTATTGGAGCTTTTAACAGGTAATCCTGTTCCCATTGGGCGATCTGGCCGGTTAAATTCTCGTAGGCCTGGCCCAATGCCAGTTCCAACCGTTTCTTTTCTGCCTCGTATTGGAGTTCCAGGTCCAGGACAGATTGCTCCAACTGGGATATCCGGATACTGGAATTGGCCAGGTTGGTTTTGGCTCCTTCAAAAGAATACTTTTTCTGCAAAAAGGTGCTTTCGGCAGTTCCAAAGTCACTCTCAGAGATAATGCCGTCCTTATGCAAGGCCTTGGTCCGTTCATATTGTTGGCTGCTTAAATTAAGCTCTTCTTCCAGGATTTTCTTTTGCAGCTCCAACTGCTTATACAATAAATTGTGCCGGGAAATCTGCGCCTTATAGGAATCGATTCTCCTCCGGTAAGAATTCAGTTCGATAAAATGCCGGTAATCGGCATAACTTTTTAAGAATCCGGCATAACTGGACTGCAGGCCCCCCAGGGAGTAATTTTTATCAAATTGCGGGGATTCCGGCAGGGGATTGTCGAAATGGTTGAAAAAAGATGTCAAGATTTGCAATTTTTCTTTCAGTTCAATTAGGTGGTTATGGTTGGTGGCATTTTCAATAATAGCGATGGATTCCCCTTCCCGGACTTCCTGGTTATCTTGTACAAATAATTCATCGATTTTTCCACTGGTTCGGGCCACCAGGGTAGCCGGCGGATTTTCCGTAGTTAGTACAATGGTTGAGGAGATGATGTCCGGGTATTTAAAAAACCAACTGCCCACCAATACAAAAAATATCACCAGGAAAAGAACTGTAATTCCCCAACGGATGATCCAATGGGGAATAAATCCCAAGATCTCTTGTACTTCTACGCTTCTTATTTCAACTTCTTTTAGCTGCTCAGTGATGTCGCCGTCGTTGTCCGTCTTGTTGTTTTCGTCACTCATTGTTCACACTACTTTCCCAACTCCAGTTGGTTTTTGACCAGGTTGTAATAGGCACCTCTTAGTTTGGTTAATTCCCGGTGGGTGCCTTTTTCCACGATTTTTCCTTTTTCCAGCACGACGATTTGATCGGCATTTTTAACGGTACTTAAGCGGTGGGCCACCACCACCACGGTGCGGCCTTTAAAAAAAATTTCCAGGTTTTCCATAATGGTCCGTTCATTATTGGCGTCCAGGGCATTGGTGGCTTCGTCGAAAAAGAGGTAATCCGGGTTGGTATAAGCGGCCCGGGCAATCAGGATGCGCTGCTTTTGCCCCTGGCTTAACCCATGACCTTCCTGGCCGATCTTGGTGTTGTAACCCAGGGGCAGCGAATCGACAAATTCCTGGATGTTGGCAATGCGCGCTGAATTTAACAACTGCTCTTTGTCGATCACTTCATCCCTAACGGCAATATTTTTGGCGATAGTATCGGAGAATATATAACCGTCCTGCATCACGGCTCCCACTTTTTGACGCCATAAACGGTTACTAATATTGCTGATATTAATATCCCCGATCTTAATTTCACCTTTAGTGGGTGGGTAAAAACCCAAAAGCAATTTAACCAATGTGGTCTTGCCGCTGCCGCTGACCCCTACAATGGCGGTCACTTTACGCTCCGGTATTTGCAGGTACACATCTTTTAATACAAATTCAGAATGGGGGCCCTCGTACTGGAAAGAAACATCGGAAACATTGATATTCCTTGTTGTGGGAAGGATAGCGACTTTCTCTTCATCCGGGTCTTCTTCGTCTTTTTTTTCATGAATTTCCCCCAGACGTTCCAGGCTGATTTTTGCATCCTGGGTGGTATGCATAAAACTGATCAATTGTTCAATGGGACTGTTCAACTGGCCGATGATGTACTGTACCGCCAGCATCATACCCAGGGTCATGTCGCCGGTAATGACCCCTTTGGCTGCGTAAAAGGTAATAAAAATATTCTTGGTCTGGTTGATGAATACCGAACCGATCTGCTGGTACTGGCTTAAGGATAGACTCTTAATATTAACCCGGAACAGTTTGGCCTGGATTCGTTCCCATTCCCACCGCTTTTGTTTTTCGCAGTTGTTCAGTTTTATTTCCTGCATACCGGTGATGATCTGGAACAGGTTGCTCTGGTTATCCGATAACTGGGCAAACCGTTTAAAATCCAGCTCGCGCCTTTTCTTCATAAAGAGGTATATCCAGATCACATACAAGACACTGCCGATAATGAAAATCAAAAAAATTCTCATGTCGTAGATTGCCAGCACGATACCGAAAATTACCAGGTTAAACATGGAAAAGAGGATATTCAGTGTTGAAGAGGTTAAAAAGGATTCGATCCGGCGGTGGTCGCCGATCCGCTGCATGATGTCGCCGATCATTTTAGTATCGAAAAAACCGATGGGCAGTTTCATCAGTTTGATGAGAAAGTCGGATATGAGGGAAATATTAATGCGGGTGCTGACATGCAGTAATATCCAACTGCGGATAAAATCAACCGATGAACGACCGACAAAAAGCGCCAGTTGGGCCACCAGTATCAGGGTAATAAAATCGATATCCTGGTTATTGATGCCGAAATCCACAATGGCCTGGGTGAGAAAGGGAAAGATCAGTTGAAGCATACTGCCCAAGCCCATGCCCAGCATCAGTTGCACCAGGAATTTTTTATACGGTCTGAGGTAGGAAAATAAAAATTTGAAACTGGATTTATTTAAGTTTTCATCTTTGGCTTTATAGAAATCCGGTGTAGGTTCCATCAGGAGGCAGAGTCCCTGGTCTTCGTCGTCTTTGCGGGTGCTGGCCCAACCGGCCAGGAATTCTTCTTTGGTATATTTCACCAGGCCGTGGGCGGGGTCTGCCACATATATGGTATTGTTTTTGATCTTGTAAACCACGATAAAGTGGTTTTGTTTCCAGTGGGCAATGCAGGGCAGTACCGCTTCTTCGGCTAGTTTCTCAAAGGTTAAGCGTACGCCCATCGTACGCATACCGATAGACTCGGCCGCGTCGCTGGTTCCCAGCATGGAGACCCCTTCGCGGGTAATAAAACTCCGATCCCGTAAGGTTTGCTGGGTATAGGTTTTGCCATAATGCTTGGCGATCATGCACAGCGATGTCGGACCGCAGTCCATGGCATCCAATTGTTTTACAAACGGAAAACGTCCCATACTTCATTATATTGTATTCTTTAGATTTTTGCAAGAGGGTCCGCGGCGCGGACTCCCTAAAAAGGCCCTTCGAACTAGCGGCCATCCTGTGGCAAGCTTATTGGATTGCCGTTAGCCCAGGCTGGGGGTAGGGAAAAGGGGGAAAAGGGTCAGTCGAAAAATTATAGTGTCTGAACCGCTGATGGGCATGATGGAATGATGACGCTGATAAAAAGGAGCGCTTCGCGCAAATTATAACAACGCCGAAGGCGTATACATAATGTCCGAAGGACACATATCTTATCATAGCCTATCATAATTATCAGCGTTTATCAGTGGTTCAGACCCTTTTTAGACTATCCGTAAACTTTCCTCTTTTCCACTGACTGTGTCGGCCAGTGGTTATCTTACCTTTGCTGGATGTTTTATAACATACGAAAAAAAGGGAAGAACAGTCCCGAATGTTTCCATATTACGCATTGCTTAATACAAGATTACCGGTGGGATTGTGCAATTGTGCAGCGATTGATGCAAAACCACCGGTCGGATTGCACAGTTGCGCACAGATTAATGCAAGACTACCAGTCGGATTGTGCAATTATGCACCGACCAATACAAGACCACCAGTCGGCTTGAGATTTTTGGTCTATCCCCTTTTTTATCAAGGAGAAAAAATGAGGGGCAATTTTCTTTTGCTTTTAAAATTTCGGGGTTAAGATGCAATCCTGGTTATTTCTTCTGCTTGTTTTTTCCACAGTGAATACTTTTCAAGGGCTTCTTTATTTATTTGATCTATTGACTTATTTTTTAATTCCTTGTTAAGCTTTCTCCGGATTTCATGGATTTCCCATAACATTTCGTCTTCTTCTTTTGTAAAATCGTTTTTATAAATTCCCATATTTTGCACCTCCAAACAACTCTAAAGAGCCTATTTCAATCAAAGGATAATTTCGTTTTCATTTCATCAGTATAATAATTCAATCGAATAGGAATTTTCATTTTTTTTATGCATGTTTCACGGTTTCAATGGGAACAAATGGTTAGTGCATATTCCAACAGAGCCTCCGCATATAGGTCGCCCCTGCCAGGGGCTAATTCAAATCACTCAAAAAATCAACACCAAAAAGTTTTTTCACAGGTTGCCAAATCCTTCTGTTGGAGCAATTTTCTTTTGCTATTAAATAGTAGGTAAAAGCCTCCCATCAACCTGAGCCGGTTACATCTTTTAAAACGTTTTCAAAAATTCTTTTCATTTGTATTTTTTTATTTCGCTTTAACTCTCTTTTTCTGCTTCATCAAAGACATCAGGTGGCAAATTAAAATCGGTTAAAATCTCATTAAATTGCTCTCCGGGAATGGTTTGCTTCATTTTTAAAATATTTTCTTTTGCTTGATTTTTATCCGGTGAATCCAATTTTGAAAAGTTCAAGAAAGCGGTTATGAAAGATTTCAAGGCTCTGGTGTAATCTTCTGTTTTAAAATAGAGTATTCCCATCTGGCCGAAACTTATTGCAATCCCTTTAATATCCCCAATCTTCTCTCTTATTTCCAGGGACTTTTCATACTGATTTAAAGCCTCATCATATTCGTCTTTTAAATAATGAATATTTCCGATCTGATGTATACTATTTGAAATCCCTTTAATATCACCTAGTTTCTCTTTAATTTCCAGGGACTTTTTATAATACTTTAACGCCTCAGAATAATCTTCTTTATAATAATAGTAGCTTCCGATCTGATGAAAACTATCTGAAATCCCTTCAATATCATCGATTTTCTCTCTTAATTTAAGGGACTCTTCATACTGCTTTAACGCCTTATCATAATCGCCTTTATTTTGATATACTATTCCGATATTATGCATACTATCTGCAACCCCTTTAATATCCTTAATTTTTTCCCTTATTTCCAGGGATTTTTCAAAGTGCTTTAGCGCTTCAGCATAATCGTCGAAATGATCGTATAAAATTCCCTGATCATTATACACCACGGCCCGGTTTTTCTCACTTACATTTGTCTCTGAAATTTCAGCCAGTAATTTAAACGCCAATTGGGAATAACCCCTCATGTATAAATACTCTATCATTCCATGGTTAAGTTCAGCAGCCCTGTCCCACTCTTCAGCCTGCAAGAAATGCCCGCGGGATTCAAGCTCATTCACTACATATTTTTCTCCTTTTTCATTTCGGATATCTGTGAGATATTCCGCAGCAAGAATATGGGTTTTCTTTCTCTCACTCTTTTCCATTTTGGTTGCAGTTACAAATGTTGATGTAAGCCGGTGAATATTAAAGGTATCTTCCTCAAGGTAAACCAGGGAAAAGGCATTTAAGGCTTCCAGCACATTTTTTATATTAACTGCTTTCATACCGGTTACTTTTTCCAAACCTTTAAATTTCGTCATTCCCCTGAAAACCGAAGCCGCTTTTAATACAAGGCGTTCGCTGTCGTTTAATTGGTCCCAGAGCATATCCAAAAGCAGGTCATGGTTGATCTCTTTTTCTTCTACTTCCTTAAAACCTGCCGATATTCCTTGCCAGGTAATTTTTTCCTTCTTAAAATATCCTTCCAGCAATTCCAGCGCCCTGGGATGACCGCCCAACTTCCGGTGTATCTCCCGTTTTTCTCCTGTTTTCAACTGCACCAGGTGCTCAAACCGGTTGATCATTTTAAAGGAATCGGAAAAACGCATCTCCCCAAGATTAAAACCTTCAACAATCGGTTCAGAGAAACGATACCTGGTGGTAAACAGTATGTATGAGGAGCGTTTGAGATTTTCGCATAAATGACCTAAAAAATCTTTCAAGATTTTGGAATGAATCTCCCGTTGGTAGATTTTCTTTTCTTTCGATTCCACCTGGTTGTCTTCGAAATTATCGAACAGGACAATCACTTTGTACCGCGACAGGTACTGTTCGATAAGCATATTAAGTTTACTTTCCAGTGATAAGTCGGGTGAATTGATAATTTCGACAATTTCTTCACCCAATTTTTCCTTTGCTCTATTTGCCAACCCGGTTAAAATCTTTTCTTCGGTTAATTCACCGCGGAACTGGATGATCTTATACGATCCGTTTTCAAAGTTATCTGCAAACCGGATCGCCAGTGTTGTTTTGCCGATGCCGCCCTGGCCGTAAATACAAATGCTGCGTATTTCTTTCTTGAATAGATTGGAAAGCCCTATAATCTCCTTACGTCTGCCGATAAAACCGTAACCCACA
>Ga0114923_10001724_pt1 | contig 15015 bp, 16 predicted proteins | sample SumtaG_FD_89578 | JGI IMG/M metagenome (GOLD analysis project Ga0114923, IMG submission 89578) | Deep subsurface microbial communities from Indian Ocean to uncover new lineages of life (NeLLi) - Sumatra_00157 metaG | ecosystem: Environmental > Aquatic > Marine > Oceanic > Sediment | place: near...
CATTAAGAGCCTGTTCTTGTGTGGTATTAAAGTCACGGTCTTGTGCGAGGCGTTCTACATCACGGTTCTCTCCAAGCCGCCCGAGTGTCGTTGCTCTGTTCTCTCCTAAGCGACCAAGAGACACATCGCGATCCTCTGTTCCTCTGGTTCGTTGAATGCCTATATCCTCAAGCGTGGTGGATAGATTCTCTCTATTCTGTCTGCGTAATGTTTCTCTGTCTACCTCGCCAAGACGAAAATCGGTATTGAGTCGGCCTTGCTGTCTTTGTAAGTCCCTGGTGGCCTGTAGATTCAATTCATTAAAGAACGGGTCTACCTGCGCTCTTGCTTCACGCTTGGCTTGTTCGCGATCAAAGAAACCACTAAACGGATTCTCGTCTTCAAAGGAGGGGGGCTGGTTCGTGAACAGTGTATTTACCAGTTGGTCAATCTGTGCATTCCCTGTGTTGATGGGAGCCCTTTGTTGTGTCGGCGCTGGCGCTGCTTGTGTCGTGCTTGTTGGTGCCGTAGCGGGTTGTTGTAGTTCTGTTGCTGGTCGTGGCCGCGTCGTTCCTGCCAACTGATTGCGAAACGTGACAAGATTGCGCTCTCTTTGTCGCCTTTCGTTAGCCACTGTCGCTATCTCTTTTGAGGAAGCGCCCTCTTTGCGTAACCTTGCCTCACGCTTTCTAAGGTCTGTCACTTTCTTGCGGGTAGTGGCCTGCTTCTCTTGAATAGTCGCCATTACTTCACTCCCTTATCCGTGTAATCAATGATAATAGAATCTATCTGTGGGCTGTTGATTTCGTTATGTCGTATCCGAAACTGAAAATAATGCCCTGTAAACGTCTTTTGGAACTTGTTGATTCTCTTTTCAATCCCTCCGACAGACTGAAACCTCTCCCCGTCAACCGATATTTCCAAGGTCGCATTAAAAGCGTCCCTGGCTATGACCCATATCCTATTGATAGACTTTAGCTTCTGGTCTTCCCCTATGAAGTAATCAACAGTCTCAAAGTCCAAGGGGATAACCGTACCATCGTCACTCGTACCGTTACGCCAGCGGTGTATCTCCCCATCAGCGGTTCCGATATACCTGTTGGTCGTATCTCCTGGCGCTGGGGCAAACCTCGCAGAAGTATGAATAACATCAGGCAATGAATGTATCTGCCAGTTCTTGAATCTGGTGTTGTATTCGATGACTACGTTCTCATACGTTCTACCATCGACCGTAAGGTCATCGACATAGACAAAGTAAGAGTCTAAGTCCTCCCATGCTATTGTGCTGGCAAGAAACTCTGTGGAGATAGCGTCAATAAAATCTTGGATGTCTTGGCTTATGAGTATTGGTTCGCCTGTTCCTGTCCACTCCCATATGCCAGTTTGGTTTAGGTAATAGAGAGCTTGATTTACCACCTCTAAAGACCGGCCTGACGTACTTCCTTGAGTACGTGATACTGGCACTTGGTTCTGAAACTTATCGAAAGCCCACATGGACAACTTACAAGGAACCATCAAGAAGTCGCCAAACCTCTTGAGCCCAGTGATTATCTCGCCGGGGAAATCCGCGAAGTCTTCCGCTGGGACACCGGATGTATCCCATTTAACTCCTAACGTACCCTTGGTTCCATCAATATATATGTCGTCGTTGTCAGAAACATCTATCGCAGAAGAAGTAAAGGTAATCGTATCCTCGTCTGTTACCCCTGTGACCGCTATATCTTCAACCTTTGAGTCTGTAGCGTGGGTGTAGATGTCAATGGCATCGCCAACTTTGATGTATTTGCTTGAAGTCACATCAAGACTTGTTACAGTGTCGTCTACGCTGCCTCTGACATGGGCCACTATCTCTAGCGGAACAGAGGAAAACCACACCCTTTGGGGGTTTGAGTCCTCAGAAGCACCATAGATGCGGTCAAAGAACCTCTCGATGTACCTAAACACAGGAGCATTCGCCGCATTGCCTGTCGTTACCACAGTGCTACCGTCATACGTCCTGAGAGCGTCGTTGCCGTTGCTTATGAACATCTGCCCTATGAAGTCCACCATAAAGACATCAGAAGCCTGTAGCGTCTCTCCTAGTGCGTTGTACGCCGAGCCGTCCCATCGGTGGATATCCCCACCATTAGCGGCCAGAAGTATCTCTTGTGTGCCAGGAGCCCACGGGCCGTTATCCCAATACTTAACGAAATCCCATTCGCTTGCATGGGCGCTCGCCCCAGCGCCTAAATCACCAAAGGTCATTGTTTGGTTTGCGGAGGTAACCGTGTTTGTGTAAGTAACCACCAGTGCTTCATCTACATATACTTTCGCTGTTAGTCCTTGCAAGGTCATGCGATAAGTGTGAAACGTGCTAGTCGTGTTCATGGTGAAGTTGGTTACATTTGATCCCGTCAAACCAAAGACACGGATTTTGTCAGTCAATACCCGTAATTCTACCTTGCGTGTGCCGTCTTCTATTTTAAGACCCAACTGTTGCTCGTTAGCTACCAGAATGGTTGGCTTCATCCTTGCCTCTATTGCGCTACCGACACTGTTGTCCAAGTCGCCATCATCAAGCGAATAGTTCAGGTCATCGTCGGGAGCCGTATCTGCTATGGTCAATATGCCGCCAGAGACTGTTCCTGTGGCTGTCCCTATCCCATTATCATCCCATGCTGGGTCAGAAGCATCTGGGGTATCAGCCGCAGTATAATTGACCGTGGCGTTACTGCCGGTAGAGAAAGCGAATGACCTTAATCCGACAATAGCGTTGGTGGATATGGCTGCGCCTAATTGGGTATAGCCATCACGCCTCTTCAAAGACCCGTCACGCTTAGAGAGGTCTGTGTTGAGAGCTAGTCGTGCCTCATTCAGCTCTACATTGAAAGGGCCACGGTTGTTAACTTGTCCACCGCTAAAGTTGTTTATAGTAAATTTAGGCGATTAACTCACCCCTATTCTGTAATCTCGGTAAAGAAGTTCGGGTCAACTACTGTGTCGGTTAAGATTCTTCTCACCCTTGTAGGTCTTTCAGCTTGTTTCGCCCCATATCGAGCCATCCTGATAAACGCGCTGCCTTTAAGGTTGGTGAAGTTGTCCATCTGTCTCGCAGACCTCTCTAATGAAGCCGCTAAGTGCTGGCATACGTCATAGATGAAGTAGTCCACACTTGGGAAGTCTGACTGTGCGTTGATGTCTGAGAGAACATCTGGAATCTTGTGGTGGTAGAACGTCACATCAGAAGACCCTGTACTCTCGGGTATCGGCCACCAAAACACATCGTCATCCCAAATCGTGTATCTGGTAATCGCAGACTGTGTGGACTCAAGACCATCGCTAATATCTAGTTTTAGAAACTCGTTGTAGGGGATGTATTGTGGCTGGTAGTTAACCCCATCTAACAAGATATTGACGTTGGTGAGTGTTCCTGGCTTCATGTTTGTCGGGAGAGCGGTGGTCTGCGTGCTATCAGTGGTGCTTGCGGATGAGGTTGTTTCCAGAAAAGGCCAGTTACGTTCATCAGCTAGTTCAACATGAGAGTTGTTTATCATGTTCGTTAGTTCGTCATCGGTAATAACGCTCTGGTCGTCCTGTATCCGTAGTTCTCTGCGTATATCAATTATCATCTTACCCAAAGAACGCGCCTTGTAGCCAGTGGCTTGTATCGCATCTGAGAACTCTGTGAGGATGTCGTCATCAGCATCATAGTAGGCGAACTTATACCAGGTCGTTGAGCTGCCAGTAGTGTCTTGGAATAGGGTTTCTGGGTGGTCAAACTGTATATTTACTGTTCCCAGCGTAGCGAAAGACCCTGCTTCCGAAGTGGCGCTTTGTATCCGTATCTGATTAAAGTCTGTCTTGGTAATCGGCGTACCGACACTATGAGCGAAGTCTACCGCTGCCGATGTCATGGCTGTAACGGAACCGACAGCAGACAACAGCTTTACCTCTGTCTTTTCTTCACCTACATTACCGAAGACAACATAGTCACCAGCAAGTATTCCAGTAGTGTTCTCAGCCGTAACCGCCGTTCCAGTAGCCGCTAAAGCCGCAGTTAGTTTGGTGGTCTGGTTTTCCAGTAGATCGGGGGGCGGTATCCTTAATACAGGCATATTACTCCTTTAGAAATGGTTTGGGTTCTAGTTTTACTTTTGGCACATCTGGCTTAGAGATTCTGACATCCATCTTTAGCGACTTGCCATAAAATACATTAGTTGTGGCAGGAACAGTGCTTGTCAATAACAGCAAAACAGTCATTACGAACCCACCCCAACCAAAAGTCTTTGTGAAGCAACACCCACAGCAACATCAATCGCGCTTGGGGTTATAATCCCCGAAACATAGCTTAATACTTCTTCTGCTTTCCAGGTTCCTTCGTTGGTTACTGTTCCATCATTGCTCCCAAAAAAGTCTCGTACTGTGTCTGCTGCGGCTGCTGACTCTGCTGGCTGGTCATCCATCGGCCAATAGCTAACAACGTTGGCTTGGCTCAGCATAAGTGCCTGATACTTCATTCTTGATTCACACATGATTGCTATTTCTCTTGGGGTTAGTGCCACGTTAAAAACAATGGGATCAGCAATTTGCCCAGTAAACTCTACAGCCGCCGTTGAGCGTGAACCTATTGTCAGGCTGATATTGTTGGTCGTCGTGGTCGTTAGATTATTGGTTACTGTGCTACCATCGTCGGCTCCATCGACATACATGAGCGTACCAGAAGCGTCATCCGACCCATCATAGGTTATGGCTACATGATGCCAAGCCCCATCGTCAACAGCCGTTGCCCCGTCTATAACTATCTGGTCGCTGCCATCTGTGCTTGTCAGTAAAAACCTCAACACACTAGAATTGACGCGAAATTCAAAGCCCCTAAAGCTGGCTCCTGTATCAACCTTGGCAAAAATCGCTCCCAAGCCAGTTACAGACGTATTTATCCATGCCGACAACGTGAACGGGTCATCAAAGTCAAAGTCAAAGCTAGACTCGTTTGCTACGGTTATGACATCATTAACACCATCAAAAAGAATAGCCATTAGTTAAGTGCATCCGTTCCATGTGATGGTTGGTCTTTGCTTTTTAGTGTGGTTGCCACCACACCATTAGCCAAAGCATCTAGATCGGTCTTAAAGGTTCTGAGGGCCGCGAGTTGCCCTGCTGTGATGTTGGTGTCTGTTAAATCAATCCCGTGAGCGTCAAACAGCGAGACATACACATCTAGTTTCGTGTCTGCCTCTTGGATTAAATCAATAACTTCTATTGCTCCCTGAATGAGAGATTGAGCTATCTTGTTTTTGTGTAAAGCCATGCCAACCTCCTATGATGTGGTGTAGTCGAGGGAAAAGGACAATACTTCTGCGTCACCTGTAGCGCTATCTAGGGCCACATCGCGGGAGAGCTGTACGGCACAAAGTTCTCCTGCTGCAACACTGTCGTCATTGGTGAGGGCCGTAGAGAGACTATCTAAGAACCCTGCCGTCCCTGGCACTGTGATGGCTCCTGTTGAGTTGACTGTATCAAAGCTGACGGTATCTACATCTTCTCCATCAGCAACCGCCCAGATAGCTATATCAAAAGCGACTGTACCCGACGTTGCCGATGCCGCTGCGAACTGTATCTTTGAGACAAGTGCAGATGCGAAGTTAGTAGGCATACGAAACTGCCATACGGCTGCTTCTGCTGTGGTGGTATCAAACAGCCCTTTCCAAAGAGCAGAACCACCATCTATACCCATTCCCTGTGTTGGTGAACCTGCGGTTACTGCCCCTCCAACGAGTTTTGCTCCATGAATGGGCAGGATTATGCTTGCAGTTGCCAATCTCTACACCCAACCTTTCCAGTTACATTCATTACATACAGCTCTTTTAAGAGCAGATTTGATTGCCCCTGGTTCGCCTGCTCTACCCTTTGTGTAGTGTTCTTCTACTGGTTGGACTATCATCATTTCGCCCTCACACTTCTTTTCAGCACAAGCGACACCCGATGGCTCTCCCTTAGGTGCGTCTGGTGTTTTCTTCCTCTGATTAGCCTTATATGTTTTCAGCTTTGGCATATATCCTCCTAGTCATCCATAACCGTAAATGAGACAAATCCGTGGACGTTCACAGCGGCTGTGAGTTCCATATTTAAGGCAGTAGCGGCTGACCCCACAAAAAGAGGAACAAGACCGCCCGCTGATATTGAATAGCCCTCTCGGGCCTGTAATGGTACTTGGCCCGTAAATGCAGCACCAGCAGCTCCGTCCTCAAAACGAACGTCGGTTGTGCCGTCTGAGACAACTAGTATTGCCCACACAGCTATTCTTTTACCTGCGGCTTGTGCCGCTATGATTTCATTATCTCCGCTACCGGCATCGTTGATGGCTGCGAATGATGGGTCAAAATCTCCACGAACTCTTAAGTAGCCGTTTCTGTCAAATAGAGCGTCTACCCTGTCGTTGTCAGCCACTTCTTCCGGTTGAGCCTCTGAGGTTTGGGCTCTGCCGCCTACCTTTATTGGGTTTCCAGCGTCAATAGCATCGTGCGCTTCATCGCCCGTGGTCTGAATAGCAGCATTACTCATCGTTACACCTGTGATGCTCGTTACATCAACATCACCAATGTCTACCCCAGAGTTGGCTGTGAGTTTCCCGATACCGTTTGTCCCTGCCGGGAGAGCAGAGGCAATGTCTACGTTCCCAATGTTATTATCGCCAGCAGCGATACTTAGAATATCTACATCGCCTATATCTACCCCGCTATTGGCTGCAAGCTTCCCGATTGCGTTAGAGCCGGTCTGCAAGGTGGACTGAACGGCAAATGTTCCTCCGTTCGTTACATCGTTATCGGAACCAAGGTCTACTTTGAGTCCAGCCGTAACGTCAACAGGGGCTACCCCGGCATTGGTCGCTGGGTCGCCAATAACTAGTACTTGTCGATGATTGCCGTTTGTTCCCTCTGTCCTGGTATCTATATTAGTTCCAGTTCCAGCGGTTATTGCTACTGCGGTATCAGCCATAATTATCCTTTCTATTAAAAACTCAGCAAAAAGGAGTTCACGATTCCCGCAAACTCCCTAATGCTCAACCTTTAAGCTGTTTGTAGTTCTTTAATCTTTGCGGCTTGTTTCTTTACGTTCGGGTCAAGAACCAACTCGTTAGCACGAGCGTTGATGACAGTTGGAGCGATTCCTTTAGACAGGTCTTGAATGTGTTCATAGCTACGTTCAGTGAACGGCTTACTTCTGGCCTCTCGCTCGGCATCCCTGGCGGGTTCGGTTAGTTCCTGAGTCGCCATGTGTTTCGCCAAGAAGTGCGCTATCGGCTCCGTCTGGTCTGAAAGACCTGGTTTGACCTTAATGTCCTTGCCGTCAAACTGGTGTTTGAAAATCGTCTTGGCCGGATTGTAGAGTTTCACAATCTTGGTCGCATCATAGGTCGGCGGTACGTCTGCGATTGGAATAAACTTTTCTCCCATTTTCTTCCTCCTGGTTAGGCAGCGGTATACCCCTGCATATTTGCTTCACAAGCTGCGGTCGATGCGCTAATGACACAACTGACCAAAGCGTTTGCTGCTGAGACTAGCGGCACTGGGAACGTAAACGAATCTACAAAGGCCGCTGCAAACCGTATCGTGAATATCGTTGTCGTCCCTTGTTTTAGGATTACTGTAGCGGCGGCATCACCGGAAACCTGTATCGCTCTGATGTAATGCTTCTGTCCCAAAGTTCCTCCTGCGGCAGCAGCCTGAGTGACTGTCACCCCTGAGTTGGTTCCCACTCCATCGACTTGCCATAATTGTCCTACTGATTGTTGTGAATTACTCATTCTTCCTCCTTTCCTACTATGCTTTCCTTATATTCTTTTAGTTGTTCTGCGTATCCTCGGTAAGTTGCCTCGCCCACCACGATCTCTCCTACATGGCCTACAGGTGCGGCTGTATCGACGTACATAGGAATCCCCATCTTCATAAGACGTTGTGAGAAGAAGATGTCTTCACCTGTTTGTCGTCCCTCATCGTCAAGGACATAGAAGTAGGGTTTGGGCATATCATCGAATACTGATGTTTTGACCAAGAAGCAACCCCCACCTATGGCGTCTACCTTTACTAATTCCCCCTCGGGCCAATCGCGCATCGCTCCATACTTGCACCGTCCTACATCGTCTGTGTCCTCTATTTGGAACATAAGCGGTAAATATGGAGCTACTCTCTTAAAGAAAAGGGCGCTGACACACTCTTTATCGTGGGCTACCAGTCTCTCAAAGGTGTCAGGTGGCACAATCTGGTCTGAGTCAATATACAAGATATAGTCACAACCTGCGCTAATAGCCATTTCAACCGCCCCGTTACGGGCATCATATACAAACTGATTACAGATGGTCGCCGGGAAGAACTCGTATTCTTTTTCGGTGAACTGTAGTTTCATCAATCTGACAATGAGGTTCATGTAGTTAACGTGAAACTGTGCGTTAATATCTCCATAACTGGGAGTCATAATCAACACACGTTTCTTGTCTGTCTGTTTGTGGCGGCCATAGAATAATTTTCTTCCAAAAGCGAAGTGCTTCTTAAAGAAGTCTGTATCCAACTTGCAGGATTCTCCACCGACATGAATAACAGTAGAATCAGCGGCTTGACGTATCTTATAGCCTTTATCAACGGCTATTTGGCACCAATCAGTTTCTTCCCACATGAAGAAATATTCTTCTAGGAACTCACCGATCTCCTCCCACGCCGAACGCTTTACACAAAAGACAGCACCAGATACCCAGTTAATCTCCATGTTCACCGTTAAAGACAGCGGAACATATGTTGGGTTCCCCGCATACTGGTTCGCTTTGTCGTCATACAGCAGTGGGCCAGTAGCAACTATCTTGTCGTCGCTCTTGAGGACTCCTACAAGCCCCTCTAGCCATCCGGCAGTCATCCTACAGTCAGGGTTCACAAACACCGCATACGGGTTCTCTGTGGCTCTCATGCCTATGTTGACACCAGCGGCATACCCAAGGTTCTTGTCGTTGTAAATTACTTGGGCTTTATCCTCCAATGTCTTGAGATATGTTGTGTCCTTTGATGCGTTGTCTACAATCGTGAGTCTGTAGTCTTTGGTGTATCGCTCAAGGGTCGGTATCAACTTCTTGAGTTCTTCGTGTGAGTTGTAATTAACCGTAATAATATCAATCATTAGCTATGCCTCCTGGCACATAGTTAATGATAGGGACGGAATACCAGGAGATACCCGCCCCTATCAAAATCAGTTACCTTGGGTCGATGAAGCAGGCAAAGGTAGTGTCTGAACCGCAGGCAACTGTCGCCATACACGTTCCTAAACTAATCCCGCCTAGAGTCGCTGACCTATTGGCGTACTCAAGCTTAGAAGCCTTTTTTGCCACTATTCCACCAGCAATCTGGTCACCAATAGCTACCGAAGTAGTCGTACCGTCAACCTTGACCGCCGTGTGATGTCCGTAAATCTGAATCTCACCAAAGGCGGCACTAGCGATTGTCTCGGTAGCAACACCTATGATTCTAGCGTCTTGCGCTGTGGTAGAAGAAGCTAAGACACGATAGGAAGTGGCCGTAGAAAGGGTCGGGTCAAACATGACCAAATCCCCATTAGCCAAAGCCCCACCAGAGGCCATCGCTGTCTTGAACTCCTTGTACCCATCGCCACCAGCCGCAACCCCTTGTGAATACTGCACAAAGGTTTCCTTGCCAGCGTGAGTTTCAGCCCCCGCATGAGTCTCTACGCCTGCATGCGTTTCCGCGCCAGTGTGAGTCTCATCCCCCGTGTGAGTGTTGTTCCCAGTAAAGGCGGTAACACCAGAGGAAGTTGCCGAACTGTCGTCCTCAAGGTTTTGTTTGAAAAGTGGGCATGCTGTTGACCTTGTAGCAGTCATAGCTCCCCCTTACCTTGGGTCAATGAAGACGGCGAACGTGGTATCGCTACCACTCGCTACCGTGGCCAAACATGTACCCATCGGCCCGCCACCATTCGACGGCTTAACCGTAACGGCCTCAAACTTAGCGACCTTGTTAGCGATTACCCCAGTTTGGAGGTTGTCACCAATAGCCACAGAAGTCGTAGTACCATCAACTTTGACCGCTGAGTGGTAGCCGTAGACCTGAACCTTACCAACTGAACCGCTGGTGATCGTTTCCGTAGCCACGCCGACTACCATTTCTCCGGCAGTAGTCGTAGAGACTTTAACGGCCTGTTGCGTTGCGGTCGTGTTGGCTGCATCAAGAATGACGCAATCTCCATTAGCAAGCGCACTAAGGTTCGTTAGGGCAAGAATGTACCTGGCTCCATCAGAATCAGGAACCGTTGTAAGTGATTCGGCATCATAAATATCAGCCATTTACGTCAACCCCCTAATAACCCCATTGTGGCGAGGATTAGTAGTGATGAACTGACCGTACCAGAGCAAGAATCCAATCCTGCCGTCTTGTGAGGTCGGTTCATGCAGCGGCCACAAAGTGAAACCGCGATTGTCGGTCTTGAATGTCGGGTGGTTCAGGTAGTAGTAATCAATGGTGTTCATATTGAGCATGTACCAGAAACCAGCCGTACATCTTGGGTCTTTCAGGACTTCCGCACCACGGTAGGTCAGCTTATCAAAGCCGCCATCCGCTTTCGGAAAACCATTGGAACTGAACTCGAATCTCGCTTGCGGGTGTAAGGTCTGCTCGTAAGCAGTCCACATAGCAAGAGTCGTGATGTGCAGATCAACCGCTTTACCAAACTGCTCGATGTCATCGAGTCGTGTTGAAAGCAGAGAGACAGCGAATGCCCCTACGCCATCAACATAAGACCCTTTCCACCAAGTATTGTTGGTACGGTTAATCCCGCCGTAAACATTGTCGTTGGTGCCGTCATCAGCGACGTTAATCAGGCCATCGGGGACTTTAGAACTATCCCCAGACCCATCGCTAAAGATGTAGCCACCGAACTTTTCCTCCAAGGACAACTTAGCGTCCTCCATGTCGAGAGCAACTAAGTCCTCGACCTTTTGAATCCCACCGTTCTTAGCAACCTCAATATTAGACACTGCAATAGGCTCAAAGACTTGCTTCCAATCAAATTGGGCTTGGGTGCGAGTCGTCTGCAAGGCCGCAGGAAGAACCTCAAGACCAGCGTAACCGCCGCCTTGGGTGCTATTCTTAAACCTTACAATCTTATTGAGTGTCGTACCGCCGTCTTCACGCTTCGCTTTGTTAAGGAAACGATTAAGAGCTGGCGAATCTTTGACAATTGCGTCCGATACGTTGGGAAGAATGTTTGACCTGGTTATTGCCGTCAGCCGACCGAAGTCTGCAACCGCCATAACTATTCCTCCTTATGTATCAATCCTTGTAATGTTCCCTCGATTTCCGCATTATCTCTAATGCCGTCATCTTTTGGTGGTCAGGGTTGTTGGTGTCATAGACCCAACCTAGTTTTCCCTGCTGGGCTGTCCCACCAGTTGCGCCACCTGTATTTGCCTTACCTTTACGAGTTAAATCCGCTTTTGTCTTTGCGGTAGCTACGGCTGCTGCGCCCTTACCGGCTAAATTCTGGGCAATAATCTCTCTGGTACTGACAGCAGAAGCAAACACTTTCTCTACCTCTGCCTCAGACACGCCTGGATACTTAGCTTTTACAACAGCTATTTCTGCTGCTTTTTGTTGGGCGTCTGTAAGTTGTTCAACTTGACCACTAAGACCACCAAACTGTTCTTCGTACTGCTGTTTGGCTAGTTGTTTAATCCTACGGTCAAGCTCCTGCATGGCTTGGCGACTTTCTTCCGGGTACTGTGTGTAGGCTTCTTCTTGTGCTTGCGCCTCTTGCTGTCTGCGTTGGTCTGCTTCGGCTTGCTTTGCTTGTGTGTAGCTCTGATTTAACTCATCAGTACGGCGTTGAGCATCGGCGGTTGCGGCGTTAGCCGTTGCGAGTTGCGCCCTTAGTTGGTCTTCAACAGACTCCGTAGGCGTTTCCTCGACGGATGTACTCTCATCCGTTTGCACATCTGACTGCTCCTCGACTTGTTCTCCCACTTGCTCAGTTGCCTCAGTAGCGCTCATGAATGCTTCTGGGCTTGAGATGGGAGCACCTTGGTCTGGTGTTGCTTGGTCATCTGGCATGTTTTACCTCCTGGTAATAAAAAAAGACCTAAAATCAGGTCTTAGTTCCAATATGTCTACTGCGCTGGCGGCGGGGCTGCACCTCCCTGTGCGCCACCTTCGATAAAGGCTACTGTTGCTTGTATGTGTTCTTGAATCACTTGTTGGATTTCCGGTGGAACCTTGTTGGCTACTTCTTCAAACATCATCACATGAGCTTCCATGTGGAGGTCGTGGTTATCTAATTCATTCACATCTATCTGTTGACCCTGTAAGAGCAAGATGTTTTCTTGTTGCGGGTCATTCCCCACTACTTCTTCTGGCACTTGCCCTGGGGCTTGTCCTGTCTGCCATAAGGCAAGATTCTCAGCCATCTGTTCAGGGTTCTGGAACTCTAGGGCTTCAAACATATCTACCGGAGCCATAAACCCTTGCTGGCCTAGCGTCAATGCCTCTTGTCGTCTTGTCTCTTTGTTGACCGGCAATGTCGAACCAGGTTTAACCCTGATGTCCATGCCATCATCTATGTCGCCAGCGGAGAACTCAAAAAAGTCTCTTGTGTCGTTGATTCCGTGTACCTGTATCAGTTTCGGTTCGGTGTAGAACAGTTTCATCAACTGAATCCACCATTTGTATACCTCTACCGTCGATGTCTCTAGTTGACGTACGAGAAGACGTACAACTACTTGGTCTGCCTCTGCTTGTCGTGAGACTTGGGTAGCGGTCTGCTTCCCTACCGCTTTAGCTCCACGGCTTACTTCGTGTTGGCCTGATATGTCATCGAATATCCTTTGTGAGTGGAACATGTCTTCGATGACGTACTGAGGTAGTCCGACCCCGCTTACTCTTTGTACTGATCCTGGTATTGTCGCCATTCCAGGGAAGTTACATATCGCTCCTGGCATATTAACGACTTGGCCCTCTACGGTTGTTGCATCAATGGCTGTTCCGTCGAACCATATCTGTGAGTTCGCTACATCGTTAGCGTTATCGTCTATCTGCTGTTTGCGCTGGTTGATGGTGTGGATAACCGGCAAGAGCTGTTTCATTACGCCACTGGAATAGAGTTGTTTGCCGTCATTAACAGACTTTAGCTGCACAAACGGCTTCATCGGACGGTCAAAGAAATTGAGAATGGGTGTGAAACTGGCTTCTATTTCTGCCTGTATTTCTTCCGTTATCTCTATTCCTTGTTGCTCTATCACTGGTATTTGTTCTTGTAGGAACTGCTCTAGTTGTTCTTCTGGCTCTCTCCACTCCCACAAGGGGTTACGTTCTTTCTTGATTACCTTTTCTCCACCAATGATTATCATTACGTCGTCAGTCCAGATATGGTCTACCGTAATGGCGTTCTCTGGTGTTGATTGGTGAATGCTGCCATGTGTTATATCCATGTCCGTATCGGTGGTGCGGTTATCATTGATGTTGGGGCCATTAAGGTCGCTGGTGTCAAAGAAGTTCTTTTTGAGGTCAAACTGCTTTGTCAACCATGCTGCTGTGCGTGTCTCTCGGTAGACTATCCAATCCGCTTCCTGTAGGTGTTTGGCATTCGGTTCGATAAACAGGTTGTGCGGAGGGACTAAGGCACAATCAACGTCATCCTCATGGAAGTTCCAAAAGGGATGAAAGAACGTATCAGCGTACTTAGTCTGCTGAATAGCTGCCTCAGGCAACTTCTCCTGCATCTTCTTTTCTTCCCACTTCGCGCCAAGCGTCTTATCTACCAGTCTTGCTCTTTGTAGCGCAGACTCATATTCTTCTTGGTCATTAGAAGCAGCGGGTATCGCTACTGGTTGTGGGCGCTGGTCAGTGATGAGCCCTGCCTGGTTACGCACAAAAGGAAAGACCAGGTTAAGTACCGTATCGCTCTTGTAGACAGGGCTATCGTCTTGCTCCCCGCGCACCAAGGACTCGGTATCGCCCTCAAATATCTTATCAGCTCTATCCCATTCTTTACGCTTGGCGCTGTAGGAGTGTTTCTTGGCAAGCTGGACAGCGATGTCTCTCTTATGGATTATAGTGTCGTCGTCATCCTTAATATCGAAACTAAGGTCTAACATCAACTCTTTACGTTCTTCTTCTGTCAGATTAGTCGCCAATCTCTACCCCTTTTATTTTGACTATTAAGCACATAGTCTAAACTGGCCTTATAGAACTCACCAGTTGGCTTGTCTTGCTTGTCTGTCGTGACCGACACTGGATGATGAACCAGCTTTGTTAGAGCGACTTTGAAGTAGATGGTCGCATGACTAAAGTGGTCAGCTCCGTGGTTCTCCCACTTATCACGTTCTACGTTTAGTCTCTTGTCGTATATCTTTGACTTGTAAAGAGACTCCCAATGTCTAATGTACTTCTCTAGACCCTCGGCAGAGGTGTTGTGGTTCTTGATGATTTTCATTCTGCCGCTGGTGAAATCATCTATCGTTTCGTCAATGACTCTGGTGCGGTCTACATAGACGACACCAAACTTCTCGCCAGTTGCCCAGCGGATAGTCTCTCTGTCTGCTTTGTCTATCTGATAATCACAGCCGAATAGTCGGCCACGGTTCTCTTTCATTAATCGGCGGGTGACTGTTGGATCACCCTTGAGGTCAATGACCGTTACAGGATTGTGTTTGGCTATCAACGACTTGGCTTTCGCCTCATCACACACTAACTGTAAGAAGATGCCCTTTTCGTTACCCATGACTACGTGCCACTCTGCGCCGGTATCAATACCCATAGCGACAGGAAGATGTGCGTGTTCGTCCTCTGGTATATCTTCTCTTGCCCGCATGATGATGTCGCGGTCTACGGTCGTGTCTGAACCTTTGTATGGCAGACCAAGAACAAAGTTGTGGAAGTATGCTTGTCCACCAGGTTCATAGGCTTTCTGTACTATGTAAGAGGCGTTATGCCAGTTGCACATCAGATGGTTGAGCCAGTACCCAGAGATACCAGACGTTTCGTGTGGAACCCAGATACCGTCTGCTCTTAC